>ERZ807291.7379-NODE-7379-length-12759-cov-10.102566_pt1 | contig 12759 bp, 11 predicted proteins | sample MGYA00521257_ERZ807291 | MGnify/ENA primary metagenome ERZ807291 (study PRJEB31413, sample SAMN03169783) | marine metagenome | biome: Marine; feature: Water; material: Subsurface seawater | place: North Sea | collected 2011-04-28 | depth 1 m m ...
GCTTTGAAAACGTTTATCATTCTCAGATATATCCAACATTTTCAATACATCACCCGTATCGACCATAATTTTACTATCTGACATAATATATGCATACATACTTGTCAATGCTGCTATTGAACCAGTTAAAATTGTCAATATTGTTCTCACATTCGTATTTTTGGTATTTTTATATATGTCTTGTATTGAATAAAACAAGGATATGACGATAAAAATAACAATACTATTTTGAGTAATTATACTATTAAACAATTGATATTGAAAACTATTAATTTTATTCAAGTAATTATTCGCATCGCTTATATCAACTGTCTTTTGTTGTTGATTAAACCACTCGGCATCAACACGTATATCAGGATTAATTTTGTCATCTGGTGTAAGTTGTGTCATAATATTAATATTGTCTTTCATCGCTGAATCACTATTTATAAGTGAATAACCAAATATACCAATAATATACAAAAATATCGCAACTGGTCCAAAACCAAATAATGTAAACAAAATAGTAAAGAATATTAATATATTGAGTATAAGCATGACCGGATATGCAAAAGGTCCAACATATGGTATACTTTCTATACCAAACAATGATTTTATGAAAACACTCTGATTATCATCAAAATCTTGGCATTTTTCTATCAATCCACCTTCATTAGTATCTCCATTAGAACCACCCATCACTTTATTACCTTTTAATGATGCGATAACTTTTGCGGTTTTGTCCTTGGCTGAACTAGCAATATTAGAAACCTTTTCACTAACTGAACCCATAACATTTTTTCCTACAAGGCCTTCTTTCAAATCGGTTAGTCCTGTTGTTTTTGATAAATCTTTGAAACTATCATAAATCAATCCAAAGGATACTATGAAGATTAATAAATATATGAAAAGGGTAAAAAAGTTGGCCTCGGGTTTTCCTGAAAGAGTTCCAACAATATATTTGAAAAAATCACTACCGCTGTAATATATAAACGTTGTCAACATTACTGTAATTAACATAAATTTCGTTCCATTCGTCGATAATCCCATATTTTTCAATAAATTACCAATATTTGGAATAAATGGAATAACATCTTTTCCTAAGAATCCATGTTCCCCATTAACCACATTAGGTATATATACAAACAATAAATTGTGAAATAATTCGACTATTCCAACAATCGGTTTCAGCACCTTATAGAAAAAACTTGGTATTAGATCCCATAAGTTACTAAATTGAGATTCACTATCTTCCGGAAATGTGTATTCGCATAGTAAATCCTTTGCTAATTTATTGACAGAAGCACCTTTGGGTAAGAAGTTTACCCTATTCCCATGATATTCGGATTGATTATATTGAGTATTGACACCTCCATCTAATATTATGGTTTCTGTTTTATCTATTCTTTCATTGTAAAACATATAATAATAAAATGTATATGACATTGAACTACCTACAGCGATTGATAATAGCCACATTAAATTATTAGATATAATTTTAATATCGTTCCCTTTGTCTGTGTCATCTAACTCAATATTGACAGCACGTTTTTTTGTTTTGTTATTAAACTCCTTTTCTAATACATCAAATGCTTTATTATAATACATCTCGGAATGTGTTTTTTTCTCTTCACTAATATCATTTGAAAATATATCATAAATGAACTCAGATATACTGTATATTGCAAATCGTAATAATATGTAAAGGTATGTAAAAATATAGGAAATATATCGCAAGTAATCAAATAATGTCCCGCCTTTCCCTTTTTTCTTTTTTTTATCAATATCATCATTACCGTCATAATCTTCTTTTTCATCGAGACCTACGCCAGGAATAATAGGTGTGGGTACAAAACCTTCTTTTGTTTCTATATTTTCAGTAGGCTCATTATCATCTAATATATCAATAAATGTTTCTATATTTGAAAAATTCATATCCTTCTTCATTTTTATTTTTTTCAGTTTATATTTGCTATTATCCATTTTCAACCCTTCTTTCATAGGTGGGTGTTTCCATTTTGTATTATTTTCCATAGGTATATATTACTATATTATGATATAATAATAGATTAAAAATCATTATTTTAACGAGCATACATTAAGCCGCAATTTCCACCAATAAACGATAGTATATTATAGCGTTCTTCAAACAATACTAAATTATAATTATAATCATATAACTGATATGAACCTTGTCTTACACCAATAGGTTCACCGTCTTCATTACAAATTACATCAAAACGTGAATTGACTAAATCAACTTCTGGAACGTGTGTAGTTAATTCTAATTCAATATTTTTAAAATTACTCATATTCATTGCTCCCGATGGCTGGTAATCCTTTGGATCCGTTTTCAAGCAGAAATTATAACAATATATACCGTTGTTTGCCGAACCATTTGTGCGCGTATACTTTTCAATATAATCAAAAACGCCTCGTGTAAGAATATTCTCGCGATAATCTCCGTCTAATACAATACCCATTGTTTCCAAAATTTCCTTGCGATTAATAGGTTTGAAATCACCTGTAATATAAATGCCTGTGTTTCGTCCATCGTGAGGGTCAATAAACGGTCCGTAATTATTGGGTATAGTGTCTTGAGAAAATCCTAGACCCGATAGATATGTGCTTACATTCCGAGGTGATAATTCTATATCTGCTGGTTGTGTTCTATACGGCCAGTTCGTATAATTCGACCATTCATTACGCAAATTTACATCGTTTCGTTGTAAATACCACAACCATGATGATACCATTCCACTACTCATCAGCTTAATCTTTTTAGATCCAGTTACATTTTCAAATCTATGTTCGTAAACACTTTTAAATAAATATATTTGGTCTTCCATTGCAAATTTACGTGCCTCATCAGTAGAAAGAAAACAATAGGTTGATATTAAATGAACGTCTGCATTCCACGTATTTACTTGATTTCCATAATATTGAGAATCTAAAAATATGTTAGGTGGGGTTTGTAGAAATCGATACATATGAAATCGATCTTCGTTGAAATCAGGTCTAACATATGGACGGTTATATACATTATCATATACATCGCGAACTTGGAATAAATCTTGGATCGGACGTAAGGTAACAGTAATTTCTAATTGATTGTATTGTAATGATATTAAAGGAAATGGCGTGCGATTATCCATTGTGAACCATGTATTAATCGGAATATATAAATTCCTTCCTCGTATACTGGGTTCAGAACCTGTTGTTGAAGGTGTATAAAATGCAGACGGATAAGTATTATGTCGCCCATTCACATTTGCTGGATCGTTGATTTCTGGTATATTGCCAGTCATTCGATGGAATAAATTCTTCTTTTCGCTTGTGAAATCCCTTTCTACCATGGCAGCTAAATACTCACCTGTATATCGTTGTATAGTAGTTGAGCCAGATGTTAACACAACTTCTTTAATCATATGTGTGCCGATATTTTCAATCCATCTGAAATCATACGGCGCCCAACGTCCATTTGTATGTTTAGCTGTACCTTCTGTTTCTGATGTTTTGGGAATTGGATGATGTATGGGACTCCATATATTAGGCAATGTCACTACCAAATATGTATCCATCAATAATTCCGCATATCTGGGAAACTTGAATGTGAATTTAGATTCCTCACTTGGACGAAGTTCTCGTAATCCATCGTAATCAATGCGAAATTTTTGCATACCAAAATTCGTATATTTACTGTAAGCAACTTTAAAGAATGTTTTACTTGGATTCCCGTTTAGTATCACATTATCTTGTCCTTGCGATTTTAAATTTAGTAATCCACCTGCCATTTTATTATATAGAAAATATATTATATCTTTATATAATAAATATAGACTATGCCTTTTATTAATGTGTTGTTATTATTGATTATAGTATTCATATTATATTTATCATTATCAAGCTTATATTGTAATTATGTTTCTATAAAAGAAGGGTTATTTGATACAAAAAATAGCGAACTTCGTTCCGTATCGTATACTTCTGAAAGTTCAGGAATTACACATTATAACGGAGAAACGTTTTTGCCTTTAAAAGAATATATTGTAAAGTCCAGTTATAATAGCGCAATTAGTGGTAAATATGTAAGTAAAGATATGGTTAAATATGTATTGAGTCGCGGATGCCGTGGTCTTGATTTCGAAGTATTAATGATAAATGGTATTCCATATGTGACATATACCACAGATAATACATATAAAACATATGATACAGAGAATAAAGTGTTGTTAGATGATATCCTGATGACCGCTTCTACATTCGGATTCTCACATCCATCTCCGAATTCAAAAGATCCTCTATTTATCCATCTTCGTTTAAAATGTAATGACGATGATTTACAAGATGCATTAACCGCCGTTTCAAAATCAGTAGATTATGCTTTGAGTTCAAAATTATATGACGAAAAAATAACAGACAAAACCACCATCAAAGATATAATGAATAAAATTGTGTTAATATTCGACAATTCGATTCATCATAATTATCAAAATAAAATACAGTGTGACTCTATGGAAGTATGTTATGATTTATCAAAACAAGTAAATCTAGAAACAGGTTCGTTATTATCCAAGTATAGTATTATGGATTTAGAAGAAAAAGACGTTCAGATTGATTCCGACGATTATGTTTCTCTTCGTAAAATATCACTCGCTGTTCCCGAATATTATAATAATAATGGTAAGATTGGTGGATTATTTACAAACGATTTTGTGAATCATATTTCATTAATTAAGTCTATTCAGGACCACGGTATTCAAATGTTATTTTATCGTTATTATAACCGCGATTATCATCTCAACGAATGTGAGAAATTCTTCAAAGAATTTAAATCCGCAATTATTCCATTTAATATCGCAATACCGTTTATCAAACGCATTCAAGAATAAATATATAAGTAGTAATATATATATTTATAATGGATTCTGTAAATGATGAACGCACCAAAACATATACATATAATATTTCCAATAAAAAAGATCTTACCAAAATCCAAAACAAATACAATAATGAATTATGCGATGACAATATGACTTTTGAGGAATGTGAACTTACAATATTGCGTCAAGCAGTAGATATTACAGAAAAGGTGTCTAAACGGAAATTAGCAAACAACGAGGATATTACTAACATTCTCAAAGTATTGGAGAATTTTTTGAAGAAGAAAAAACTCATCTGCTATGGTGGAACTGCTATCAATAACATTTTACCAAAAGAGGCACAATTCTATGATAAAGAACTTGAAATTCCTGATTATGATTTCTATAGTCCCAACGCTTTAAAGCACGCAATTGAATTAACTAATATATATTACAAAGCAGGATATAACGATGTTGAAGCAAAGGCAGGCGTTCATAAAGGCACATTCAAAGTATTTGTGAATTTCATTCCCATTGCGGATATTACGCAGTTACATAAAAACATATTTGAGACTATATCAAAAGATGCGATTACAATCCAAGGTATTAAATATAGTCCACCTGATTTTTTGAGAATGAATATGTATTTAGAATTATCGCGTCCCCGTGGCGATGTATCGCGATGGGAAAAGGTTTTGAAACGATTAGTATTATTAAATAAATATTATCCCTTGAAACCGGGTGTATCCTGCAAGACGATTGAATTTCAACGTAAGATGCCTTCTCTACGAGAGAATACCAATTCCAACGAAAGTATTTTTGATATACTATGGGAAACATTAGTAAAACAGAATGTTGTTTTCTTTGGTGGTTATGCTGCGTCTTTATTCTCAAAATATATGATTGGCGATTTAAGTATCACAAAGAAAGTCCCCGATTTTGATATATTATCCGAAGATCCTGAAATTACAGCAAATATAGTTAAAGAAACTTTAAAGAAGCATAACATCACTGATGTAGAGTTGATTTATCATAAAGGTATTGACGAGATCATTCCGGAATATATTGAGTTCAAGGTTCACGGCACATCTATTTTATATATTTATAAACCTATTGCGTGTCATAGCTACAATAAAATTAACGTCCACGGTAAAAAGGTTTACATAGCCACAATTGATACTATATTGACATTCTATCTTGCATTCTTGTATGTAAAATCACATCACTATACAAAAGAGCGTTTATTATGTATGGCGAAATATCTATTTGATGTTGAAGCGCATAATCGACTATCTAATAAAGGGTTATTGAAACGGTTTTCCATATCATGCTTTGGTAAACAAAAAACGATTGAAGAAATTCGTCAAGAAAAGGCCAATCAATACAAGAAACTAAAGAATAGTAAAAATACAACTGAATACAAAGAATGGTTCTTGAAATACAATCCATCCGATATATTAGTGAAAACACCCAAAACAATAAAGAATAAGAGCAAATCGCAATCCAAAACAAGAAAGGTTGCTTTCAATAAAAAGGATGATGTATATCTATTTTAGATTAGACTTACAATATATAACTAATTTATGTATTGTATACAATAACAATTATAACGCATTTGTTATTTATAGTTCGGTAAGGAAGGTGGCAAATTTTTGACTAACATAAAAGAACGAACCAAACAAGAAGCTTTTAAACATAATTCCATATAAGTTCAAATTCCCTTCATTATTGATAATAGGTAAAAACATAAATTTGTTCCATAGGAGTTTACGAAACAGTGATGTTTGAAATATGAAAAATAGTAATGATACAAATAAAGCCAGTTGGATTTCGTCATAAATTGTTTCTAACATTTTTTTTCTATGATGTTCTTGGTCTTTCTTCGTTTGCTTTTCCAGTTCGTGCTCGTAATCTAATAGAAAATCCACGTGTTTTTCTTTTTTCGGAACAAAATTCTGCTGTATTTCTTCATCGTTCATATATTGACTGTTATCCATTGGAATATCTCGTGATGGTAAATCATTCCCCATACTTTGTTGCATAACCATATCGCGATAATTTTCGGGTAGTTGAATTTCCTTTGGTTCTTCGTGTTGATAAGACTGTTGTGGATTTTGAATAATAGGATTTTGCTCTGAAATACCATATGGATTAGGATGAATATTGATCGGTTTATAATTTTCACTATTCATTTGTTTTGGCGTTAATGTATTTTGTATGTTCGGTTCCCCATTTCCAATTGGTAAATCAGAAATATTTGTTGTATTATTCATTATATATGTATGAATATAAATATAATGTTTATTCTAAAACGCATTTATTCTAACATTATTTCCTTTTTGTTACTATTACATTTGTTTGGATTTATTCCGTATTTATAGCATTTATCTCCATGTTGATATACTTTATCTTCAAAATCGGATAACACAGGACCTTTGAATATGATACATTTTTTATCGTTACATACCTTTCTAAACAAAGTAGCTAATCCTAAACCAAGTATAACAGATAACATTATCTTCCCTGGTTCTGTTTTTGTAAATCTATCCATTGCATTCATAATATATATAATAGATATAAATTATAACTTATTGCATGGGTATTTTTTCAACACTATCATAATCCCTACAATTTACTTCTTCTTGTGTAATATCAAAACAGTTATCCGCATTGTCCTTGTATTGAATATCATTTACATTTTCGGGGGTAGGATATACATATATCTTCTTTTCCTCCGGCATTATTACATATACAGCAAATAAGCCGAATACAAATGCTAATAAAAATATGTGAAGTTTGATAAATCTAAATGGATTCATATATACTTACTCTATATTTTACTTTTTACCCTTCTTCTTATTTTTCTTCTTCTTTGAAGAACTCTTTGGTTTGCTCTGTTTTTCGTTATCCAAAGTCATATTCTCAATCTCTTCCATTAATTTTGGGTCAATTGTTGTTTTTTGCTGCACTTCATCCCCTTCAATTACAAACTTCTTTTTGTTATTTTCTTCTATAATTTTCGCTTGACGTCGCTCTTCTAATTTTCTTAGTAATCGTTCACGATTATCGTTTTCTTTCGCCATTTGATTAAACAATCCCATATTTACACGTGCATTCTTACCACCCATTGTTTTTGCCATATTTTTCATCATATCTCCAAATTCATTTCCACCACCCATATCTTTCATTTTTTTCATAATATCACCTGCTTCCTTCATCAATTCTTCTTTTGAGATGTTCCCTGACTTCATTTTCTGCTCTAACTTTGTGCTTACTTTTTTCATTAAATCGGTAATCTTCTTGGGGTTACGAATAAGCTTTTTAAAAATATCCTTGGGATTCGATTGTGATTGTTCATCACCCAATAAATCCTTGAAGTCGTCACCTACTTCTTGAGCCAATTCTTTGGCAAGAGAACCGATCTTTCCTTCAAATAACGATTGTAGATGTTCTTTTATATTTTCAAATTTTGGAATACCACCTTGTTGCTGTCCTTCTTGTTCTGTTTCTTCACCTTCAACAGGTTCATCTGTTTTTTCATCATCACTCTTATTTGTCATATTATCAAGAACACTTCCCATATTTTCAAATGCCTCTTTCATTTTATCTTGTAATTCACCTTCGTCTATGCCACTGAATAGGTTCGCAGTATCCCCAAAATCTTTCGCATTTTGGACGTCTCCGATGATTGTAAACAATATGAGTTGTAAATATTGCCACAATACATCGCGTGTTTTTTCGCTCACACCATCCGCTTTGAAAAACATTTTAAAATCAATATTTGGCATAAAACACGTATCAATCTCATCATCGTCAAAAATATCATCGTTTTGATATAGAATGTCAAAAAAACGCTGGGGATAAATTTTCTTACAATGGTCTACATATGATGGTTCTTCTAACTGTGTTTTCATATTTGTCACTTCATTCGTGCATTCAGGAAAACTAGTTAATAAATCACCTATCAAATCATTTGAAATACGTATTAACGACTTTGTTGTGTTTTTGTTATCATTTGTTGCCATGATTGTATATTAACATATACATATTATTTTTTCATATTGTTAAACTATTAAAATAAATTATAACATACATATATAATATAATGGAACCATCTATCAAATCAACCCATGCTTTTGAAATAAATAAATTAAAAACGAGTTTTCAAAACATAATGCATACTGTAGATGAAATTAACAAGATTAAGTTACACTCGCATCAAAAACTCAATCGTCTTCGTGATGCTTACTTTAAACTCATCGAAAATAACAGCAAAAAGGTTTTCTTATTCTGTTTAGATTCTTTCTATTTCCAATACAAATCATTCCAACTTGAATATGATAATTTAGAAAAAACGTTATCATTCATCAATAATCGTATGTATTGTGACTATTACAAATTGTATAATATGATGATTGAGAGCTGTAAGAAGCACAATTTCGACGAAAATGATAATTATGAATTACGACAATATATTCAATATAAGGATTTAGAACCATTCATGGAATACCGTATTGAAGATATCAAAGATATACATAACAATATTCTTCATATTATTACAATCTTATACGAACAGTATTCAACACGTCATAACTCTATAACACATTATAACGATACTCATAAAATCGGATTCTCTATTTCTAACTTTATTAATACACTTCAATATGAAAATAGTATTTTGAAAGAACAAGTTGTATTATATACGAATTATATGGCATTTTTTCATATTTCCCAAGGAAAGTATTTGAAACGCATGTATGCTAAAATTGAGAACTTTTATACAGAAGTAGAAAGCAATATAAAATCAAATGTTAATTTTTCTATTAATGATATTAATGAAAACCCCATATTAAATTCTGACAACGATTCAAAAATATTAACAACAAACGAAAGTATTGAAAGTATGGCACAAGGCTTGGATGATATGAAGAAAGGTACTGAAATTGACGATCAAGGTTCTTCTTCTACAAATATCATAGACGATTTAGAAAATACATTGAAAAATGAGATTTCTAGTGAAAGTGCACTACAAACAGATGTTACTAGCACTCCACGCTCTATAGCAAGTGAATCCAGTTCTTCGTCTATTACAAGCAATAGTTCTGGTTATTCATCCGAACCTAAAAAAGTAGTAAAAAAACCGAATAAAATGTTTATGTAAGTGTAAAATATTAAAGATAAATGCTATTATATTTTATTGTAATATAGTATAATAATGAGTTGCGACGACAAGAATAATAATGAAGAGGTATCTAGTACCACGGCGGAATCTAGCACACCTCAAGAAGCGAAGAAAAAGATTGAATGGTCCCCAGAGAATGAAGAAATACTCGTTCAGTGGTGTGATGCCGCACAATGCTATAAATGGCTGCATCGTGAATCGCACATTTTATATTCAAAAATGCATGCTTGGTTTACTATCCCTGCGATTGTATTATCTACGATTAGTGGTACCGCTTCATTCGCTCAGAAAAACTTACCTGTCCGTTATCAACCAGCAGCACCATTGGTAATTGGTTCTTTGAATATATTTATTGGTATTCTAACCACTATCCAACAATATTTGAAGATTTCTGAATTGAATGAATCTCATCGTGTCATGTATATTGCTTGGGACAAATATGCACGCAATATCCGTATTGAACTATCAAAGTCTCCGGATGAACGTAGTGATGCCGGTAGTTTTTTGAAATATAATCGACAAGAATTTGATAGGTTAATGGAAACAAGTCCGTCTATCGATCAAAAAATCATCGACCGCTTTATTTCTACATTCAAAGGTAGAGAAAATACAGAACAGCGTGACAGATATGATGCTTTAAAGAAACCCGATATTTGTAACATTATTGTTACCGCAGATAAGTCACGTCATCCCTGGTATATTAGCTTAGTGAATACTGATGACAATCCCGAATTATCAATATTGGATAAACAAGAGCAATTGAAACAAATTGAATTAACACTTCGCGATAAAGAACATGATCTCCTTGAAGCAGGGATGAAAAAAGAACACGCGCGTAAAAATTTCAGACAGTCTGTATCTGAAGCCGCACATAAATACAAAGAATGTAAGCAAACAATAGACGAATACGTTAAATCATTCATCAAATTGTATGGACGTCATCCAATTACTGAGGAAATTCGTACATATTTTCAAACATATATGAATGAGCTTGTTTCTACAGACAATATTGAAAATTATTTGCGTGAATACAATACTTCCTCACCAGAAGCATAAATACATACACAACCTTATTCTATTACACAAAATTGTTCGAAATTTTTTACCATAACAAATGTACGGGATATTCCATCATGATAATAGATTGAACTATATTCGTCATATTCATTTGAATCGTCATTTTTTGAACCACCACCGTTCATTTGTAATTTCGTTAAATCATCGGATTTGAATAACACATCATTTATAAAAATCGCATATTTCTTGTATACTTTTTCGCTGTCATTATCTTCATCCAATAAAAATTCGCTGAATGTGTAGTTCAATCCAAATATATTATGGTTAATCATATCTTCAAACATATCATTTACTTCCACATTCTTCAAATCTTCATTTTCATAATTGCATAAATACCCGTGGATCGGTACATCTATCATATTTCCACTTTTATCAGTTAATTGTTGGATGTTTATATGTTCTTTGAAAAACAATATAGTATCTTCATTCACAGGTGTTTGTTGTATTTCTTTTCCACCTACAAGTTCGTCATATATTGCCATATATCCATAATCAAATAACGTTTGAGTAATATGACATACTACATACACGTTTGTTTTATATACCATATATCCTTTGTAGTTTACATTCTTATTGTCAATATTATAATTTGTCTTTAATGTTTTGAATAAATGTTCTATAAACAAATAATGTTTGGAATCGTATTCTGAATCATCGTTATATTTTTTCGATGTTTCCATTATTTTTGACTTGTTTATTATTACTTTGGGTAACACCATTTCACTTCCAACTTTCTCGAAAAAATACTGGAAAAACGGAATTTTTAATTCGTCATTCATATACATTAATATAAATTCAATATTATATTCCTCAGAACTGTTACTTTCTATTAACGTTGATAAATCATAATTTAATTCATTTTCAAATGTATGGGTATAATCATTTTCATTTGTGCTATATTTTCCACGTGTTTCGTCGTCGTCTTCTGTTATACTTTTTTCATATTCTTTAACAGATTTTGTTGTGCCTTTTGTTTCTTCGATTACAAAGTCTTTATTCAACATATTCTCTATAAACGTTTGTTTTAATTCTTCATTATTCAAACTTGCTAACATTATATTATATAGAAAGATATATTTATATGGTAATATACGCCCGTGATGTATTCTTTATTGTATCATTTGTTTATTATTATGTTTACACAACGTATATTACCTATACAATTCGGATCCATTGATGATATTTATAATACAGGTATAGATGAGCGTGTTAAACCTAATACAGATGTAGAAGAACAGAATAATGTGTTCTCAAATATACAATCATATATGCACAAAAACCGCATTTTAGATATATTAACACACGAACATATACCCACACATGCGAAATTATATACCTATAACCAAAATAAAGACGTAGTATTTACATACAAACCACCTTTATATAATGGCGGCTTACACGATGACTGGAATTTTGTATTTTGATACCAACTTATTATCTTATAATAAAATATATCATTAATACTTTATTATAATGGATTTTAATAAACCTAAAATTCCTATCATTGCTTATGGTATGATAGGTGTTAGTAGCCTTGTATTAGCATATGTTACATTATTGGATTCTTCGGTAAAAGGTATATCAACAAATGATAGTGAATCTGAACCAATTGAAGAAGAAATCCAAGAACCACCAATTGAAGAAGAAATCCAAGAACCA
>ERZ807291.7383-NODE-7383-length-12755-cov-5.542677_pt1 | contig 12755 bp, 9 predicted proteins | sample MGYA00521257_ERZ807291 | MGnify/ENA primary metagenome ERZ807291 (study PRJEB31413, sample SAMN03169783) | marine metagenome | biome: Marine; feature: Water; material: Subsurface seawater | place: North Sea | collected 2011-04-28 | depth 1 m m ...
TTCGCTGAATGATGTTTGTAAATGAGCCTACAGAGACAAACATGATACTCTTCAAAAATCCGTCAGCCGTGTAAATTTCATTCTTTACATCGTCATCTGCAAAGTCGTCAGAATTACCGCTATTTACATTTCCAAGGTTAATAAAAACATGGTTACCTGTTGCGATGTCACCTGCATTGGTTCCGGTGTCATTAGCTTGTGTGGAAATGTGAGTTGCTGCGTTTGTGGAAATATAACGGGTATCGATCCCGCCCAGTGATAAAATGTATTGCATGTTAATTACATTCAATGACACATTTCCGTCATCAAATTGACCATCTGCAGAAGTGAGGATATTTCGAGAGAAAGTCTGATAACTTCTTCCTTCATCATCGATTGCAGCCGCCTTATTTAATTGTGGTCTAAGGTCGGGTGGGGCATTAACGGCAGGAGTTCTGCTTACTGCAAACAAACTAATTCCATTAAATTTCTCACGGCGGACTTGATTGAGCTGTCTTTGTAACTCAATGAATTCTTTAGAGTAATTCTCAACGTCCTGCGTGTTCTTGGTGACATCACCTGCCATAGTCCTAAGCTCGGCCATCCGATCTATAATCTTAGCAACCGTGGTCATCGCACCATCCTGAACTTGGAGGTAAGAGATGCCGCTCTGAATATTTTGCCTTACCGCTTCAGTGCGTTGTAATTTAGAATTGATTTTATATGCAACGGATAAACCGCCTGCATCATCTGCTGGACTAACAATCCGTTTACCAGACGAAAGTCGGGCTAGGCTTTTGCGCAACGCATCATTTGCACTTGATAAGTTAAATGATGCTACAGTTGCGGTTGTATTACTGTTTACTACGATCGGCATTTTATGATCCTCCTTGAGTTATTTTAGTAGACAAAGCATCCTTGCTTGGCCTAGAGGTTACTGGTTTAGTATCACTTTTCAGCGACATGTTTTTCACACAATTTTTATTCATGTTATAAATAGTTATTTTTAAGAAATTAATTATTACGATGAGGCCGACGAAGGGGGCCTGTCCCCGGATCTGTCGGGAAGTTTGGAAGTCTCCAGTTGTCACCATTTAAAATCTTTTCCTGGAGTGATGAAATTCCATGTAATCGGTCAACGAGTAAACCCCAGTTCATGCGATTTTGCATACAAAGTGACCGCCATTCTGAAAATGCACGACGAATTGTTTCGTGATCGAGGAACAACCCTGGGGTATCTCCATAGACTTTTCCGTTCATGACAGTCTTTAAACCGGGTCTACCAATATCTGCTCGATCAATTGACAATCCTTCCCATTCTTTTCCCGTAGGAACTGCAATGGTTACAGGCTTTGCTGGACCATTTGAAAAAAGAGCCGTTTGGTCATATGAATTTAATGATTCTTTAAACAGATCTTCTTTTGCTTTCGAAAACTCCTTCTGCAATTTCTCACGAGATGAATGAGTAGCGTCTGGGGTTTTCGTACGATTTAAGCAAAGTGCCATCCTGGAAAGTTTGCCACCGACTTTCGCCAGTGATGTCTCTTGTGCATCCACTAATCTCACACCTGCTTCAAGGTTGGCCTTGATTGATTCAATAACCGCCTGCTCTTTGGTTTTGACTAAAGCCTGATCTTCCATGTCTCCAGTAACCATCCTTTGCAGGTATGGTTTGGCAGAATCTATTCGTATGATTCGACCACCAGCTACTACTTTAGGAAAACCATTTTGAGTTTTTCTAGGTGCAGTTGTAGAAGCTGTAGAATTTGAGGGTGTAACGTATTTCATGACGGTAGGTTATTTAGAGAAAGTAAATCTGGGCAAAACTCACAGGGATCATCCATCGAGACAGCGGATGAAATGTAGTTGCGGTAGTGCGAAAAATCACAACGCACTGCACTACTAAATCGGAGCAATTCGGAAATATTAAATATGTTAAACATTGTACATCAATATATAGTCGGATGTTGTTAAGTAAACTTTAGTAAAAGCTTAATAATTGTATTATTTTTATTTTGTAATGGTGGAATGAAATGGAACTTTTTCTCTGAGGTATCGACTGAGGCTTATTATTTAGAGCCTAGATAAGATGAGTGTCAGATTAGACAGTACCTGTGAATTGTAGTATTAGAATAAATTTTGTATAGATAGGGATTGTAGAAAAGTTCTACCGGAACCCACGAGTATGGTTTTTTAAGGTTTTAGAAATTGTAGATTTTAAAAGATTTCGAAAAATTGATTTCCAGGAAAGGGGTTCACTCGACTGAAGTCGATTCACCGCGTTGATAGTCCTTGATGGGAAAGGGGGGGTACTCGGAGCAATGTGCTTTCGCCACAAAGATTCATAACACCGCTTATCTTGCAGACTATTTCTGGTTTTAAATTTATACATCATTATTCATGGTGTAAGGAAAGTAATTGGAGCCCTCGGCTTGTCAGTAGCATTCAGTCCGACTCGAAGCTTTAGTGCCCTCCGGAGTCGAAGTAGATTTGATTGGGATTTAATCACGCGCTTGGCAACCTCTAGGCCGCCTGGGTCTATTCTTGATAGTTGATTGAGGGTGATTAAATCTTCTCGGACTTTTCGTAAATGCTTACCACCAGGAGAAATATTAGAAATCTCATCACGAGGTGGTGGGTCGAATAAATTAAATTCAAACGGGGGCAGTGCTGAGGTGCTATGAGGATTGCCTCGTTCAGCTCGAGCAGTTATTTGTTTTTCTTCTTGGTACTCAATCATCGGCAACAGGTGTAAGTTGTTTATATTTAGATGAATGAAAAGGTTGTGGTGATATCGCCCTCGTTACTTCGGTTGGACTCGCAGTCAAAAAGGGCACGGTACTATGTTTTCCTAGAGGTTCACCAGTTGCAGGCTCAATGCTTTGGCCGCCAAAGCCGGACAGGTGCATGCTACGATCCTTCAACCCTCGTATGCGGCTATTAATAGGCAGTATATTGTGAGAAGGGAACCTTGGTTTTAAATATGAGGTTGTATACTGACTTTGACCAAAATTTTCGGTACTAAAATTGTAACCAAATGAACTCGAGCAAAGAGGATACTTTTTTAAATTTGCCAGATACTGCTTTGAGGGGGAGAGGGAAGGAGAAGTAGCAGTTGATTCATGTTGAATAACTTGAATCTTAAACCGACTCGCATCCTTCTTGTTACCTGAAAGGCTGGATGCTGACGGGGATGGGTTTGGCTTTCCACTTTGACTAAATCTTGGAGATCTTATTTTAAGAGAAAATGGTGGAACTGCATGTTGCTTACCGTGAGGAGGAATTCTTTTGAGAAAACTCGGAGCAAGAGAGGAGGGCTCCCCGCCACCTGATTTCTCAAGTGGCGGGTTCCTGAACGAAGGGGGAGAGCAGGCTTCATTTCCAAAACCTTTTCCCTGTTGTAATCTGTGACTACTATCGAACATTTCCTCTATTTTTAATTGATTGGTCCTTTAATACTCCTTCGAATTATTGAAGAAGAGAGAGCACAATTGAGTTTAAGCTATTAGCCTGAGTTACCATCGAGGCTGATGCCTGGAGTAACACATTGTGGCTTGCCATCCTGGTGGATTCGTACGCCATATCGGCATCCATTATCCTCGATGTGGCAGCACCTAAGTTAATTTCATTTTCCTCAAGGATTCGCTCTGCGTATCCAAGTCTTGACATCGTTCCACCATTGACGGCACGAACATTAGCCAATGTCTGGATGTAGTCTACGAAGTCAGCAACGCTGAAGTGTTGAAGATCATTACTCTCATCGAGTAGATCCTTATTGTTATCCGCATCAGCATCAACTTGACCACCATTACGAGCGATATTCGGATCGACTGTGGTTGCGTAGAAATCATCAGCTGTTCCATAGATTCCATCATTGCCGGCATTTAATCCGCCATAGAATTGATCGTCTGCAGAAGCGTAGATGTCATCACCAGGAGGTGCAGGAGCATCCGTGCGACGTTCGGCACCACTCGTGCGAATCATTCCTGAATCTGAAATACGAGCACCATACTGAAGATCTTGGTTGGGTTTGTAATAAACTCCATCAGGGAGATTACCATTTCCTCCTCCACCGATTGTATCAACATACATAGGGAGTTCTCGAACCGCACCTAATTCCAGAAGGTTCTCGAATTCAGTGTATCCAGTGGACGGATCTGCCCCCTTTAGATAAAGGAAGTTTTCCGAGGATAAGTGGGATGTATAAACATAATTCTTACCTTGGTAATGAATATTATCACCGTATTGGTAACTAGTGTTCACGGTTACACCATCCAAAGAACCGAAATGAGTTTTCGTCCAATATTTACTGTTATTAACATCATTGTATTGATTGCTTCTGTCGATAACACTACCACCGTTTCTTGCTGCACCATCACCATCCATATCGTTAGTCGGATCACCGATATGAGTAGTTCCGTCGGCAGTTGAATAAGCCTGGAAAGCAGACAATGAGAAATACACATTGGTCTCGTTGCCAGTTCCGTCCTGCTCTGCATCAGCCTTCACCATTACTGTCCTGTCGGTTAAGGCACCTGCTGTCCCATTTAATCCTGCTGCATCAGCAAGTTGAGTCTGAACAGTTGCAAGAGAGCCAAGTTTTGTCCAACTAGCTGACAGGGATGGGTTGTCAGTTCCAAGTGCAATGGCACCACCTGTCTGATTTTGGTAATATTCCCCATTGTACCTGACGATTACATCATCAGCATGGGTCGTGTCACTCCAATTATTGCTCAATGTGGCTGCTGCTGCTGCGTCAAACTCATAAAAAACTCCGTTTTCGAAAACTACATTGTCAGCGGCGTAATCTTGGTATGAGTTAAAAGCACCTTGCATTCGGGATGAAGCAACAGTTACTAAATTATTACCAGCACCTGCACCCTTAGCAGTAACGAGTGCATCGCCTTGACTGTAGCCTTGGGCCATATCAGTACCATATATCTCGATGTTATTAGGGTTATGAGGTTTGTCACTTGATGTAGTGCTACTTGTTGCTTGATGCCAAATCCCTCCATGCAATACATGGTCGCCAGTTTTGTATGACCCAGCACCCCATGCACCCTTTACTGCTGAGGTCATTTGGAGAATACGGTCATCAGAATCATCGGAAGTGTCATGGAAGACAACATCGCCATACTGCTTTGAGTGAATAGAAACAAAATTGTCCATATTCCAGTCGAAAGCTGGGGTGTAAATATCATTACCCGACTTAACATAACCTGGGTTGTACCCGTTCGCGGCATTATCTTTTAAGATTTCGATTAGGCTTGGGGTGTCACTACCTGCATAACTTGTAGGCTCAGAGAGATTAATATTAGCTCGAATATACTCGGTTGTAGGTTTAGCTCCGTCCATTGTATCCTCGCCTACATAAGTGAAGTATTTGCCGTCTCCGACATGAGATGCACTGTTGTTAGCATCAAGAGCAAATATTTGCTGCAATGTCATACCACGAGGTACATCAGCTTCTGCTTTTATGAACAAATTACTTCCAGGAGAAGACCAATGGGCAGGAACCTTTATAATATCACCCTTTAAGTATGCAACTTGATCTCCGGAAGAAGTGTATTTGATACTGTCAGGATTGAAGGCCGATGCTGTCGGATATGCCTCGGCAAATCCTTTACCTTGTGCATCAGCAATTCTAATCCATTGAGATGTTGGTGAAGCAGTGTCTTCGATAGCAACACCTGCTTTAACACTAGTTAAGGCCATGAAGTAACCAGAATCATCTGCAACTCCACCAGCTTTAAACACCACGGATCCCTCAGTGTAATCACGAGCGGCATGCCCTGGATTAGCATCGGTCAAGCCACCGTCCTTACTGAAGTCACCAACTAATTGCCTGAAGGAACCAGCAGAACCCGTATTAAGCTCACCATCGGCACCAAACTTAGATTTAAGATTTTCGAAAAATCCGGTTCTTTTTAATTCTATATGTTCACCTAAACCGTCATCCGATGTGATGATTTTGAGAGGATTACTATCAGGCTCACGGGTAGCAAATAAAGAGACCCCGTTAAACTTTTGAGCTTTCAAAGAATTAAGTTCTTTTTGTAACTCTGTAAATTCGTGGTTGTAGGTTTCGCGATCGTCTGGACCTTTTGAAACATCGTTAGAAAAACTTTTTAATTCAGCCATGCGATCTACGATCTCGCCAGCAACTTTAAGAACGCTATCTTGCATTTGCAGAAAAGATGTTCCGTTCTGCGTGTTCATGCGAGACGCCGCGGCACGCTTGAGACTGCTCTGCAATTTCATGCCCACAGCAAGACCACCAGCATCATCTGATGGTGAAACTATACGCTTTCCGCTGGATAGTCGTTGTAAACTCTTCGTTAGAAGAGAGTTTGCTCGCTTCATGTGTAATGCAGTATATGAAGCTGCTTGATTTGAACTTATTGTTATACTCACTTTTGTCCTCCTTGACTTTGTGAAAGCATCATCCTTGATGCCTTATGTTTGAACTGTAAGAGTTCTTTTCGGAACCCTTGCCGTTGACCTCCATGTCTTCGACGCTGTGGATAATCGACAGAGAAGGGCTTAGCTTTAGTAAAAATTTAGTTTTTTTTCTAAAATGCTATTCATTTATTCCTTAAGTATATCATAATCATGAACTTAATTATTTAATTTTTTTTTGAAAAAATATTAATAAAGCTAAGTATTTTCATTTTTGACATTGTATAAATGTCAATCGATCCGTAGTAACGAAGCTATGCCAACTGTTTGGGCTGATGAAGAAGAAGTAACTTTCACTGATGATATCCCCGTAGATCCATCGAGTGTCTATGAATTGTTAATGGGTGCACTTAGTGAGCAGGGTAGGGCAGTTGTTAAATTTATTGTAGATGGAGAAGATTCACTTGAAAAAGGATCATTCCCTGAAAAGTATGAGAAAATTGAAGCTTTCTCGCTTTCTCATGATGAACTTACTTTTCGCTTGGTTATTGAAGCGATGAATCACCTAAGCAGTACACACACTCACCTTGCCGCGTATTCACAAAACATTCTCAGTATAGCCTGGTCTGAAGTCTTCAAGCGAATGGATGAATTTATCCAAAAAATACAACCGTTCGCTGATTTAATAGATAATTTAGTTCCCTATGTAAGCACTTACGATCCACCGTGGAAAGAGGCGTTTGAGGCTATCTCGAAAGAGCAATCAGATATGTTGGGTGGAATACTTCGAGCATTTGAGCATGGTAGTCCGGCAATGCTTTCCAGTGAGTTATCGGATGGATTCATGCCCGTTTTTAATAAATCACGAAAATTATTCGAAACGGAGATCATTCCCTTCCTGAAAGATAAAGTAGATAGCAAAGCATCATGAGTAGCGGTATTCCCATGCTTGAAGAAAATGCAAAAATTCTCTCCAACCGCTTTCCTGAAGTCCTCGATAGAATATTGAAAACGGGGAGTCGCCCTTCAGATACTTTCTTCTACGATGAATCAAGCAAGCATACACTCATGGTACAAAGAGGTGAGAATGCATTCCCCGCATATGGAGAGCGGTCTAAAGATACCCTGATTAAGAGATGGTTTGATGGCTTAAAGCTTGAAAGTGAGTCTTTATATGCAGTTACTGGGTTTGGGGATGGTTCTCACATTGATTATTTCCTCGAGAATTCGTCAAATGGAACTTTTTGCCTTAGTGCTGAAAAGGATCCGTGCTTACTAAGGGAAACTTTCTCTAGAATAGATTGCTCAAGGATACTTTCGCATGAAAGATTCGGAATGGGGGTTGGTGACCTTGATGACGCTTTCTTTCAGGATATTCAAAACGCGGCAATTGGTAATATCTCTGAAGTTAATGCGACTATTTTCTCCCCACTCCATAGCATTGATGAAAGTTTTTACGAACGTATGCGAAATGAACTCTTGCGCCAGTATCTTGTCATAAGACCGCTTATGGAGGTCAATGTTCGGACATCTACCAATATACAGCAGAATTCCTTCACCAATCTCTCTCATATGGCAACTTCTCCGGACATTGGAGAACTCAGGGATCAATTTAAGGAGGTTCCCTTTATTTTAATCGGGGCAGGGCCCTCTCTCGATGAGTCGATTGAATTTTTGAAGGAAGTCCAAGATAAAGCAATCATTGTATCAAGTAACAGTCCGTATCGTAAACTGATAAATAGCGGTATTAGACCCCATCTAGTCGTGACCGCCGACCCGATGGAACCTACCCTTGCTGGATTTCAGAATATTCAATTAGATCATGTGCCACTGGCTTGTCCTTTTAGTGCTTATCCAGAGATAGTTAAAAAGTTCTCGGGTCGGATTATCTCATGGAGCACCTTGAACCCGATTGCAGATTTTATTAAAAAAAGAATTGGTAAAGCACCAGGTTCGAAAATTCTAGAACAGGGAACCGTCTCGGGTTGCGTGCTTGATATTTCAAAACTTTTGGGATGCAGCAAAGTTTTACTCGTAGGGCAAGACATGTCTGTTCGTGATGATGGTCAATATTACACTGCTGATTCATTTTATGCCGACTCTGGTGACCATTTTGCTGAGATAGATAAAGGACATAAACTCCCAGGTAATACACAGGAGAAAGTGCATGTAGAAAGCAGGCTTTATGTTTATCTTAAAACTTTTGAACAATTCATCGGGGATAACCCAACTGTAGAGTATCGAAACCTTGCCCGAACGGGCGTTAAAGTAAATGGTGCACCTTATTTGGAATACAATGAGGCACTTGACTGGATCAATGACTGCGGGACACACAATTTTGACACCAAGATCACTGAACTCCTCGGTGCTCAGGATGCATGCCCTGATATTGAAACCCTACTTAAGCCTGTTATAAACTTCACTCAATCCCTTCTCGAGAAATCACTTTCATTAGCAGTTGAAATCGAAATGCTCCCCAGTAAATTCTCTCAACCTCATTATGCAGATAATAAGAAAGTGAAAGATATTTTATCTAAGGGCTCTGAAGTTAATAAAATAGTGGACTCAGACCCATTGATCTGGAACTTAGTTTTTGAAGGTAAGACAAAAGGTGAATTGATTACATACAAAAGAATTATCCGTGATATTAAATCAAAAAATGCAACATGGGAGACAGTCCAGAGAAATAAAGAATATTTTTGGGCACTAAGTGAAGGATGCCATTGGTTACTCAACGAAATCGAACGCCACATATCTACTGAACCTTTAGTTGTCGAATAGTTCGGAGCCATCTCGTGCGTGGCATGATAAATGCTTTGATTTTCTCGTGCACGCGATGATTATTTATTTCAATATGACCAATACTGTTTCGACAGTACGCTCAAGTTATGGGGTCTGATTTACAGCTTACCGGTCTAGCGTCAGGGTTTGATTGGGCTCCAGTCGTTGAGCAACTTATTGAGCTTGAAAGGATTCCGCAAACTAGACTTTCTCGAGAAAAAATTAAGAATGAGGAAAAGATTTCTGACCTTGGGATACTTAAAACCCAACTAGATACTTTAAAAAGCGCGGTAAAGACTTTACAGAATGACAATTTATTCCAATCGAGAAGCGTAGGACTTAGTGCTTCAAATAAAAGCAGGCCATCAGTTAGTGCGGATGCAGAGTCTTTAACTGGAGAATTTTCGGTGCAGGTCTTAAGTAAGGCTTCAAGTACTGAAATGACATCCAAGAATCGTTTTTTTGAAGGAATTGGAAGTCCACTTGGTATTGCGGATGATACCTTCGACCCCTCATTGAAGCTTAAAGACCTACCTCTACAGAATAATATTTCCACCGGGACATTTACCATTGCTGGTAAGACATTTTCCATAAGTAGTCTTGAGGCTACCCTTCAGGATACTGTGGATATGATTAATGGTTCATCCCCTGAAGGTTTGAATCCAGAGGGTACGGACGGATCAGGAATTCAACTGAACTATATTTTGGCGGAAGATAAATTTTCAGTTACAAGTGATGATTTCCGGGTATCTTTAGGAAATGCTCCTATATTGGGATCTCCCACTGATACTTCCAACTTTTTGTCAGCACTCAAACTTGATAACCCAAATTTGAAGAGTAGTCAGGCACTTGGTTCGATCGATATGTCAGAAACATTGGATAGTGCGAACTTCGGTGGTTCTTTTAGTGGTCTAAATGCAGGCAAGTTAGGTACATTTTTCATTGGTGAAGGTGAAGGAGTGGTTAGGATAGATTATGATATCACGGTAGATACCGTGAGTACACTTGTTCAAAAAGTTAATTCTTCAGATGCTAATGTCTATATGTTCTATGATCCTGTCAGTGATCGGTTTGTTATTCGGAATAAAAATACTGGTGCGACTGGTATCACTGTTCACGAATCCGAAGATTGGGATGCGGTTAGCTCCAATAAGGGAGCAGGCAATATCTTACAACTAATGGGACTAGCTAGTCCTAAAGTAATTGCCAGTGAGTATACTGCTGGCTCGGGTGTATCAATTTCAGCGGGAGACTACTTCAAGTTCGTATCCTCAGGTAACACATCGTATTGGCAATCCCTAAACAGCGGGGTTGTTGGTGATCCAAGTCTAACTAGCGGGAACTGGAGGCAAGTGATTCAGGGCGTAGGCAGGTCCCTAAATAGTGAAGTTGGAGGAAATTCATCAGTTCGGGTAAATAATGGTGAGATTATATACAGTAAAGAAAATGCATTTTCCGCAGACGAGCATGGATATAAGGGCATTAATTTCAATATTTCTAGCGTTTCCCTAGGAGGTACATTTGAATTTAATGTCGGAAAAGATACTGGGGCTGCCAAAGAAGCTATCGATAAATTCGTGGTCGAATTTAATGACGCACAAGAATACATAAATAGTTTAGTTTCCGTAACTAATGATGGCGAGACTGTAACAGCAGGTCGTTTCTCGAATAACACTGAACTTTCCAGATTAGGAAGCCAACTTAGAAAAGTAGTATTTGGTGACTCTACCCCCCACTCCGCAAGTGAAACCACTCGAGACAACTCAGATTTCATCCTGAATGAACAAACTAGAGCAACCTTGGTTTCTATTAATTCAGATCCAAGTTCAGAACTGATGACTCTCAAGGCAGAATTGAGCCTAGGTGCTAGTAATAATGGTTATTTAGTAAAAGTTCTAAACGACACCTTAATCGATCCATCTGGGAACCCTCAGACATATTATAAATATAATTCTTCTTCCGGGTTCTGGGAAGAGACAGAACCCGCATTCAGTTCTTTTCGTCTTTCAAATATAGGCTTGGACTTTGGAGTAGGGTCGGACAACATAAAGACTACTAATTCCGCTCTTTTAATCCAAGCTTTAGAGGACGATCCGGAAATGGTTCAGTCTCTTTTTGATCAGGATAAAGTTACTCGGTTCGATTCTGTGACCAATACGGATAGAGTACTCAAGGGTGTTTCGCAATCGTTAGATGAATTCATTACAGCCTTCCTTGAGGGTAACCTCACAAGTAACTATAAAGGTACTTATAATACACATATAGATAGCATAAAAAGTCAGAATAAGAGGTTGGATAAGCGAATCGAGGATCTTGAAAGATACTTGGAGCAAAGGGAAGAAACTCTAAGTCAGGGTTTTATGCGAATGGAAGAGATGCAGTCAAAACTCAATACTCAACTACAAACTCTACAAAGTTCATTTAAGAGCAAATGATGAAACTTCTATTTACCAGTTTAATATTAATATCTCTATTTTCTTTCTCTTGTAGGAAGTTTAAGGAAGAGAAGGTTATTGCAAAAGCAGAACCTTTCCGTCCAACGAACATATATCCGGTTGAACGCCTACCTCTAAACTTCACAAGGGTAGCATTACTACCATGCTTCCATGAAGATCCTGATTCGGCGGTTCTTTCTTTTTGTGACGAAATATTCCTTCAGGAACTATCCCAGGAAAGAATTTTTGAAATTGTTAGGATCAAACCTAATGAACTCAAATCTTTAACTGGATTCTCGCGAGTATCTTCGACGGATGATTTACCTGCTAATTTTTTGAGGATAATTGAAAACAGGACTGGTGCACGGGGTGTACTTTTTATTGATCTTGATTCATATAAGCCTTTCCGTCCAATGTCCCTTGGGGTTCGATCTAAACTTGTTGATTTAAAAACAGGTGAGTTCATGTGGGCAATTGACGAAACTTTTGATGCAGGTCATGCAAGTATCATTGTAGGTGCGGGAAACTTTCAAAACTCAGCACAAGTCAGGGCGCTCTCGGAAAGAACAAATGGAAGTGTCCTACAATCACCAAGAGTTTTTACAAAGTATGTAGCATCCACCATATTTTCAACGCTTCCTAAAAGATGAGATATTTATTGTTGCATTATTTTATTAATTAAGGAAGATTGTCACTAGTTTATGGAAGCAATATCAGGAGATTCAAGTAGAGGTATTTCGCAAAACGAAATTTCTTCTATCAAATCGCAACAACCATCCACGATTCAAGGGGTTGGATTAAATCAACAGTTGCATGCATCATCTCTATCCGACCACTCACTCACTGCATCAAGGGCAGAACAGTCTTCTACTGATATTCGTGAGGATGTCATCTTGAAGGCTAAAAATTTAATGGCTGATCCAAATTGGTTGAGCGATGATAACATTACACAACTTTCAGCTAAAATTCTTGAAGTTGAAGATTTCGAAAGTTAATTTTCATCATGCAATACGATAAGATAGCCCGTTCGTACAAGGCACAGTCTGTTCAAACAGCAAGCCCGGGTAAACTTGTATTAATGCTCTTTGATGGTTATCTTCGTTTTACAACTGCCGCTAAAAGGTCTTTCGAACTTGAGGATTTAACCAAGAGGAATGAGGC
>ERZ807291.7388-NODE-7388-length-12742-cov-7.117128_pt1 | contig 12742 bp, 9 predicted proteins | sample MGYA00521257_ERZ807291 | MGnify/ENA primary metagenome ERZ807291 (study PRJEB31413, sample SAMN03169783) | marine metagenome | biome: Marine; feature: Water; material: Subsurface seawater | place: North Sea | collected 2011-04-28 | depth 1 m m ...
GGAGGCCGAAGAGATGGGTCATTACAAAGATCCTCCAAGCTTAAAAAATCCAACTCACCATGATCGATCCATTCAAAAGGTGAAATTAGCTTAGGAAAGAGTAGAGGCACGGCAGTTGGCTTTAAGGAAAGGGAAGCTATGGTTGCCCCATCAAGTGCACTCATCCTAAGCGGTGCACAAAAAGAGGGGTAGTCAAACCAATCAAGGTTATATTCTTGAGCAGAAGACTGGATTCGGCCAAAAGCAGTGACCGGTATTACTAAACTCCAAATAATAAATTTTTCCATATGGAAACTACTCTCTTTATATCTCAGCTCAATCCAGGTTGGCAAAGTTTTTCTTCTTGCTTGAATGTGGATATAAGATTTTTTGGAATGTTTGAACAAAACCCTGCCCCCTTGTCGCTAAAGGAAAAATCTTAGCAACTTATCACCCGAATCAAATATTATGACAATTGAATCCTCCAAAGATATCATGATCGAAGCTCGTGGATTGAGTAAATATTATGGCAAATTTGTTGCCGTCGAAGACCTTACTTTTTCAATTAATAAAGGGGAAGTCGTGGCTTTCCTCGGACCTAATGGGGCTGGAAAAAGTACCACCATGAAGATGCTTACCGGCTTTCTGGCTCCTTCCTCAGGGTCGGCTAAAGTTTGCGGCTTGGAAGTTGCCGGAAATCGCGATGCCGTAGCCAACCGCATCGGCTATCTGCCTGAAAATGGCCCGCTTTACGAAGAGATGACTCCCCTAGGCTTACTTAATTTCTTTGGGGACGCCCGAGGCATTGATAGTCATACCAAATCCGCTCGCATCGAGAAGGTTGTTGGCCAATGTGCCCTTGAGACTGTGCTTAACAAACCAATTGGTAAACTCTCTCGTGGTTTTCGCCAACGTGTGGGCATGGCCAATGTGCTCCTCCATGAACCTGATGTATTGATTATGGATGAACCCACGGCAGGCTTGGACCCCAACCAAGTCCTGGAAGTTCGAAAAACCATAAAAGGCCTCGGTAAAACTATTCTTTTATCCACTCATATTCTCCAGGAGGTTCCTGAAGTTGCTGACCGTATTATTCTGATCAACCAGGGGCGCTTAATTTTTGAAGGCACTCCCGATGAGTTAAAAGGGGAAACATCCCTTGATCAATGGTTTAACAAGCAAACCATGGACGCAGCCTAATTTCTTTTCGAAACCTAGTATATATCCAAATTTAAAGTATGAACACACAAGCCATTACTGCTGTTTTTAAGCGCAACTTTTCTTCTTATTTTGGGAGCCCCAGCGGGTACGTATTTATCTGTGCATTTCTCTTAGCCAGTGGATTGGCCGCGTTTTGGCCCCAGGAGTTTTTTGATTCAAACCTCGCAAACCTTGACCAGCTCAACAGATTCCTTCCCCATATTTTGCTTGGTTTCATCCCTGCGATCACCATGGGAATTTGGGCCGATGAACGGCGTCAGGGAACAGATGAGCTGTTGCTCACCCTTCCAGGCAGTGATCTCGATGTTGTCCTCGGTAAATACTTTGGTGGGGTTGCAATCTTCACTATCTCCCTAGTTTTTTCTTTTATTTCAAACCTGTTTGTACTCGGTCAACTCGGTAACCCCGACATCGGCCTGTTGCTTGCCACCTATGTGGGATATTGGTTTGTCGGGCTTAGCATGCTTGCCGTCGGCATGGTTGCTTCCTTTCTGACTGCAAACCTTACCATAGCCTTCGTTTTTGGGGTCGCCTTCAATACCCCCCTTGCCCTTTTGTCCAATTCAGAATGGGGCATTTCAGCCAATTTCCTAGATTTCAGCCGAGGTATTATCAGTGTATCCGGAATGGCTTTTTTCCTTGGTCTTGCCATTGCTATGCTCTACCTCAGTTCCATTCTCATTGGGAGAAGGCACTGGGTGGGTAGCCCCCAAGGTGGGAGTAAGTCCTTTCACTTTTCAGTTCGTGTATTGGCTGCCCTGGTAATGGCTTTTTCATTGACCCAATTCTTCAGAAATAACGACTTTGTCCGCATCGATTCAACACAAGAGCAATTGAGTAGCTTATCCAAAGGCTCTGTATCCCTCCTACAAGATATTCAGGAACCTGTGGAAATTGACGCTTTCATTTCCCCGGCAGATTCCATGCCTGAGCAATATGTGCAGACGAGAATCAACCTCCTTACCGCTTTACGGGAAATTGACCGGGAAACCAAAATGGTTTCGGTAAGTATCAATGTCATCACCCCTGAGGACAATGCCTCAGCCACCGCCGAAAAATATGGTGTGCTCAACCAGAACGGCGTCACCCCTCCCCTGCTTGTTCAGGAAGAAGGCAGGTTTATGCCCTGGCAAAAGGACCTGTACATGGGACTGGTATTTAAGGGGAACAGTGGACAGCAAACCATACCCTTTCTCTACAAAGGACTTCCCGTGGAGTATGAAATTATGCGGACTTTATCCTCCGTAAGCGGACCAAAAGCCAAGAAAAAGCTTGGTATTTTTGCCACCGATGCGCCCCTTCTTGGAACTGGTGGCATGGGTATTATGGGCTTCAACCTGGGAGGAGGCACCCCTGCCTGGGAAGTCATCACGGAACTTCGTAAACAATACGATATCCAAGAGGTGACCGGAGGCGATATATCCAAAGACGATTATGATGCCCTCATGGTGGTCCAGCCCAACAATCTCGATAATGAAAAACTGGATGACTTAATTGGTGCCATCAAAGCCGGTATTCCCACCGCTATTTTTGAAGACCCCCTGCCTCTTATACAAGGTTCCTTGACTGGAACCTATGAACCACGTAGAAACAACCAACAAGGCGGGGGACCTGGCCAACCAGCACCACCTGCACCTGAAAAGGGCGATTTAAATAAATTGTGGAATCTCTTGGGTGTTCACTTCAATGTTAATCCAAAAGAAAGACTGGCCACCATTAAGAAAGAATTGACCGACTTACAGGCAAACGCGACGAGAAGCCTGGCACCGGCTCGAGGCACGCTCCCGGAAATTGGCAAGTTTTTCACCAAGCTCTCGGAGCTTATAAGCAAGACCTCGGAATACGAGGCACGCCTGAATGCAAACTCCCCACTGTTACAGGCAGACTGGAATAGTCTCAAGCTTACTTCCCTTCGTGATACGGTCAGCGGGTTGGATTACAAAAACCCTTTTCGTAATTTTGTGGAACAAAAACTTCTCTCCCCTGTCGAAACTCGATTAGGTGGACTGGAACAAAGAATTGTACGCGACTCCTACAATCCCTTTCCTAAAATCCCGAGATCGGAAAATTTTCCTGACGAGTTTGTCTATGTTGGCGGATTAAGTAATTCCTTCGGGGATGGTCCTGAAACCTCCGAGTTACAGTACTGCCTGTTCACCTGTACTGGATCCATCTACCCAACAGGTAATTCCAATCTTACCTTTAAACCTCTTCTTTCCACCCGAGGCGGTGGCCTTGCCGGTACCACCTCCGTGGAAAACTTTTGGACGGGAGGGGTTTTTGGAACGCCCCGCCGATTCAACCCAGACCGCACTCTTTATCGAGGAACCGGCTCACCGGAAGTAATTGCGGCATCTATATCCGGAAGCGTTCAGGATGGAAACCAGACCAACCAGATGAATGTTGTGCTAGTGGCAGATGCCGATGTTCTCGCTGACCCATTCTTCAATATCCGCAGCCGTGGTCCGGACTCAGACTTTCCTTTAGATGTTGATAATGTCACTCTGTCACTCAACTTAATCGACAGCCTAAGCGGAGAGGACAGTCTCCTTGAAATAAGAAATCGCCGCAGGTTGCACCGGACTCTTGAGGAATTTGAAAAGAGTATCGAAGCTGCCCGCGAAATCGCCTCGAAAACTATTCGTGACGCCGAAGCATCCATTCAAGAAATCCTTCAGGATGAAAACAGAAAGCTCAATGCAGCCCTGGCTGAAGTGCAAAACAGTCAGGGTCAGATGACGCAGGGCCAATTCATGCAGTTACTCCAGACCGAAGCCGCAAAACTGCAAAAGAATTTGGCCAAACGGGAACGTGAGCTTAGGCAGGAAACCAACACCAAGGTTAAAGATGCCGAGCGCAAAAGAGATGCAGAGATCAAACAAAAACAGGAAAAGATTCAAAACCTTTCCGTTTTTCTGCCTCCCGTGCCTCTCCTAATTATTGCTTTTTTTGTATACCGAAAAAAGAGATCGGCGGAAATTCAAGGTGCAACTGCATCTCGGGTTCGTTCCTAATTCTGTAATTCATTTTTACCTCCTTTAGAAAGACTCATGAAAGAAAATAAAACAACTGTCCTATTTATCGCCGCAGCCGTTGCCTGTATCGCTCTTGCCTTTATCACCGCTCCTGTTAAGCGAGATCCTGCAAGTAAGGGTAGTCGAATGGGGCAACCCCTGTTTGAAACCTTTGACCCCCGTCAGGCCACCGGCATTGAAATTGTGGAAATGGATGAGGAAAAACTTGAGGCCAAGTCCATTGAAGTTGCCCAAACGGAAAAAGGCTGGTTTATACGCAGGCCCGGTAAACCTGACTACCCAGCCAATGCCGACAACCAAGTTAAGGATGTTTCCACTATCCTGTTTGATGTAAGAATCCTCGACCAAGCTGGCGAAGGGGCTGGAGAACATGCCAAGTTTGGTGTTTTGGACCCAAGCCGTGCCCAACCGGGTGATACAGGTGTCGGCCGCATGATTGCCTTGAAAAACAACTCGGGCTCAAACCTGGCACAGCTCATAATCGGAAATGCCATAGAGGGCATGAGTAATACTCATTTTGTGAGAAAACCTGAGGAGAACGAGGTCTACCGCGTAGAAATGCAGAATGTTAATGATGTAAGCACCAAATTTGTTGACTGGGTTGAGAAGGATTTCCTTGACCTCGACAAGATCAAAATCAAACAGGTGACTTTCGACAACTATGAAGTAAAAGACGGAAAGATTGTTCCTGCGGCCAAGCAAATCCTCAACTATAATGATTCAGAATGGAAGTTGCTGGGCAGCTTACTTTCACCCAATGAGGAATTAGACAAAGAAAAGCTCGATGCAATGAAAGATGCTTTTGATGACTTGGAAATCATCGATGTGGAGAGAAAGCCTGAAGTTCTTGCATCCAGCTTAAAAAATGGAAACGAATTTGTAGCGGCTAACAATGTGGAAGAACTAAAGAATTCCGCCAAGTCTCTTTTCGGTAAAGGATTTCTCACCGTAGAAATGGTCGATAAAGCAGGTAAACCCATGCAATACGAAAATGGAAAGCCTAAGCTTCAAGTGGTCTCAAAGAAAGGTGAAATCGTCGTCGGTATGAAAGACGGCGTGGAATATGTCCTTCGCTTTGGTGATACATACCGTGGTGCGGAGGAAGAGGATAACGCTACCGGGGATAGCCGATATATCTATGCTTATGCCCGTGCGAACCCTGCCTTGCTTGACCAACCTGAATTGCAGAGTGTACCCGCTCCACTGGCGGCCCCAAAGAAAGCGCCCAAGCCCAATAAAAAGGAAAACGCAAAAGGAGCCAAAGGTCCTGAGGGAGATAAAGGGAAAAAATCCCCACCTCCGCTCACCCCTCCTGGCCCACCTCCCAATTTCACTCCACCTTCCCCTCCGCCAAGTAGTGCACCAGCTAATCTGCCAAAGGTTGCCGTCAAAGCAAAACCTGAAAAAGATGCAGCAGCTAAACCCGCCACTTCTCCCGACGACGGCTTTGCCAAGAAGAAGGCTGACCGGGATGCAGAAATTGCCCGAATCAATGCTGCCAATGCCTCCAAGCAGAGGGAATTTGACCAAAAAGTGGCCAAAGCCCAGCAACGAGTAAAAGAACTTAATGAAAATTTAGCGGGTTGGTACTATGTCATCTCCAACGATGTCTACGAAAAAATCCGTTTGAACCGAAAAGACTTTGTGAAAGCCAAGGAGGACGAAAAAGAAGAAATGCCAGAGGAAATCGCTGCATCCCATATTCTTATCTCCTACAAGGGGGCAAACCGGGCAGATGCTGATATTACGAGATCAAAAAACGAGGCTAAAAAAGAAGCCCAACGTATTCATAAACTTGTCACCCAAGACGGGAAAGATTTTGGAGATATGGCGAAAAAACACTCCGATGGTCCTTCCAGTACGAAAGGGGGCGACTTGGGTAAATTTAAGTTTGAGGTCATGGCGAAAGCTTTTTCAGAAGCAGCCTTTGCTCTAGATGTGGGTGCGGTTTCCGAAGTTGTCGAGACTGACTTCGGCTTCCATGTCATAAAGAGAACAGAATAATTCCCACCCCTTCTCTTCTTTTAAAAGCCTTCGTACATTGTGCGGGGGCTTTTTTCTTTTACGAAAACAATTTAGTAAGATAAGTAACAATATATGGCTTTTCCTTTCACTAAAAAAGCAAGATCACCTATCATCTCACGGATTCATGGAGATGATGCCACTCGTCTGCGGCTTAAATATGACACTTACTACCACATTTTTGACCGCCAGGAGGGTACCCATGTGTGGAAAGAAGGCCAGGAGTTTATTATGCTTTCGAGTAATGATTACCTTGGCTTAGCGAATCATCCAAAGATCAAAGAAGCGGGTATCGCTGCCATGGAGAAATGGGGAAGCAGCACCACGGGTGCTCGTCTTGCCAACGGAGGCCGCTCCTTTCATCGAGAACTAGAAGAAGACTTAGCCTCATTCCTGGGAAAAGAAGCATGTCATGTTTTTTCCGCGGGGTACTTAGCCTGTGCCTCTGCTGTTACCGGATTTGCGGATCGTAAGGATGTATTATTTGCCGATAAGAACTTACACTCCTCTCTTTGGAGCGGAATCAAACTCAGCGGAGCCAGGTGTGAAAGATTTTCCCACAACCACCCAGGTCATTTAAGGGAATTACTGGAATTCGAAGATAAAGAAACACCCAAGATATTTGTATTGGAAGGTGTCTACTCCATGGAGGGACACATTGCCAAACTCCCCGAATTTGTCGAGTTAGCCCAGGAATATAACGCTTTTATCGTTATGGATGATGCTCATGGCTTTGGAGTGCTTGGCCCGCAAGGAAAAGGAGTTGCTCATCACTTTGAAAAAGAAAAGGATGTGGATGTTATCTGTGCTAGTTTCTCCAAGTCACTTGCGGGATCGGGTGGTTTTGTGGCTTCCTCGAAAGAGGCGATTGATTACATGCGTAGCCACTCTAAGCAGGCGATTTTCTCGGCTGCCCTCTCACCCAGTGCTTGTGCCTGCGCCCAAACGGCTTTGCGCATTATGCAGGATGAACCCGAGCATCACCAAAGACTGATGAGTAATCTCACACGCTACCGATCTATCCTGGAAGGACTTGGTCTTGATATTTGGGAAAGTGAAACGCCTGCCATCCCCATTGTCCTGGGAGAAAAAGAAAAGGTGTATTATTTTTGGAAAGCCCTTCTTGAAAAAGGGATATACACCATCATTTCGATTGCCCCAGGCGTACCGCCGGGAAAAGACCTTATTCGGACAGCGATATCCGCAAGCCATACCGATGAAGACTTGGACAAGATTGAGGAAGCCATGCACTATGCATGCACTAAAATCTGATATCTACTTCAGCTTTTTTACCCCAATAAGGATAAGCAAAGCCCCCAACCATTTCCAAAAATTTATGGAAAAAGGTTTGTAAAAACCACGATACAAATAAGTGAAAGCGTGGAGTCTTTGATCCTTTACGGACTGTTGACTGCGAATGCTTTCGCCCCAGCGTTCAATCAAGACCTGGAAATTTTTATCGTTAAATTTTTTTCTTCCCTCACTGGCACTTTTCACATGATCCACGACACTGTCATGGACAACAACAGCACATTTACCCTGCTGCCAAGACCTTAAGCAAAAATCCACATCTTCACACCCATTGACAAAAATTTCATCAAACCCACCGAGATCCAGAAAGTGATTTCGAGTGATTAGGCAACATGCCGCAGTCACCGCACTCCATTCTTTAATCTCTCCCTTAAAGGAGCGGACCCGAAAACCTTGGCCATAGTGGCGCGGGTTTCCCTGCGGAGAAAAAACAACTCCCATATGATCATACAAAGAAGAGTCCGCAAGCCTTTGCACATTTCCCACAATCCCCACATTTGGGTAGGTATTCAATGCATTAATCATCGGAGAAAGCCAGTTTCCCTGCACAAAGACATCATTGTTTAACAAACATAAAAGGTCACCCTTTGCTTTGTGGGCTAAAAAGTTATTATTTTTAGCAAAGCCTTGGTTTTCCTGGTTGAAAAATGTTCGAATGCCTGGCTCCAATGACTTAAGGAAAGCTGGCGTATCGTCCTGGCTCCCATCATCGATAATCAGGATTTCATACTTAATCTCACTGTTCTCCAAAGACTGCTGAAGCTGTCGGAGGCATCTCTTCGTATGATTTACTTGACCATACACAGATATTAAAATGCTGACCAAAGGAGAGCTCACTAATTGGGATCCCCCTCTACAGCTTTTTGAATGGAATGATGCAGCAACGACGCTGTTTTTTGAATATCAAAATTTTCCCGCACATGCTTGACCGCATTCCTGCGCACATCAGTAAAACTATCCGGGTCCTGGTAAAATTCCTCCAATTTTTTCACCCACTCCCCAGGGCTTCTTGGATGCAGCGAAAAACCGGATACTCCATCTATAAATGCCTCAGACGCACCGGCATACACAGAGGATAAGACTAAACAGCCTGCATCCATGGCCTCAGGGATAACATTCGGTATACCATCTCGGTCTCCCTGCGAGTCTATAATGCCTGTAAAAAGCATTACATCCTGAGTAAGGAGTAATTCCCTCACTTGGTTTTCTTTGAAGGCTCCCTGCAAGGTCACATTTCCCTCCAAACCAAATCGTTTTATCTCAGTACTTATCCTTTTCCTCAACTTACCACCCCCAATAATTTGAAGAGAAAAAGGAATCTTTCGTTTACTTAACTCAAAAACAATTTGAAGCATGTGAAAGTATCCCTTTTTCGAAACTAAACGACCCACTGCAATCAGCTTCAACTCTTCGGGTTTTTTAGATAAAACAGAAAAATCACGATTAGAAAAATTCTCCAATCCCCGGCGGATTAGCTTGATCCTTTGAGACTCCACTCCTCGTTGCTCAAGACGCTTTGCAGAAGACAATGACGAGGTTCGGACAAAGCAGGCAGATCTTATCTTTTCCTCCAACAACCAATCCCCCCCTTTGCGGAATAAATCGTACGCATGGGCACCCATAGAAAAAGGGATACCCGTCAAGCGGTGAATGGCCAAGGCCGCGGTCGCAGGCATGGTTGCCCACACCGCATGAATAAGATCATACCCTTTTCTCTCGAAAGCACGAGCTTCGACCAAAGCAAAGCCGAGACCGAGAAAAGTTTCATTGAAATTTTGGATGTTCGGGCATTTTGTTCCCCATAAATACCGGAGTATTCTTGAAAAAGAAAGAGGACGCAAGAAAGCCCAATACGGGATCCAAAAAAAGAGAGTTACTAATTTATACTTATGAAAAAGCTCAATTTTGATTCCGTTCCATTTCTTATCCCCGCCCCATAAAGAGTAAGCACATGCTTCCAGTCCTCTGTTCCAAAGTGCTTTCAACTCTCTGCGAACAAAAGTCTCGGTGGACCTCGGAAAGGTCGCGTATAGAAAAGCTACCTTCTCCAAACCTAAGTTCTTTTTTGGTTAAATTGGCTCTTTAATCACCGGTTTCGTATTTCACGAAACGGGGTGTTTTACTTTCAGCTTTGGCACCGGAACCATTGCCAGAAGACGCAGAAAGGTGAGCTCCATTTCCGTTCGTATCAGCTTTAGCAGTTGTAGATACCTGCCCGTCGATTACCGGATAGTAGTCGAAAGCCAGTTTTATCTCTTCTGCAACCGCAGTTTTTTCTCCTTCAACTGAGATTTCACCCTTAAAACAAGCAAGCGGATGGCGAACCCGGGAGACAGTCACCTTCATTTTTAATAAATCACCCGGTTTACAAATCCTACGACATTTCACCCCGTCACAGGATGTAAAAAAGATCGTACTGGGATCCACTTTTTCTATGAGACCGCTGTTATCTCCCTTGAGCAGGAAGAAAACGCATAATTGACCCAAGGCTTCTATCATGATGGAAGCAGGAAATACCGGATTTTCTTTGAAGTGCCCTTCCAAAAAATATTCATTCCCAGAGATTCTGTAAGAACCGGTCGTTACACCCCCGTTGATTTGGACTGATTCCAAAAACAGGAAAGGTTCACGATGAGGCATCAAAGCAGCAATTTCCTCAATTCGATAGGTTTTGGCACGAACCGGGGGTTCCTCTCCCTTAGCTTTGGCTTGTAAATATACTTTCACATCACCAATCGTTCTTAGGTCTTTAAGCTCTTCATTATCAATGCTTATCTTAAGGGTTTGCTCCACCAGCATAACAATCTCAAGCATGGTTAAAGAATCCATGCCCAAGTCTTCGTACATTCGCAGGGTTTCATCGCTTTTCTTAAGAATTTCCCGCTGATCCGGCTCCAAGTGCCGGTCAATAATACCCATTACAATGGGTTCAACCTGGTCAATATCCTGGTTTTTACGAAAAGCAAGGGCGGCTTCGTAAGTGCCGGGAGGGCACCGTTTTAATAAGTCTTTTAGGTCTTCTTCAACCGCTGCATTTGACTCGGAACTCATAATTAAAAGGTTTGGGGTAATTTTACTATCGTTAAATGCTTTTCTTTGGGGTAGGAAAAGCCAATCGTTTAGAATAAATAAATATTATGGCGGACAATCTACCATTGAGCAAACCTAAATCAGTCGTTTTAACCTGTGCCCAGCCAACCGGTATGCTAACCCTTGGCAACTACTTGGGTGCCGTAAGAAATTGGTCCTCCATGTTGGACAATCATGAATGTTATTTCGGAATTGTCGACCTTCACGCCATCACCAGCCCCTACAAACCCGCAACTTTACGAAAAAATATTTATGATTGTGTGGCCCAGTACATTGCCTGCGGTCTAGACCCTGAAAAGTGTCACCAGTTTGTTCAGTCTCATGTCATCGGCCACACAGAGCTTGCCTGGATTTTGACCTGCCTCACCCCAATTGGGGAATTGCAGAGAATGACCCAATTCAAAGACAAGGCAGCCAAGTTGGGTTTTAAAGTTTCAGAATCTTCTCAAGACAATCCAGATTCGGTGAAATTTTCCCATGAAGGGGCCAGGGCTCAATCCTCCATCAATGCAGGATTGCTCTGCTACCCCGTTCTAATGGCTGCCGATATCCTCTTGTATAATGCAGACCTTGTACCTGTCGGTGAGGATCAACGACAGCACCTTGAGCTTTGTCGTGATCTTGCCCAAAAATTTAACAGTACTTATTCTGATACTTTTACCATACCCAAACCCTTTGTTCCCAAGGTGGGTGCCCGGGTCATGTCTCTGAGCGAACCGACAAGAAAGATGTCCAAATCAGACACGAATGAAAAAGCCACCCTTTTCATTTTGGATGAACCCGGCATAATAAAGAAAAAAATTGCTTCCGCAGTCACGGACTCAGAAGCCGATATTAAGGCAACCCCAGAAAAACCCGGCGTATCAAATTTGCTCAGCATCCACTCCGCACTTTCCGGCCAAAATATCCCGACCCTTGAAGAACACTATCAAGGAAAAGGCTATGGTGTCCTCAAAACAGAACTTACGGAAATTGTGGCGGAATCCCTTCGTCCAGTCCGGGAAAAATACAAGGAACTTGTTGAGGATAAGGAATATTTGAATCAAATTTTAGCTGCAGGGGCACAAGGCGCACAAAAGCGTGCTTACAAAATGCTTGGCAAGGTTTACCGAAAAGCAGGTTTTCCGGAAAAAGTAAGGCTTTAACCTTTATCATTTTTCATCTAGACAACACAGATGGTTTTAGATTTTGAGGATGATGAAGGATCAAGTGAATCCATGGTAAAATGGCCATTTTTCGCTTCTGCTTTATTTATTATTAGCTTGGTGGGAGTTTTTGCTTTTTTGCACTATCAGCAAGAAGGCTACCTGGGAAACTGGCAACTTGTGGGATGTATATTTGGATCTGCCCTCGCATCCATTCTTATATTTTTCCCCTTCTTTGCAGAAAAAGCGCTCTTTATGGCCTTTGATGCCCGTAAACCTGCGGAAGAAGAATTCAACCGAAAGGTTTTCTTTGACCTCAAAGAGATGAAGGAGGAACTTGATACCTTGGCGGTAAAAATTGACAAAGTGCCCTCCGTCGTTGACCAAATCCTGAGTAAATCCAAGGATGAAGATCTTGAACAGGAAGGCAAAATTCAATCCATCCTTGAAAATTTAAAACAAGCGGAAGCCAAGCTCTCCGAGAAACTGAACAGCCTTGAGCTACTTATTACCTCCCCTCTCCCTTCAGACCCAGACCCGAAGATTGCTGATATTCAAACTGCTGTTCAGAAGAACCAGGATTTAATCAGCGGGTTTTCCGGAAACTTTAAAGAGTTGGAAAAGTCTGTGCGGGTTCTAAGGCAACAAATCGAAGAAATTCCTCTTGCTCCCCCCATCCCTTACCCCACAGAACCTTCCTTTTCTCCCCCAGAAGAGGCAGAGCAAACCCCAGTTCCCTCGATCTCAGAAGCCATTGAAAAAGAATTTGAAGAAAAGCAAGAAACCATATCCGAATCCGCTCCCCTCCAGTCCAATAAGGAGATTCCAGATGAACCCGCTTTAGAAGAAGCCCTCCCAGAAGAGGAAGAAGCGAATGAACCGCTTGAAAATATGGATATTTATCCTGAGCCGACTCTAGACCTCGAGCAGGAAGCACAG
>ERZ807291.7389-NODE-7389-length-12741-cov-5.822718_pt1 | contig 12741 bp, 7 predicted proteins | sample MGYA00521257_ERZ807291 | MGnify/ENA primary metagenome ERZ807291 (study PRJEB31413, sample SAMN03169783) | marine metagenome | biome: Marine; feature: Water; material: Subsurface seawater | place: North Sea | collected 2011-04-28 | depth 1 m m ...
CAAGGATTTTCAGTCCTCTGCTCTACCGACTGAGCTATTTCGCCGAATCACCAAATGTTATGAATATGCAAATTTATTTCTTCGGGTCAATGGATAAAGATGAAGTAATTGAAGCGTTATTCTAGTACTAGCTAAAAAGGTGATTATCCAATGGTTTAAGCTCTCTCGAGGTGACTTTCTGTTCTGAGTAACCATAAAAAAAGATTCCTACTACTCGCTCAGATTGTGGATTTTCTATACCAATCGTTTTGGCAAATTCGGGGTGCTCCCATACCGGACCTGTACTCCACTTACTTGCAATGTTTTCAGATTCAAAAAGAAGTAAAAGGTTCTGTCCAATACAGGAACAGGTGGCATAATCTTCGTCAATAACCGCTGGATTCTTTTTGACAAGATCAGAGGATTTGTCGGTTGCACAGGTAAGTACTAGAATTCCGGGTGCTTCTCCCCACTCTTTTCTTTTTCTATTTCCTTTTTCAAGCAGTAGCGGGTCTTCGCTATTCTTGGATATAATTTCTCCAAATAATTTCCCTACCTTCCGAATAATTGGCTGTTCGAGCAAATAAAACCGGGCAGGTTCTGTACGGTGGTGATTTGGGGCATGTCGGGCGATTTCGATAAGTTTTCGAATGAGTTCGCGGGGTGGTGGTGTCTTGGAATATAGGGCAGGTTTGCGAGTCCGCCGATTCTTAATGATTGTGGCTAAGGTACGGGTGAATGGTTGTTCCATGTAGCTTTAAACTTTTTCTAAGACTAGACTGACATTAGCTCCGCCAAATCCACTGCTATTACTGAGAATACGGTCCACCTGTAGGTCTGGGCTGCTTCGAAGCAGGTCGAGGTGTTGAAGTTCTGGATCAGGTTCAGTTACATTTGCAGATCCGGGAAGAAATCCTTCTTTAAGGGCAAGGCTGCAAAATGCTGCTTCCATTATACTGGATAGAGATAATCCATGTCCAGTCAGTGCTTTTGTACTCGATAATTTTACGGATTGCGGGGCAGTAAAAATAGCTTTTAGAGCTTTTATTTCAGACGCATCTCCAATCGAGGTTGAAGGGGCATGTGCGTTAATATAATCGATGTCAGTTGCTCGAATCTTTGCATCTTTTAAGGCTTTCTTCATCGCGTCCTGTAATCCACGACCTTCAGGATGGGAAATCGCAACATTATGACCATCAGATGCCTGCCCCCATCCGAGAAAACGGGCGTAAGGGTTTGCACCTCTTCGTTTGGCTTCAGATTCTGTTTCCAAAACGAGGCATACAGATCCTCCAGTTCCAACAAATCCGTTTCGTTTTTTATCAAAAGGACGAGAAGCTTGATCAGGATTGGTTTCAAGGGACAGAGCACGCATTCCGCAAAAGGGGACAATGCTTTCAAAATTACAATCTTCGGCTCCAACAACAAGCATACGTTTTTGTCGACCAAGTCGAATCTCATCGAGGGCGGTTCCCAATGCATGCCCTGAGGATGCACAGGCGGATACCGTTCCCATAGAAGATCCTCGTACTCCTAAGGCAGCCACGAGGTTAAAAGTGAGAGTGCCTGCAATAGAAGCTACAATTGCAAGTGGATTACAGGCCATAACCCCCCGGCGATCCATTTTTTCAAAATGCTTATGAATTGAACGCATAGAACCACCGGATGAGGTATAAAGGCCGGATTCTGGATCTTGTAATTCATCTTTAGATAGATTTGCATCTTCGATAGCTTGTTGTAATGCACACCAAGCGTACAAGACATGAGGGGAAAAGCTGCGAATTGTAGCTCGTGGTACGCGGTATTCACTCGGGTAAATCCAGTCTTCCGGGTCAGGTGAGTCTACATCAAAGCCTTTAACTGTACCTGCGACTTTAACGGGTGATTCTTCTCCTTGAAGCATGGCGGGGTTCTCAATCCCATGTTTCATCGTGCGTAAGCTATTAAGGACGGTGGAGCGATCGTTTCCGATACTCGTAATCAGTCCCATGCCTGTTATCCATACTGGTTCCATAAATTGATAAGTTTAAAATGCTGAATTAAGTTTAGGATAGTACAACCAGATTAGTTTGATTTTGTCTTGGTTGCATTGAGTTCCGTAATTTTTTCGTGAAATATTTCCGATACAAGATTACCCATTTCATCCCAAGTTTTCCAAGTTCCGGTTGGAGTGCCATGTTTATAGAATTTATGCTGCCATCTTGTTCCATTTGGATACCATGCAGTCGAACTCTGATGTTTTTTACCTTCGTGATAAGTCCCTTCGAGTTTTTTTCGACCATTTTCGTACCACATTTTAAAAGGTCCATGATTAAATCCATTTTTTTTAATCCCTTGCCAGCGAGGCTTTCCATCTGGAAAGAAAGTAGTCCACAAACCTTCGGGTTTACCATCTTTAAAATCACCTTCATAGGTAAGATGTCCTTCTTGTGAAAATCCTACTGATGTTTCAATTTGGGTGTTGGAGGTTGCCTGCTTGAATTGCAAACCATCAGCAGATTGTTGAATTTCAATCTCTTGATCATCGGCCTTTTCTTTAAGGATTTCTTCTGCTTCTTGCTCAATACTTGATTCTGAGCATGCAACTAAAAATATAAATAAGGAGATGGGGAGTAAAATCTTTTTCCACTCATCACTTTTCATAATATGAAATCTCGAAAAGTAAAGTGGTGGAGCCGATCGGGTTCGAACCGACGACCTCCACAATGCCATTGTGGCGCTCTTCCAACTGAGCTACGGCCCCGTAAAGAAATATCCTTAAAGAAAGTTTCTATATCCGTCGAGATCAAATAGGACTGAAGATCTTAACTTAATGGCGGTAGTTTCTTCTTAAGGGGTGGCCTTGTGAGTTTTAGTCCTTTGGTTTTAGATTTGCCTTTTTTAAGAGAAAGAGTCGGTTTCCCTGACTTTGCGGCTAAGCTCGGTTTTGGAGGGCTTGTTGGAACCGGGGGAGAACTAGGCATTGGTGTTGCAGGCGGCACAGGAGCAACTTCAGGGGATGGTGGCGGAGCAGGAGCCAATTCTTCAGTTGGGGCTTCAGGGGGAGAACTGATTGTAATATCTTCATCATTCTCCTCAGATAATGAAACAGGTGGCGGCGGTGGTAATTCGGCTGATTCATCTGTATCCCCGAATGAGGGAGGTGGAGGTAAGTCGGTTGGAGTTTCCTCCATCGGTGCAGGTGGTGGGGGTAGTTCCGCGGATACATCAGGTAAACTTTCTTCTGGTTGCGGAATAGGTGCGGACTCTTCTCCAAAGGAAGGTGGGCCTGGTAATTCTGATATTGATTCCTCTAGCACTGCAGGGGGTGGAGGTAAATCTGTAGGTGCTTCCGTGAAACTTTCCTCGACTGGTGGTGGTGCAGGAGGGAGATCATCCTCAAAAGAGGGGGCAGGTGGGAGGTCATCAGAAGAATCTGGCTCGGCACTGGAAAGGGGAGGCAGCTCAGCCGTTTCCACACTTTCAATGGGTGGCAAAGGAGCAGGATCATTAGTAAAGGATGGAGGAGGCAAATCCTCAGGTTCAATGGATGGACTTTCTATATCCTCGGGTGAGTCTGCCATTTCTGATATCGGAGAAATGGATGCAGGTTCTTCTAATATGTCCAATTTTGATTCGTCTTCACCAAAAGAAGGTGGGGGTAAACTTGGCTCTTCAAGCGTTGTTGGTTCCTCGGTAATGGGGGGGAGAGAAAAAGATGGTTCTTCTTCAATCTTGGCCATAGATGGCAGTTTTCCAGAAGTAACTAATCCAGCAAACTTTTTATCATACCCGCCATCTGCGACTTTACGAACTTGGACCACACTAACGCCTGACTCTCTGGCAATAGCAGCTTTGTTACAATTTGGTTGGGCAAGAAGAGAGCGAATTTGGTCGTAAATACTCTTGTCCATGGAAACGGTTTTACGACGACCTGAAGAGGATGTCGTAAGCATTTTGTCGCGAACAGAAGGTGTGGCATACTTGGTAAGTGCACGAATGAGTCCGTTAATGTTTTTGAAGTCAGAGCCGATCTCCTTGTTAACGACTTCATGGAGTTTTGAGAGATAAGAACTCTCTTTTTCCTTGGATTCGCGCTTGGCAACTTCTGCCTCCGCTCTCTTTTGAATTTCCTTGAGAATTTTCTCAGGGTCTTGGCTGAAGTCTACATCAAAGGATATCTTGGTCATGATAGAACTATAAATTTAGGGGTTTCGATGAATAGACAAAAGCTAGCTATAACTTTTGGCAAGATTTTTTTGCCCTTTTTAGTGAGTAAGTATTCAAATTTAGTAATTGAATTATATTTTAATGACCTGCTTTAAATCGACAGTCTTTTCATAAAGGGCTTTTCCGACAATAACACCTTCTATATTTGGACACTCGATAGATAATTCTCTGAGATTGGATATATCTTCTGCACATGATACACCACCCGATGCAATAACATTACATTTTGGAACCGCTAATGAGATTTCACGCTGTGCCTCTAAATTCGGACCTTGCATAGCTCCATCTGTGGAAACATCGGTATGGATAATCCATCTTAATCCATTGGCAACTAGCGTTTTAGCTAAATCTTTTGCGGGAGTGGTAGATGTTTCGACCCAACCTTGAGTGGCGACCATTCCATCTTTTGCATCAATCCCAACAACTATGCGATCTGGGCCAAATTGCTTAATCATCTCGATTACCCAAGAAGGTTCATTACATGCTCGAGTACCAATGATAACACGAGATAACCCCATATCTAAGGATTGTTTGATTACTTTCTCATCCCGCATACCACCTCCCAGTTGTACTTTTAATCCATCGACCTTGAGAATTTCTTGAACTGCATCCAGATTTCTAGAGTTTCCAGAAAATGCACCATCGAGGTCCACGACATGAAGATTGGAAGCACCTCCATCCCTCCAAGTTTTCGCAGGTTCGACAGGATTCTCAAAATAAACTGTTTCTTGATCGGCTTTTCCTTGGAAAAGGCGAACGCATTTTCCACCTCTCAGATCAATTGCTGGATATATAATCATATCAACTCCTTATTTGAGGCATCATAAAAGAGCGATTCAAAAGATTTGATTTTTTCGAATTGTCCCAACTGAAAGAATAGAATGTAGTTATTCCATGTCCAAAAGAATAAAACCAAAGTCTACTCCTAAAAAATATGTAGTACCTTCTTTCTTGAAGGAACTGCTCGATGCGCGGTCGCCTTCTGGTTTTGAAGATGAAGCACGTGATGTAGTCCGCAAGCGAATGGAAAAAGTAGCAGATACTTTCATTATTGATGCCCTGGGTAGTTGCCATGCAACCTTGGGAGCGAAGGGTAACCCTACATTGATGCTAGCAGGACATATTGATGAATTAGGTTTGATTATCAAGCATGTCAGCGACAAAGGATTCTTGTATTTCGATGCTATCGGTGGACATGACCGATCAATTATATCTGGTAGAAGAGTCGATATTCTTACAAAAGATGGCGTCATTCGTGGAGTGACGGGAAAACGAGCAATTCATCTGATGACTCCAGAGGATCGTAGGAAAGTGCCCGAAATGCACCAAATGTGGATTGATATAGGAGCACAGGACCGAGAAGAGGCATTAGCTAGGGTACGAATCGGAGACGCCGCAGTTTACGATCATGGCTTTGAGCAATTGCATGGTCCTTTGGCTGTATCGAGAGCTTTTGACGATAAAACTGGAGCCTACACAGTTAATGAGGCCCTTTTACGATTAGCAAAAGGACGTAAGCCTAGTTGCAAGGTTGTGGCTGTATCGACTGCACAGGAAGAAATTGGAACAAGAGGTGCCATCACTTCGGCTTACTTGGCTAACCCAGATGTCGCACTTGCAGTTGATGTAAGTCATGCTACCGATCACCCCGATGCTGATCACCGGAAATATGGACAGTTTAAATTAGGTGGAGGTCCAATTCTCACTCGAGGTCCCAACATACACCCTGCAGTTTTCGACCGCTTGATTGCTTGTGCTGAAAAAGCAAATATTCCAGTACAAATAGAAGCAGATCCTCGCCCCACTGGTACAGATGCTAGATCTATTCAGGTTTCACGAGAAGGAGTACCCACTGGCTTAGTTGGAATACCACTAAGGTATATGCACACTCCCAGTGAAGTTATTGATCTGGATGATTTAGAAGCGGTGGTACAACTGTTGGTGGCTTTTGCCCGTTCGCTCACCAAATCTACAAAATTTATTTGATTTCCTTTACTTGGGTAGAGTTTATTCCAGTATCGAATGTAAATACTTTTAAGGTTTGAAAAAGAAAACTTGGTATTTTTCCGGACTCAATGGAGAAGTCATAGGGCCCAAATGTGAAGATGCATTATATTTTCTTTTCCTAAGTGGAAAAATCACCCAGGAAACGAATCTCTTTGAGTCAGAAAACATGATTAGTGTTGGAGAACCTTTTACTTACCTGGAAATACTTTCTTCCTATAAATCTAAGACTGCAAATCATCAGAATAATTACCTAAAAAAAGGTAAAGCAAACCCTGCATTGTTTCTGCAAGGAGAGGGCAAGGCTAAAAACATTAAAATAGTATCAGCAAGCTCAGATCAAAATAAACCTGTAATCAAAAGTAGTATAAAAATATCCAAGAGAAAGTTTTATGAAAAAAATAAGAAATACCGTCCTCTCATAATAAACTCTATTTTAAAGAATAAACTTAACCCTGGGAAAATTTTACAAAATGAAAATGAACTAACTAGATCTCATAAAGTAAAATCTTACTCTGGGAAAATTTTGTTGGGTCTCTCGATACCTATGTGGTGCTGGTGTCTTTCAAACGGAAATTTCTTTGATTGTATTATTTTTCAAAGTGTACTGAGTCTTTGTTTTTTCCCCTTTTTGTTTGGATTGCCAAGAGATAAGTACCTCTGGATAGCGATAATAATTTCAATTACGATTGTTAGTCTAGGGTTTATTTTTTATCCACTTATTCTCTTCCCTCTTTCCGTTATTTTGCCATTTTTACTTTTAGGTTTTGGCGGCTTACAATTATCGATAATTTTGCCCTCTATTGCTATTGTTGCAACTGGTATTTATTTTGCAACTGGCACAGATTTGGCCCTTTTAGGGGGTGGTTTCTTGGGTGTTCTCATTCTAACTTTCCTTTCAATGCCGGTTTTTTTAGAGCTTTGGACATGGACCAAATTATTCAGAGTTTTATTTTATTTCATATCAATACTCGGTCTTATAATTGCTGCATCTTACTTGCTTACTAGCGTTTCCACATAAGGATGAGGTTTGATTATTTAACGCATACCTTGCTCTAAAAACTAACAGTTAATAAATTAGTAGATGTCTGGATAAGTTGGTAATCGAATGATGGTCAATTATCTTATGCCCATATGCTTACATCTTTTCCTGAAGTTTTACTTATTTCGATTTCACCCGAACACGGATGAAAAGTTGTTTCCCTCCGTTGTCAGTTCTTTTCTCTCTGGACCGGAAGACCACTTTTTCCATGCCTCCACCTAGATCAACGGCAGACCCAAACTGTAGTGGTCCATTTGTGGTGTCGGAGTCGGAGACCCAAGTGCGGAGATCGCGGCTGGTTTCGACGATATATTCGATGCGGTCATCCCCATCATTAAATGTATCCTGATACCTTTTGAAACTGATGTATTCGTAGCCATCTCTTTTTCGAATAGCCCTGGGCTTGCTTGATCCCTTATCGCCCATCAGAGAGTCTCCGCCAAATGCCCGTTCCTCCAAGTTGGTGAGACCATCGCCATCAGAATCCTGATCATCACGGTTGAAAAGGTAAGCTGCCTTATCGCCCGATTTTCCCAGCCTCGCCATCCGGGTATCGAAGGCTGCTTTCTTGGTGTCGAATCTTTCATCCAGTTTCCGTTCATCATAGAAGGCGTTTTTACCGGGTTTTTTGATTTTAATACTATGTTCAACGGAAAGTGCCTCATGATATTGTTGCCCACCGAGACTTCCACCTGCCTGACTTGCCCGGATTTTAATGGTTAGATCTGAAGATCCACCAAACCCTGAAAACTTTTCCCCATTATTCCCATCTTTAGGAGCAATAAGTAATTGTGCTTTTTGACCTACGCCTACAATTTTTGCCACCTTATTGGGATTATCTATGAGCGTAAAGGTGATCGGTAGATTGGAATCACTAAAAGCCATCCGTCCAAGTGAAATAGGTCTTCCAGACAGTTGGACATCCCTGAGTCCACCCTTTATGCCCTTATTGAAAGTAATTGATTGTCCTTGCCCTGAGCCATCAACGCTAAAACTTATGGATGCAGTACCTGGAGCATAACTGCTGCCACTAACGGTTGCTTTCAATACTACAGTTCCTGAACCACTCGCACTGGTAGCTAGATTATTTCCAGAAATTGATGCTGGACCTGAAACTATCTGATATACAATCGAAATGCCGGTAGTTCCATTGAGAAGAGCACCATTTCGAGCATCATTTGCCCAAGCTCTTACATTAACAGTTTGGCTGTTCCCCATGGTTCCAATTGGATCGAACGAAACAGTCATGAGGTCACCAATCGTGAAAGATTGATCGGCATTAGCTGCTGCTGCATATGTACCATTTCCAGCTTGGGATGCCGTAATTGTTACCTGTCCATTAGCGACGATTGATACTGTGCCGCCCGATGTAACAGTGGCGATTGAAGTATCAGAACTCGTAAAACTCACAGGAAGACTGGAGCTTGATGTTGCACTAATGGTAAAATTGGAATCGTTAGGTTTCTTGTTCGGAATGGGAGCAAATGTGATAGATTGTGATCTCTTGCCAAGAATTTTCATATTGAAATTTATGTTACTGGCTGCGGTAAAATGGGAGTCTCCTGCTTGTTTTAAGGTAACTCGAACTTTTCCTACCCCCTGGGGTTTGAGTAGACCGGCAGAATTAACTGAAAGAACCGAACTGCTATTTGTTTCATAAGTAATAGGAAGACCGGATGTAGCGTATGATCCTACTAACTTAAAAGGAGTATCAAAAATAGACATGAAATGAACATTATCACTTACATCCACTCCCAAATTTGTATGTGCAAGATTGATCGATTGGGAACCACCAAAGGTCGGCGGAGTTACTTTAAATGGGTGCTGGTTAGAAAGGCTCGCCTTCGATCCCCATTTGTTTGCCAAATATCCTTCAACTCTTTTCTGGAAGTAGTCATCTAAATACGAATTGAAAACTAAAACTTCACGAATGATTCCTTTAAAGTATTCATTGGATGTTCCGTTGGATCCTTTACCCAAATTAATTTTGGAAGAAGTTACAGATGTGTTAGCCGGTAGGTTGATTGATTTTGGGGTGGCGGGGGCAGTAAGGGGGATGTTGGTTCCAAAGCGAGAAAATTGAATTCCTGGAGTTGTATTTCCACTAGACTTTTTCCAAACCCCAATCGTAGCCGAAGTTGAAAAGTTTTGAGTGGCACTGTGGTTTCCATCGTTATAAACAATGCTTCCAGATTCGTGAAATCCAATAATTTGAAGGCCTGTACCTGCAGTATTTCCAAGTTGTAATAACCTTCCGCCACTTTGCTGAGACTCCGCCACCAAGAAAATGGTAAAAGCTGGACTTCCCTGAAGTAAGCTAGGCAAGGTAGAATCAAGAAAATCAGAGTTTCCATCAAAACTAAGACCTCCCGAGCTCTCATAAGTTGGGTGATTACCTGAATTGGCCTGTGTCAATGAGTTGCCGTTACCTGAACGGTCTGACCATGCACTTACTTTTGCATTGGCCAAGAAATTACTTGGAGATTCTGGCATTCTATCAGCGTTAACATCCTTTCCGTCCAGCCAGAGAATTAGGTTTGGTAGAGAATCAGTGTAGGGGCTCAGTTCGGTCACCGTTACGGTAAAGGTCTTGGCATTTGCCGCATTATATCCACTACTCCCCACTTGATTCACCGTTATTGTGGAAGTTCCTCCGCCCACCATTTTAAGACGGGCATTAGCTCCTGTAATCTGAACAACATTGGTATTAGAGCTTGTGTAGGTAATAGGTAAGCCTGTTCCGATCGTAGTCCCTTGCTTGATGGACTTGATAAGTGGGGTGAATTCAGGGTCACCTGAATCTTTTGTTAAATTAAGCAGGGTGGCATGGTTATTGTTGCGAACGATATCTTGATTCGATTTTGCCACCACAATACTTTTATCAACAGTTGAGGCAGCAGCCCATTGTCCATTGCCATTTTGTGATGCAGTCACTACTGCACTACCCGCCCCGAGAATTTTCAACTTGGTTCCATTGATGTCTATGACACCTGCACCGCTGGTTATGGTGTAAGTTATGGGAAGATTCGAATTGGCCGTGGCATACATGTTGATGTCGGACAATCCGTAAGAAAGGCTGGATAGGTTTTGTGACCAAGTTATTGTTTGTGTCTGCAAAGTGTCATCAATTATCGTTAGATTCTGGTTGACGGGGGTGGCTGCGGCGTAAATTGAATTTCCGCCTTGATTAGTGGCTATTTGAACTGTTCCTCCAGCAACTAAAGTCGCAATATTACCGCTAATACTGGCAACTGAGGAATCACTGCTAGTAAATGAAACGCCCAATCCAGAGCTGGCTGAGCCATTCAGCGTGTAAACTCCAGCACTTAAGTTTTGATTGGGCAGGGCACCGAAGGTAATAGTTTGTGCCGCCTTACTGACTGTCAGGGTTCGCTCAACCGTTGGGGCTGGATTGAAACTGGAGTTCCCGTCCTGAGATGCCCGAATTGTAGCGACACCAGTGCCAAGCACATCAATGGTTCCACTACTGGTGACCGTGGCCACATTTGAACCGGATACCACTTGGTAAGTTACGGGTAGGGTCGAGCTTGCGGTTGCACTCAAATTAAAGTTGGCTGAGAGAGCGTTTTTGTTGGATATCGCATTAAAGGTGATCGTCTGATCGGAACGTGGAGTTGCCGTAACGATCCAGTCTTGGTACGCACTTGCCGGCAACCAGTTACCGTCCCCTGCCTGGGTTGCAGTGATGCGTACTTTACCCACTTTCAGTCCAGTGGCCACATTGCCAGAGAAGGATACCACGGTGGAATCGTTGCTGTCGTAAGTGAAACTTGTTAATCCTGAATCCGCACTTAACACCAAGTTCACGGTTTGATTAACCTGTTTATCGGAAAGAGGCTGGAATGTAAGTACCTGAGCTCCTCCAAAAGCAGGTTTGGCTACCTTGTAGTTGAATGAACTGGAGAAACTACTGGTAAGTCCCCATTTGTGAGCAAGATAACCTTCAAGTTTTTCTCGGACATTTGCGTTGAAAGCACGATCGTAAGCTACAATTTCAGCAATATCTCCTGCGAAGTCGTTACCTATCTTATCAAATGCCGCCGGGATATTGGGATCGGTTCCCTTTCCTTTTTCGTTCCCGTTAACATAAATTGCATAATTCCCGGAAGCCATTTGTAGGGTAACCACGGCAAAAATTTTGGAACTGCTTCCGGAATCAATCATACCACTGCCTTGGCGTTGCAGGCCGAATTTACCATTCGAGGTGGTAGCAAACAAGTTACCGCCAAAGGGCTTGCTGGTGGAGGTCTGACCCGCAGCCTGACGCAGCACAGTAACGATGGTACGGATACTGGAGTCTCCCGTAATATCCGAACTTTGGGATGCAGTGTAACTTAAAGTCCCTTTTCCATTTAGAACACTAGCATTATAGGTGGGGCGATTGGAAACGGTTCCCTGTGTCGCGTGGTTGGTGCTGACCGAACGATCCTTCCAGGAACCGATCGCAGTGCCGTTGGCTATGGAGTCTGCGGTCGAATGATCACTGTCCACACTGTTTCCATCGAGCCATAATTTCAAACCGGGCAGGGAGTTGGCAAAGAGATTAAAATAACCCACGGTGAATGTCTGGGTCGCATTGGGGGGGGCATTGTAAGAAGAATTTCCAGCTTGGGATGCAGTAATTGTAACTGTTCCTGCCGCACGGACTTTTATCTTCTGACTGCCCGGGGTGGTGCCTTCCACCGAAGCAATCAAAGGAGATGAACTAGTGTAGGTAACGGGCAGGCCTGAACTGGATGCGGCTCCGGGGTCAAAATCGAAATCTCCAATTGATTTGTCAGTAATGGGTGAAAAAGCAATGGTTTGATTAAGTTTTCCAATGTTAAGATTTTCAGTGACCACGGGGGCTGCCGCAAAAGTACCATTACCTGCCTGCGAAGCGGTGACGGAAAACTGTCCGGACGCCTTTACCTTCAAACGGTTGAAATCTCCTGTTCCTCCACCATATACTTTGGTAATGGTGCTTGCGTTCAATTCCGCATTATAAAGACGAATGTCATCGATCTGGCCAGAGAAGAATGCCGAACCGTCAAAACCGATCTTAACCTTGGAACTTGAACTTGAACTTGTATTGATAGCGGTGCTGCCACTACCATTTGTGACTGAACCATCGACATAGACCTTTACGCCCCCTGAATTTCCATTGAATGGAACCGTAGCCGCAAAGTGATGCCAGGCTCCATTGGCCAATCCGCTACCGGCAGTAATGGAGACCCCGCCAAGATCAAGAACCGCAGCTCCGGATCCATTAAGGGAGACTTTAAAGAGGGTACCGGAACCGGCTGCTCCATAGGTGATCAATGGTTTGTTGGCTGTACTCGTCTTAAACCAAAGAGAAAGGGTTCTTCTCTGACCTCCGGAAATACCAGTATGGGAAACGCAGGTGGCATAATCGGAACCGTTGAGGGTTAAGGCACCTCCGAATTTACCAAGACGGACAGCTGGAGGACCAGCGGCAGTCCAGTTACTTGATCCATCGGTGCCAA
>ERZ807291.7401-NODE-7401-length-12712-cov-4.439283_pt1 | contig 12712 bp, 12 predicted proteins | sample MGYA00521257_ERZ807291 | MGnify/ENA primary metagenome ERZ807291 (study PRJEB31413, sample SAMN03169783) | marine metagenome | biome: Marine; feature: Water; material: Subsurface seawater | place: North Sea | collected 2011-04-28 | depth 1 m m ...
GAAAAAATCGATAGAATCTTTCGTATAAAGAAATTCAGAAGATGTAATTTGAAGTTCTAATTCTCTGATTTTTAAGCGGGATGCAGCTATTTGCGCTTCTTGAGCTTGGGCGATTTTTAAGCGAGTTCCCAAATCTACACCATCAAGTTCGGCAATTAATTGACCTGCCTTCACCGTATCACCTTCTTGAACGTGGTATCGAACCAAACGGCCAGCGACTTCTGGGTATTGGGCATATTGGTTTGCCGATTGGACTTTAGAACTTGCATATATCGATTCAACCCAATCTCGCTTTTCAACTTTAACACTTTCAGTATCTGGTCCACAAGAATGTAAAAAAAGTATCCCAACTATGGGTGCTATTTTGAATAAATGCATAGAACAAAGATGTGTTTTAATAGACATAAAAACCATAATTTTAATCAGTTAACGTACGCGTTCTGCGCCAATGTACGTTTTCTTAACTTTGGCACGTTTAATTTCCTTTTCTTCTGCTTGTAATAGATCTTTATTAATAATGATGAAATCGGCTAATTTGCCTTTTTCAAGCGAACCTTTGTAAGACTCTTCTTTATTGGCAAATGCGGCCCAATAGGTCATCCCCCATAATGCTTCTTTTCTGCTCAGGCTTTGATTTTCAATAAAGGGAACATCTAAATTTCCGTTTAAATCCTTACGAAATACGGCCGAATAAAATGTGGCAAATGGGTTCATGTTTTCTACAGGGAAATCCGTACCCAAAGCGATGCAATTTGCTTGATTTAACAAGTCTTTATATGCATAAGCTCCGGTGCGAGGTTCGTAAAATTTCAATCCTCTTTTTTGACTGGAATCAGAGCATAGGCGATTAAAAGCCCAAGGAGCATCAGAGGTAGCGTGTGTGGGTTGTACGCTAGGTATTATACTCCTGCCAGAAATTAGTTTTTGATCTTTAGGATCCATAATTTGGGCGTGTTCAATTCGCCAACGGGCATCAAAACCAGGCTCTAAATAACGTGCAAATTCCTGAGCAACTATAGCATTGGCACTATCACCTATAGCATGCACACATGCTTGATAATTTAATTTGTACAATAAAGACAGTGTGCCGCTGAATTCACTTCGTTTCATTAATTGTAAACCATGATGTCCGTGCCTATCGCAATAATCGTTTTTTAATAAGGCACCTCGAGAACCTAAGGCACCATCCAAAAAGATTTTCACCGCTGGAACATGTAAATTCCAAGACCATGGAAGGTCTCGTTTGACTAAATGAACCAAGTTTTCGGGGTTGGCAAGTAACATGGCATAAATCCGCATTTTGAGTGTTCCGTTCTTATGAAGTCGGTCATAAAAGCCCAATTCTTCAAATTCCAATCCAGCTTCATCCAATGTGGTTAGGCCTAATTTGTGACATTTTTTCGCCTCGCATTTTATCGCTTTAACAAGCGTTTTCTCATCTAATTTAGGGATGTATTGTTGGATCCAATCTGCTGCCAAATCAACAAAAATGCCACTCGGACTTCCATTACTTAACTTGATTATTTCACCGCCGTTTATTAGAGTATCGTAATTGAGATTTAAAGTTTCTAAAGCAATGCGATTGAGCCATATAGCATGGCCATCAATTCGACTTAATATTACGGGCTTGTCGCTGAACTTTTCCAAGTCTTTCCATGTAGGGAAAGTTTTATTTTTAAAGGTGTTCTGATCCCAGCCACGTCCGACAATCCATTCGCGTTTCTTGTTTTTTCTGGTGAATTTTTTAATGGCCTTTTGGATTTTACTCAAATCTTGGATACCCCATAAATTCAATTCTTTTGTACCACGACAATGAGCCAAAAAGTGACAATGAGCATCAATAAAACCTGGATACATATAACCACGATGCTTCTTGATTTTAGCAGTTGGATATAATTTCTTCGCCGAATCTAGCGTACCGGTAAACACAATACGATCGCCTTGTGTGGCAATGACCTCGGCAGTTGTCCACGCTGTATCACAAACATATATTTTTTTGGCTTTGTGAATGGTAATGATTTGATTTTGAGATAGTAGGAGGGATTTTATAAAAAATGCGAGAATAAATAGAACTGTTTTATGGGGGATAAGTCGAAAAAGAGTGTTCGTTTTTAAAAGGAATTGTACATTCGCCATAATCACAAATCTAATTAAACAACTCCGCATGAAACGAATTTTAACGATTTTACTGGGCATTATTATATTGGGTTTAATAATTGGAATTTACATGTATCAAAACCCAACAGAATTGGTTACTAGCGGTGAGCCTGATATTAAATACAATACTATTAACGAATTGGTTGATAAAGGTAACTCAGAGATAGATAGTGTATTCAACGCAAATCACGTTGGTAAAAAAATCCAATTTCATGCTATGGTAGAATCCACAACTTCAAATGAGTCTGGAAGTACGATTTTTGTAAATTCAGGTAGTGAAAACACAATAATCACAGCGGCATTTGATGCCTCATTGAGTAATGAAGTTTTGGATTTGAAGCCCTCAACTGAAATCGATTTGCTTTGCGTGTGTAATGGAATTGCCAAACCTGAAGATCCGGATGATTTGTTATCTGAAACCACCATTTCCTTCAATCGTTGTTCGATAATTAATAAAAATTAAATCAAAAAATATCTATTATGAAAAAATACACAATCGTTCTAGTAATGGCCTTGATCTTTGCAATCGGTCAATCATTTGCCCAAGTATTCAAAACTTCAACTGGAGAAGTAAGTTTCATCAGTAAAACTGATTTTGAATCGTTTGAAGCGGTTAACAATCAAGTTACTGCGGCTTATTCCCTTAAGAAATTACAATTCAGAGTGCCAATTAATGCATTCATTTTTGAGAAAAAGTTGATGCAAACGCATTTCCAAGAGAATTACATGGAATCGTCAAAATTCCCTAATGCTAGTTTTAAAGGAAGCATAATTAGTCCGGAAGATTTTAAAATTTCCAGCAAAGAGCAGCCCGTGACGGTTAAAGGCACCCTAAACATCCATGGAGTTGATAAGGAATCTGAAATAGTCGGCACCATACAAAATACCCCCGATGGCGTTGTGTTGAAAGCGAATTTTACCATAATTCTTAGTGATTATCAAATTGGGGTCCCTTCAAATTTAACAGCTAAAATATCGCAGAACATTGATATCAAAGTGAATGCATTGTTATTGTCAAAATAATTCCAATATTTTCGTGACTACAGGAACTTGTTTTTTCTAAACTTGGTATAGTGTTGTATGGTTAGATTAAAATTAACATTAGGCCTTGCATTTGTAACAGTCTTTCTTCTTACTCAAGTATCGTGCAAGAATGAAGTTTTACCAGATGTGAATGCCGATGAACTTTGTTTTGAACGAGACGTTTTGCCCATTTTTGTGTCGAATTGCGCGATGGGTGGATGTCATGATGCTGGAACGGGTGCAGACGGTTATGTACTTACAAATTATGGCACCATTACGGGTAGCGATAAAGGAAAAGGGATTGTTGCGGGTGACCCAAGGGAATCGGAAATTTGGGAAGTTATTCAAAGTGGGGAGATGCCTCCCAAACGCGAATTAACGTCTATGGAGAAATCCATTATAAAAACATGGATTGCTGACGGAGCAAAGAACGGAATGAATTGTTCTTCAGATTGTGATACGGCTGTTTTCACCTACAGTGGCGCTATTTCACCGATCATTGTTAAACAATGCATTGGATGTCATCAATATCCAAATGCCAATGGGGGGCTTGACCTCGGTGGTTATTCTAACATAAAACAAACAGCACTTTCCGGAGCATTAATGAATTCCTTGAAAGGAACCAACGGATATCAAAAAATGCCTCCGACGGGAAATGGACTTTCGGCTTGTGAAATTGAACAATTTCAGAAATGGATTAACAATGGAGCACCTGAAGATTAGTAAATTAAAAACCCTTTTGGGTTTTTTGATGGTTGGGTTTGTTCTTTTCCCTACTGGTTGTTATTATGACAAGCAAGATGAATTGTACGGTGAGGTAACTTGTGATACTTCAAATGTGAGTTATTCTCGGATAAAAACCATTCTAGAACAACAATGCTATGGTTGCCATACCGCTTCAGCACCGAGCGGTAATGTGGCAATTTATGACTACAACAGTTTGATTCAATATGTGCAATCATCAAAAAGTACCCTTATTGGATCTATAAAGCATACAACGGCAAGCCCTATGCCCAAAGGCGGTCAAAAATGGGATGCATGTAAAATTGAGAGTTTGGAGGCTTGGATCAATCAAGGGATGAAACGATGAACGCAATCAATTCTATAGTTTCCTTTTTAGTCGGTATTTACAGTTTCTTTACGCCTAATACGCAAAAGATAAATTCTGGTGGGCAAAGCAATCAAACCACCGATTCGATTCAGTTGGATTCAAACATTGCCTTGGGAATTAATTCCTCAGAATTCAAGGAAATACCAACGGTAGTTGATAAACCTTTAACGCAAATCGCTGCGCAAGCTCAATCTTTACGGTTGATTACCGGACATACTGCGGCCACATTGCCAAAGGGTAGTTTTGAATTGGCTATTCAACATCGATTTGGAGAATTTAATACCGGAGCTTATAACCTTTATGGGTTGGACAATTTCAACAGTATGCGTATTGGTGTCGATTATGGACTTGCCGATCGCCTTACCGCCGGTATTGGTAGAAGTTCTTTTAGAAAAACATATAACGCTTATTTTAAATGGAGGTTCATCGGTAAGGCTGAGTCCAAGTTTAACCTTACTTATTTGGCCGATATGGCAATTGACGGAAGACCCCAATACGATTGGAATTTGTATCCCTTTTTTATGTCACACCGAATGTTCTACACGCATCAGTTAATTGCTTCATGGCAACCCAATAAAGGACTTTTATTGTCGGTTTCTCCCAGTTTGGTTCATGCGAATTTGGTAAGTCAACATAATTATTCCAATGATATGCCTGTTCTTTCAGGCTATATTAGACAACAAATCATTCCGAAATTTTCAATAACTGCTGAAGCCAGTGTTATAGTGAATGGAATAACTCCCGTTAAACCTAAAAAGCATCCTACACTCGGTTTTGGATTTGAGTATTACACACCTAAACATGTGTTTCAAATCAATTTAACCAATGCACGAAGTTTAAATGAGGCATATTTTCTTACCGATGAACCTAGTTCAACTCAGTTGGGAGATTTCTGTTTGGGCTTTAACTTAATAAGACGATGGTAAAAAGAATGGAAATATACGTTGAAAGAATAAAGGAAATGATTCCGAATCGGTTGAATTTGAAATTTTCATTCATAGCTTCCTTATTGTTATTCTTAAGTGTTTCAAATGCCAAAGCACAAGAGGATGATCTTGATTTGTTGGGTGATGCACCTCAAACTGTCGAAAAGGTTAACTATGCCTTCAAAACCACGAAGGTTATCAATCTTCAAAGTTTAGAATTAACCGACTATGGTGTATTAGATTTTAAGATGATGCACAGATTTGGAGCGGTAAATGCCGGTCCGCTTGAAGCTTTTGGCTTGGATCAAGCAAGTGTCCGATTTGGGTTGGAATATGGCATAACCCATAATTTAATGATTTCACTTGGTAGGAGTAATGTACACGGATTGAAAAATGCAGATGCATTTTTAAAATATCGATTGATGCATCAAAATACCGATAATTCAAGACCAATTAGTTTACTGATATTGGCTGGTACCCAATATGCGTTGATAAACCCTGAAACACCCTTGGCGGATGTGCCCGATGCCAATCAGAGAACTTCCTACGTGTTTCAAGCAATTCTTGGCAGAAAGTTCTCAGAAGATTTTTCACTTCAAATTAGTCCTACGTTTATTGCAAATGCTAAAAATTCAAGTTGGACAATTCCGGGTAGTGAACTTCAAAACCTTTGGGCCTTGGGAATCGCATTCAGAAATAAAATTTCAGCGAGAACCTCGTTGAACTTTGAATATATTCCCATTTTAACCTCAAAGGGAAACGTGATAAACAGTCTGTCTTTAGGTATGGATGTTGAAACAGGTGGGCATGTGTTCCAGTTTCAATTGACAAATAGTGCAGGTCTGAATGAAACACAATTCATTGCGAATACCCAGAATCAATGGAATAACGCTGGTATACGTTTGGGATTCAATCTTTCACGGGTTTTTACTATTGTAACCGAATAATCTAGAATTTTAAGAACTGAGTGGTTACTCGCTCGTACATATTCGGATTTCCTTCAATTTTTCGAATTCTGAATTGGATATTCTTTCGGATGAAATTAGAATCTTCACCCCGATATTCATAGCTAATTCTTAATCTACTATTTTGATTCCAACTTGGAATGTCTGCTAATTTGATGGTATGATTTAACCAACCATTATGCCGATTTGAAATTTGACTGTTTGCTGTGAATCTATAATCTATCTGATTCAGCGTTTTATTAAAACCTTCTTGGAATAGGGCACTCACCAAATCGAAATTTCTAAAAACTTCGTTACAATCAAAACCGTCATAAACCGATATTACTAAAAAGTCATTCGTGTTGATTTTCCCGAGCTTAGATTCAATTTCATTGAAGTCGATAAATAACAACTCATTTGCATCTGCTTGTCGTTCTATGTAACGAGTTGTAAAAAGTAGTGAAGAGTCGGAATATTCTGCGCAGTAAAATTCACCACCGGTTATGAAGTTTCTTTTTCGCTTTGAATTTAATACCGGGATTGGGCGAAATCGGGACCAAAAGTAGGTTTGTAAATTCACATCGCTTCCTGAATTCAAAGCAATCCAAACAGTATCCAAGGAATGATTCGAATCTATTTGATTTAACTTCCCGTAAAGATGTAATGAGTTTGTATCCTCGAGAAGAATGGGATTATTAATTGGTGATGTTTTCAAATGAAAACGCATTAGATCTGATGGTCCATCAATGAAACACGGATAATTGTTGTGGGTCTGTTTTTCAAATTCAGAAATGATCTTCAAAGGTGTTTTATAGCGATCCTCCATTGACGTTCCAAAATGACTTTTCTCATTGGTTAGGCTGAAAAACAGAATCGAAACCCAAATAAAATTCAGAAATCGAAGTAGAGGAACAGGGATTTTTAGAAAAACTACAGAAATTCCACCCAATAAAAAAGGCAAAGCAAAATACAAAGCATTGTGTTGTAGTACGGGTTTTTGAAGATGGGAATAGGCAAAAGAAATCAAAAAAACACCTATCCAAATACCTAAAAGTGAAATGGATTTCATCCATAATTTTTTTGGGAAACCCTTTTTGTATAAGGTGAATCCTCCCGCAAAAAGCATGATGACCAACCAAAATGCAACCAGATTAGATTGATTCAGAACATAGAAAATTTGATCCCAAATAAAAGTAAAAGAGGGCTTACCCAACCAAATAAGTCCACCCTCATTTAATTGAGTTAAAAATAAACCTATATGAGGAACATATAGCAATGAAGCTAGAACGCCCACCAAAATGAGATAACGAATGGTGATTTTCTTTTGAACCCATTCACTCAGTAAAAAAATACTACCGGTTAATGCAGCCATATAATGGGAATAAGCCAATAAGGCCATTGAAATGGCCATCAATACGATCCAAATAGTTGCAGTGTTTTTTTGTTTGAATTGCTTTTCGCTACTCACTGCCAATAATCCCATCCAAAACAGCGCAATTGTATAAGGTCGAACCCAGATGCTTAAGGAAACAGGCCACCAGAGTAAACAAAGCCCTGATGCCACAAAAAAGGCTGATTTGCGGCCAAATCTACTCCAATAAAATCCGTAAAATAAAACAATGGAAAGTAGGCTTGTGAAAGCCCATAGGTATTTTAGTTGAGTGGGGTTTAACTTCCAAGTTTGAGAATTCGTCCATAGAAATGTTTGTACTAAAGCAGGGTGACCATCGATTGCAACTCCATTTTCTAAATGGGAATTAAAATCCAATGCATTTTCAGCACGGAATAAGGCACCTAATTCATCTGAATCCCATGGCCGATTTTCGATTTTTATGAATCGAACACCGATTGCCAAAATGAAAAGCAATAGGAATGGTATCTGTCGATACCAAAAAGATCTACGAAAACGAGAATTCATTAGGTCTTTTGTTTGCTTTTTTGGGCTGAAGGGAATAAGATATTATTCAATATCAATCGAAAACCTGGACTGTTCGGATGTAAATTTAAATCTGTAGGAGGTTCACCTACATGGTGCTGGTAATCTTCGGGATCGTGGCCCCCATAAAAGGTGAATGTGCCTTTGCCCATTTCTCCGTGTATATATCGCGCTTCGTTTAATAACGCATTTTCCCCCATTACCAATACATCACTTTTAATCAAATCCTTGCGAAAAGCAGTGGTTTGACCCATAAAGCCTCTGATGGTTCGGGTATGATTCTGACACAAAATTGCCGGAATTAAATCCCATTTGGCCGAATAATCAAAAAGGGTGAACAGATCTGTTTCTTCTGTAACGTTTCTTTTCATGGGATCAACATCGATATCACTGAATTCATAGACATATGGGCTTCGCTCTAAAGTGAAGTTCTTGAAAGCGAAACAGGGTTTGTAATCTAAGTCTTGTTGGGCACTAGGACTGATACCATCACCGTCAAACATACGTTCACAGATATCTGTATTTTGAGCGGCAAGAGCAATATCATAGGTGTCTGTTGCGCTACACATCGCAAATAAGAAACCGCCACCCATACAGAAATCTTGTATTTTTAGTACAACCGCTTTTTTGAGTTCTCTTGCAGATTTGAATCCGTGTTTTCTGGCCATAGCCTCAGTTTCATTAACTTGTTCCTGGTACCAAGGCGCCGTGGCAAAAGAAGCCCAGAATTTACCGTATTGTCCTGTGAAATCTTCATGATGCAAATGCAACCAATCGTATTCGGGTAGTTTCCCGTTTAAAACTTCATCGTCGAAAATAACGGTATAGGGTATTTCTGCATAAGTGAGAACCATGGTTACTGCATCGTCCCAAGGTTGCTTCGTTTTAGGTGAGTATACAGCTATTTTAGGTGCATTAAGGAGTTTCACCATATTCATATTAACGGCTGGATCAGCAATTTCTGATTCAATCTGAGCCGCTTGGTTTTCGGAAATTACCTTGAAAGTAACCCCTCTTGTTTTGCATTCCGTTTCGAGTTTACTTGAATACTCTGACATGAAACTACCTCCTTGATAGTTCAAAAGCCACAATACTTCCTTCTGTTGCTTTTCTATTAGCCAAAATGCCACTCCATAAGCTTTTAAATGGTTTTTTTGATCTTCATCCATAGGGATTAGAATCCGGTTACCCAATAACTGTCCGTAAAAGCTTAAGCTTAAAATTAAAAGTAAGAGGCTAGTTTTTGTCCGAACCATACCAGTAAGATACCCGTTAAAATAGATGTGAGGCCGTATATCACGGCTAAATTGTAGTTTTTTTCGTTTAGATAACGTGTTAGTTCCAATCCTAAACCAGAGAATGTGGTTAGTCCACCAAGCAATCCTGTAATCCAAAATGCTTTTTGGGTTTCGTCATCCAACTTTGTCCAAAAATATCCAATGAACACGCAGCCTATCATGTTGACTATAAATGTACTCCAAGAAAATGAATTGATTTGAAAGGGTAGAAGTCGGTTCAATAGACCTCTTAATATACTGCCCAAAGCACCACCGAATCCGATCCATACATAAATTGTGTACGACATTTACAGCGAAGTTAAACAAAAATAAAGCATCTCGAGGCTTTGAAATTGTATCTTTGCGCAATGGAGTATCGCATTGTAAAAATCATTCAAGAAGCACACAATGTGCGGCGGTTCATACTCCAAGCAGAAATGCCATTTCAAAGTGCGTTTTCCCCAGGTCAGTTTGTCGTTTTACAATCGAATTTAAAGGAACAAGGGGTTGTTCAACGTAGTTATTCAATTTCAAGTGTTGAGCCGAATATGCAAACAATAGAATTGTGCATCTCTTTGAATCCAGCGGGCGTATTTACACCATGGCTGTTTGAGCAGCATGTTGATTTTTGGATTGTTGGAAGTGAGCCACAAGGTAGCTTTGTGTTTCAACCTACAGGCAATAACATTCCTTATGTTTTTATTTGCACGGGAACAGGGGTTGCTCCTTTCAGAAGCATGATAAATGAAGCGTTAAAAATAAATGGGGCTTCGGTTTATTTGATTTTTGGAAATCGTTTGGCCGAGGATATTTTGTACCATGAGGACTGGAAACAATTAGCGCAACAAAATGAAAACTTTCATTATCACCCGGTTCTGAGTCGACAAGAGCAATCTTTTGCGCATTACGGCTATGTACATCCGGTTTACACAAAGATTCTTGAGAAAGTGGATGATGCACAAATTTATGTTTGTGGTTGGAAAGACATGTTGGTTGAAACCCGTAGAAATTTAAAATCAATGGGATTCAACAGACGTCAGTACCATTTTGAACAATACGATTGATATTATTTATGCAATTAACACATGCAGTTAATTGGTCATCAATGAAATAATTATTTCAATTTGCATTTGTGTAGATTTTGTGCGTATTATTGCAACAACGGATTCGCAGTATTCAGAATCGGTTAATTTCACAAAACTTATTTAGATTGAATTTAATCCCCCTTACACTATAGTATTTGTATGACAAAATCACCTGATTTTGCAAAGATGAGCGTGGCAGAGCTGCGGACTTTAGCGGAGACATTGGCCATTGATGGCGCAAGTAAACTTAAGAAAGCCGATTTGATAGAAGTTTTAAACGGTATGGCAAAAGCTGAACCTACGAACTATATCCAATCCGAAACCAATTCGGAATCGATTCCTGAAAATAATGCAACGTTAAATGCAGAAGAATCAAAACGCAAACGTAAACGCGTTGTAAAAGAGGTAGTCACTACCGCTAAAGAAGCGGCGCCTAAAAACATGGAAGCCACAAATGAATTAAGTGCCACACCTGGTGAATTGGATTTAAAAAATTCCATGAATGCCACTGCTGATGCTAATTCTTTGGTTACGGCTGAAAGGCCTCGTGAAAAAAGAAGTTTTAAAGATCGTCAGCCCGTTTCTAAACAAAGAAACGACCGAAATAAAGAGTCTGAAAACCAACGGGAAAACAGAGCTGAAACCATCAAAGAAGCCCGAAAAGAGGATAACAGTAGCGAAAACAATTCCCACTCTGAGGCACCTCAAAAATCTCATGAAAAAAGAGAAAGTAAAGAAGGTGTTGAAAATCCTAAACCCAATAGAGAGCCTAAACCTGAAACAGAGGAGGAAAAACGTCGTAGAGAACTATTGCATGTTTTAACCGAAATGGAAGGCGTTGTCACGACTCAGGGTGTTTTGGAAACAGTGCCTGATGGATACGGATTTTTGCGTTCGCCTGATTACAATTATCAAGCTTCACCTGACGATGTATATGTTCCAGGTTTCATGATCAAACAAAATGGTCTGAAAATTGGTGATACCATCAAAGGAACAATTCGTCCTCCCAAAGACAATGAAAAGTATTTTTGTTTGGTTAAAATAGAATCTGTTAACGGTAAATCACCAGAAGCAGTAAGAGATAGGGTTGCTTTCGAACATTTAACCCCTTTATTTCCTAACGAGAAATTGAATTTATGCGACGATCCTAAACAATACTCTAATCGTATTATTGATTTGGTATCTCCAATAGGTAAAGGTCAGCGTGGTTTGATAGTTGCACAGCCTAAAACAGGAAAAACATGGTTATTGCAGGGTATCGCAAATGCCATTGCTAAAAATCATCCGGAAGTTTACATGATGATATTGCTTATTGACGAACGCCCTGAGGAAGTTACAGATATGGCTCGTCACGTAAGAGCAGAAGTGGTGGCTAGTACATTTGATGAGCCCGCAGACAAGCATGTTAAACTAACCAACATGGTCTTAGAAAAGGCTAAAAGATTGGTGGAATGCGGTCATGATGTTGTAATACTCTTGGACTCCATTACCCGTTTGGCAAGAGCCTTCAATACCGTTCAGCCAGCGTCAGGGAAAATACTTTCAGGTGGTGTTGACGCCAATGCTTTGCATAAACCTAAGCGCTTCTTTGGAGCTGCTCGAAATATTGAAAACGGAGGTTCACTTACGATAATTGCAACAGCTCTTACCGATACAGGTTCCAAAATGGACGAAGTTATTTTTGAAGAATTCAAAGGAACCGGTAATATGGAATTGCAATTGGATCGGAAATTGTCGAATCGTCGTATATTCCCAGCTATTGACATAACCGCCTCAAGTACACGTCGGGAAGATTTACTTGTTGACAAAGTAACCTTACAACGTATGTGGGTATTGAGAAACTATCTTGCGGATATGAATTCGGAGGAAGCGATGAATACCTTCTTGAAAAACATGCAACATACCCAAGACAATACAGAGTTCTTGGTTTCGATGAATGGATAATAAAAAAATTGCTGTAATTACAGGAGCGAGTAGAGGCATCGGAGAGTCGATTGCTGATGCATTTGCTGCAAAAGGGTTTGATCTGATTTTAACGGCAAGAAATGCCGAATTATTATCACATGTTTCCAATCGTTTAGAATCGAAGCATTCGAACCAAGTATGGAAAATTCCCGCTGATTTGTCAACCGAAAATGGATGCACAGATTTCGTTCGTCAAGCGAAAGAATTAAATCTGGAAATTGATGTGCTCGTTAATAATGCAGGTGTTTTTCTTCCTGGTACACTTATGGATGAACCTGCAGGGCAGAT
>ERZ807291.7408-NODE-7408-length-12704-cov-5.103961_pt1 | contig 12704 bp, 9 predicted proteins | sample MGYA00521257_ERZ807291 | MGnify/ENA primary metagenome ERZ807291 (study PRJEB31413, sample SAMN03169783) | marine metagenome | biome: Marine; feature: Water; material: Subsurface seawater | place: North Sea | collected 2011-04-28 | depth 1 m m ...
CATGTGTCAATTATGCAAGATAATTCTTATGCAGCGCTGAACAATAATGTGTTGTTTTTTATCAATTTGCTGAGAACTGCAAGCGCCTTTGGGATTCATGAAATTGTTCAAGTAAGTACTGATAAAGCGGCGGACCCCTCTAACGTTATGGGGTTTTCTAAGTTGGCATGTGAGCAAATATTGACTCATGCAAATGAATATCTTTCATCTAGTTTTAACTACTCAATAGTCCGTTTTGGCAATGTCATTGGGTCATCAGGTTCGGTAGTACCTATTTTCCTAGACAACATAAAAGATAGGAATAAATTAAGGATTACTGATATTCAAGTAGAACGTTTTATGATGCAAATCGGTGATGCTGTTACTTTGATACTCCGGGCTGCAAGTTTTAGAAACAATGAGATATATATTTTAGACATGGGTGAACCTTTTAAGATTTTAGATTTGGCTCAAAACGTTTTAAAAAATAGTGTGTTTGGATTTGATAAAAACCTTATAGAATTCGTAGGTCTTGAGTCTGGAGAGAAGTTAACCGAAATTTTATTCACGGCTGATGAGTCAAATTTTATGACTCAAAAAGAAGGTATGTATGTTATCGGTAGGAGAGATGATCGGTTTTTTTCAACATCTGAAATGAAGTTATTGTTTAATGGTGATTTAGACTTTCTTCATAAGAAACTCCTAGCTATCCAAGAATGAAGATTTTAATTATAGGAGGCCATGGATTTTTGGGATTACAGTTATTAACTGACCTTGAGAAAAAAGTCCCCTCTGCAGATATATACATTTCTAGTTCAAGGGCTGAAGTGGCTAATAAAAAAGTTATTTTAGTTAACTATGATAGTGTTCAGTCAGTTGAAAACCTAATCGTTAAGATAGCGCCAGATTATATATTCCACCTCGCGTCCAGCTGTATAAGAGATTCAAGTAACTGCGGACTAAAAAAAGGGAAGTTGCGTGATAACAATATTTTAAAGGCCCTTAGAAAAGTTGATTTGCCTTTAATGTTTATATTTATATCGTCTATGGCCGTTTTTTCGATGAGTGATAAAAAAATCAAACCTAATAGCTGGTGCCCTAAATCAAATTATGGGCTGGAAAAGCTTTACATGTTGAAAAAGTTACTTGATCTGAATAAAAGTAATGAAAATATTGATTGTAAGATTATTTATCCAGCTTCAATCTATGGCAAGGGTCAGGATGGAAAGATGTTCTTACCGCGTTTATTAAAAAGTATTGAAAAAGGTGAACTAATGGTTGCTTTTGGTGGTAACAAGAAAAGAGACTTTGTTCATGTAAAAGATGTAAGCAGTGTGCTGGTTGATCTAGTTACGGATAACAAGGATAGTATTAGTCAACATATTTTTATTCACACCTTTGTCTTATATAAAATGTCCGAAATAGCAGGTTTAGTTTGCAGTGCTTTCCGACTGAATGTTGAGGACGTGATAGTTTTTGAAGACTCACAAAAAGATAAGGAGCGAGATCTTTTAGAATACCAAGCGATTGATCAAATGTTTCATCAACAATCTAAATTGCATTCGAAAATGTCTTTTTACCAAGGTATTAAAGAGATGGTTAAAACTAGTTAGGATATTGGACAGGGGTCTCAACAGATTAATTGTTTGATAGATTATTAGTTTTTATCGTAGGATTTTATTCGTCTTTATAGGGTCAGGATTTGTTAAATTCAAAAAGAAGTAATTTCGGGTGTGTTTTCATTTTGATTAAGTGTATGTTGCAATGAAGATAATAGTTGGAATCGACGCTTCACGTTGCCGTTCTGGAGGAGTGGCTGCTCATCTTATTGGGATCTTGACAAATTTTGATCCAGTCATAACTGGCATTAGGGAAATTCACGTCTGGTCTTTTAAGTCGCTACTTGATCAGCTGCCAGATAAGCCTTGGTTAATTAAACACAATCCTCCATCATTAGAAAAAAACATTTTCAGACAACTGGTCTGGCAAGCAGCTATTCTGGCTAAAGAGTTAAGAGAATCAGGTTGTAATATTTTATACACCCAAGGCGCGAGTTCGCTCTGTTTCTTCAGTCCAAACGTTGTTGGTAGCCAAGATATGCTCTCTTATGAGCCAGGCGTGATGAAATACTATGGTTATAGTTTTTACAGGCTCCGGTTACTAGGTATTTTGTGGTTGCAAAATCTTGCATTTCGACGTGCCGAGGGAGTTGTTTTCCTTAACCACTATTCAAGTAAAATTATTCAAAAATCGTGTGGTAAATTAAAAAATATTGTATTTATTCCACACGCTGCTGATGAAGCATTTAGTCAAGTTAGGGCAGCTCTTCCTTGGCCAATTAATTCAGAACGACCTATACGGTGTATCTATATCTCCAATATGGATATGTACAAGCATCAGTGGAAAGTCATTGAAGCGATTTATTTGCTTAGAAAAAAAGGTTACAACGTCATTCTAAAGCTAGTTGGTGGTGGCACTCTGGAGGCTGAAAGATTAGTTAAAAGTGCAGTTAGTAAATCAGCTGATGGGGGGGCGTTTGTTGAGCGGGTAGAATTTGTGCCACACCATGAAATCCCCATTTTGCTTGCTAATAGTGATTTGTTCGTTTTTGCGTCCAGTTGCGAGACTATGCCCGTTACTCTTCTAGAAGGCATGTCTGCAGGAATGCCAATCGCATGCTCAGATCGTGGTCCAATGCCAGAGGTACTAGAGAATGGAGGCGTCTACTTTGATCCTGTTAGTACTGCGTCTATTGCTCAAGCGATTGAAAGAATCTTGTCTTCATCGGACCTGCGTTTAAATATTGCAAAGCAAGCAAAGGTTGTTTCTTTGAAATACAGCTGGAAGCAATGCTCGAATGATACCTTCAGATATATTTCGAAGATATATAAAGTTACGAAAGATTAAATATGGGTCTGGGTACTTAGGTAAAAGACCGTCATCGGAAAGAGTGCCAAAAAGCCTTTACGATCAATTTAGTCGAACAATAGGGCAAGATCAGCTTAAGTTAAATTTCTACGAAGGTACCGGTCGTAAAATTTTATCAATAACATGGCGAAAATTTACACGTAATGTTTTTGTCAAAATTAACCGTTTTTGAGGAGGGCCACCTACCAATAGTTAAAATGGAGATGCTCTTTATTTTTAGCTAATGTTAATAGTGTGGATGTTACAAATGAACTTGAAAAATGTCACTTTAGTCGCTGTAAGTGGGTTAGAATTAGAAGCCCACGTTAAAGCTTTAGAATATAGCTCTTCTTCAATAGATTTTGGTCGAGTACTTCTTCTTGCTCCAGAGAATCCATTCCCAAATAGATCTTCGTATGACTATATAAACATAAATCGATTCGCCGATGTTGGAGAATGGGGAAAGTTTATTTGCTTTGATTTATATAGGTATATAGATACAGATTTTATTATGCTCATTCATTCTGATGGGTTTGTTGTTAACCCTGATTCCTGGGATTCGTCTTTTTTAGATTATGACTATATTGGAGCACCCTGGCCCATATCGAAAGTCAAAGGATATTTTGAGGATGCAGATGGCAATGACGTTCGCGTTGGTAATAGTGTTTCACTTAGAAGCACTAAGTTATTGAAAGCACCAAGTCTGCTCGGGCTCAAATGGGATGCAGATGAGCAGTTAGGCTACTTACATGAAGACGGATTTATATGTGCAGTGAATAAAGTGTTGTTAGAAAAAGAGGGCTTTAAAATTGCCCCTCTTGATCTTGCGTGCAGATTTTCTAGGGAAGAACCGATTCCAGAAAATAAAGGGGTTATTCCTTTTGCTTTCCACAAATGGAAGGGAGAAAATAAGGGATACCCAAGGTTTAGGAAAAAAGAAAGTGTTGAGTTGAAGATAAAAAGAATTATAAAAAAAGGCATTAAAAAAATATCAAGACTTAAATCTAACGCTCTATGATGAAGAAATAATTCTGAATTTCCCTTTTTAATGGATTAGTTCTAGTAAAATTTAATACACAAAGTCTAAATCTGATTTCAAAAACTTTAAAACTACTTTCGTCAGCAAACTAACAGATTTAGAGGTTGGACCAAAATTTTAGCTGTGTGATATTGACAATAACTGGGGGTGTAAACTGTTTAATAATCTAAAAAAAGTATTCAGGTACTTCGTGCTATATGGTGTTAGAAGGACTTTAGCTAAAACGTTGTATAAATTTGAAGGCAACTTCTCTTATTTTTTTCTGAAGCTTATGTATTCTAGTTTATATACTCGAGATAGCCGCATAGTTATAGTTGGATTAGGAAATCATGGATTCACTCTAATAGCGTTTTTTATAGCAGTTGTTGCCAGACATAGAATTAGTATGGTTGTGGATCCATCTGAAAAATCCAAAGACTTGGCTAATAAAGTTTTAAAGTGCCAACACTTTTCTACAATAGACGAAGCGATAGAGGCTAAAAGTTTTTTTGGTGATATTATTTATATTTGTTCTGACCATTTTTCTCATACAGATCAGGCTAATATAGCAACAAAATGCTTTAAGAGTGTTTACATAGAAAAACCTTTGTTTGTTAATTTTGACCAAATGGCATCATTTGCAACAATTCAAGAATCTGGCTGTAATATCTACACTGGCTTTAATAGGCCCCATGCCCCTTTTTTTAAAGAATTTGCCAGTTCGCTGGGCAATGAATTTAGCGTGACTATGGTTATTAATGGTCACTTTTTATCTGAAGACCATTGGTATCGGCTGGATAGTCAAGGATCAAGGGTTTTAGGTAATCTCACCCATTGGCTTGACCTCGCTGTTAGATTGTTGAGTAAAGACGATCTTTCGAACAATGTTGAAATTATTCTTTCACCTGGATATTTAGATGATTTGTTAGTTATTTTGACTTTAGGCTCTAAAAAAGTTTCATTATCTTTTTCAGCTAACTGCGAACCAAATAATGGGGTGGAGGAGTTTATATTTTGGAATTCGACTGAGTCTATAGGAAGCATCAACAATTTCCGAAAGTTAAATTATTTAACTCAAAATGGAAAAATCCGAAAGATTCATACATTTAAGAAAGATGTTGGACATCAAACAGCTGCATTGGCACCTATTTATGGGGTTAAGCAAGATCAGAACATTCCATATGTCTCTTCAGCTTTGGCACTTAAGGTTGAAGACATGTATATCAATGGCGTCCATACCGCGGAATTTAATTTAGATCTCTAAATGAGGAGACCCCATGTTTCAAGTAGTACAAAACATTAGCTCTGGAAAGACTGAAATTCTCGAGGTCCCAAAGCCGCTTAAGCCTCCTCACCATAGTTTGATTAAGGCCCATTTTTCCCTTATTTCAAGTGGAACTGAGAAAATGTTAGTTGACTTTGGTAAGTCAGGGCTAATTGGCAAAGCCCTTGGGCAGCCTGAAAAAGTTAAAATGGTTCTAGAAAAGGTGAAGACTGATGGAATAGCTGCTACGTATACGTCGGTTAAGTCAAAGCTAGACGAGCCAATGCAACTTGGGTACTGTAGTGTTGGTACTCTTTATGAGTCTACAATTCCTGGCGTTCCCAATACTACAAGGGTAGTTTCAAACGGAAAGCATGCAAGTTTAGTGAGTGTGCCTAACAATTTAATTGCTAAAGTTCCTGATGACGTTAGTGATGAAGAAGCTGTATTTACAGTTTTGGGTGCAATCGCGTTGCAAGGTGTTCGATTAATTAACCCAACTATAGGTGAAACTATCGTGGTTACTGGCCTAGGATTGGTTGGGTTGCTAGCTGTTCAAATCCTAAAGGCTAATGGATGTAGAGTTTTAGCTGTTGATTATGATTCATCTAGATGCCAATTAGCTAAAAAATTTGGTGCTGAAATTGTTGACCTGTCAGATGGCGCTAACTTAATAGATGTTGCATCAAAGTTTTCACGAGGGCAAGGAGTAGATGGAGTACTGATTTCTGCGAGTGCGAAGAGTAGTCTAGTCGTCCATCAAGCGGCAACCATTTGTCGAAAGCGTGGTCGTATAGTTTTAGTAGGGGTTGTTGGTCTTGAATTAAAGCGATCAGACTTTTACGAAAAAGAGTTAAGCTTTCAAGTTTCGTGCTCTTATGGCCCAGGGCGTTATGACTCTGCTTATGAGGAAGGTGGCATAGACTATCCTTTTGCTTTCGTACGGTGGACGGAAAAGCGCAACTTTGAGGCTGTTTTGGATTTAATGTCGTCTGGGGCCATCAACGTAAGGCCTTTGATAAGCTCCCGTTTCTCTATTTTCAATGCTGAGAAGGCCTACTCAAAATTACACGATAAAAGCACTCTTGGAATCCTCCTAGATTATGGTGCATCTGGAAAGAAGGAGGACAGCAAGACCAAAGTTTTACTTTCTGAACCGAGATTAAGCGGCCACTCTAACGAAAATGTAGCATTCATTGGTGGTGGTAATTATGCTTCTCGGGTCCTAATTCCATCTTTTCAACAAGCTGGTGCAAGATTTACGACCTTGATTACTGGTGGAGGTGTCAGTGGTGTTCATCATGGCAAAAAGAATGGTTTTATCTCGGCTTCAACTGATATTAACGATGCGTTGACAAAGGATTCAAACGCGGTAGTTATTGTGACTCAGCATAATATGCACGCTAGTCAGGCAATTGATGTTTTAAATGCTGGTAAACATGTTTTTATAGAGAAGCCCTTAGCGTTAACTCATGCTGAAATTAATGATGTCGAAGCGGCCCAGGAAAAATCAAAATCAATTCTTATGGTCGGTTATAATCGCAGATTTTCGCCGCTAATAACGAAAATGAAAGCATTACTTGACCAAAAAAATAGCTCAAAAACATTTCTAATGACTATGAATGCGGGAAGTATTGCAGCAGATCACTGGGTTCATGATCCTACTAAGGGTGGTGGAAGAATTATTGGAGAGGCATGTCATTATATTGATCTAATGAGGTTTTTATCAGGGTCTAAAATTATATCTCATCATGCTGTAAAAATTGGTGGAGATAATCAGGACGATATAACTGAAGATAAGGCTATTATTACTTTATCGTTTGAAGATGGGTCTATAGGATCAATTCATTATTTTGCTAATGGTGGGAAGGTATTTCCAAAAGAGCGAATTGAAGTGTTTTGTGGTGATGCGGTTTTGCAGCTTGATAACTTTAGAAAGCTCAAGGGATTTGGTTGGAAAGGGTTTAAAAGCATGAAGCTTTGGTCACAAAATAAGGGTCAGAAGGAATGCTCTATGAGCTTTATGGAGGCCGTTCGGAATGGCACTCCAAGCCCTATTAGTTTGGAGGAAATTTTTGAAGTGGCCCGAGTTACTTTAAATATCGCAGAAGGACTGCGAAAGTGATGAACAAAAAAGTATCAGGGTTTAAAAAGAATGGTTAAGCTTTATCTTTATTTTGAAACAATTAGACATTTGAAGCTAAAGCAACTTTATTTTCGTTTTTCACGACGAGTTATCAAACCTAAAGTATCTGAAATATTCACTCGGACTGCTTTGTATCGTCCAGCTCAATGGCAATCTGAACGACTTCATAAAAGAAAGATTGGTAATGATTTGGATGCGGTTTTTTTGAATTTTCACAAGAGACTTGAGTTTCCTGCCGATTGGAATGAAGAGACTCCGAATAAGCTTTGGGTCTATAATTTGCAATACTTTGAGGACCTAAATACTAATGGTATAACTACAAACCCTGAATTTTACTTTAAGCTTTTAAAACTGTGGATTAAACAAAATCCAGTTGGTGTCGGCAACGGTTGGGAGCCTTATCCCTCATCATTGAGAATAGTCAATATACTAAAAGCTTGGCTTAGTGGGTTTGATCTTGATTGTGAGATTGAAAAAAGTGTTTTTGAACAAGCTAGTTTTCTATCTAACAATTTAGAGAAGCATTTGTTAGGCAATCACTATTTTGTCAATTTAAAGGCTTTATTATTCTCAGGTTTGATTTTTAATATGCCGCGGTGGATCTCAATTGCTGAAAAGGGATTACTAGTTGAAATACCCGAACAGATTCTTGACGATGGAGCAAATTTCGAGTTGTCGCCCATGTATCATTCCCTAATATTGGTAGATATGTTGGATATGTTTAATTTATGTAGGTCATACAGCACTGTTGCTCCGAAAGAATTGCATGCCCTGATAAAAAAAACTATTCCTTCGATGCTTTCATTTATGCGCGTGATAAGTCATCCAGATGGGGAGGTGTCTTTCTTTAATGACGCTGCAATAGGAATTGCACCTAATAAAAATCTAATTGATGGCTATGCTAAAAACTTAGGGTTTTCTATTAAAAAACCTAAGACTGTTGAAAAATCCTTTACTGATAACAAAAATAGTGGGTATATATGTGCTGAAATTGGATCAGCTAAGTTGATTTTTGATGCCTCAGCAGTTGGTCCAGATTACATACCAGGGCATGCGCATGCAGACACGCTGTCTTTTGAAATGTCTATTGGCATGCAGCGTATTTTTGTTAATACAGGAACTTCAGAATATGGGTTAACTCAAAAGCGGATGGATCAACGAAAGACGAAAGCTCACAATACTGTTGAAATAGACGAGAAAGATTCATCTCAGGTTTGGAGTAGTTTTAGAGTCGGTAAACGAGCAAAAATTATAAGTAGATCAGTTGTAAATGATGTTGGCAATGAGGTTTTTTTAGTGGCTTCCCATAGTGGTTATAAATCCTTGTTTGGTGGGTGTGTTCACACACGTGAAATCAGACTTAAAAAAAATGAATTGTATGTGAATGACACATTAAGAGGAAAATATAGAACAGCAGCATCACGGTTTTATTTGCATCCAGATCTAAAATCCCACATGCAAGATGGGATCTTAAAAATTGAGGGGCCAGGAGTTGTAATTTTTTGTGATTTTAAAGGTAAAAAAGCTTCATTAAAAGAATCATCGTGGCATCCTCAATTTGGCGTATGCGTCCCTAACAATTTTGTAGAAGTAGAATTCGAAAATGATGTTTTAGAAATTTCATTTAAATGGCACTTTAAATAAGGTGCACATTCTCTTTCTAACTGATAATTTCCCACCAGAAGGAAATGCTCCTGCAAGCCGGACTTATGAGCATACGCGTGAGTGGGTAAAGAGGGGTCATAAAGTAACAATTCTCACCTGTGCTCCAAATTTTCCAGAGGGTAAACTGTTTAGAGGTTACCAAAATAAATGGTTGTTTGTAGAAAAGATTGATGGGATTACCGTTTGGAGAGTAAAAACATTTATTACTGCAAATGAAGGCTTTCTGAAACGTTCTCTCGATTACATTTCATTTATGATGAGTAGTTTTTTCTTTGGTTTATTTATTAAAAATGTCGATGTTGTTGTGGGAACATCTCCACAGTTTTTTACTGTTATATCAGCTTGGGCATTAGGAAGGCTCAAAAGTGTGCCCTTCGTGTTTGAACTGCGAGATATGTGGCCGAGCTCAATCACAGCTGTAGGAGTGATGAAAAAAAACTATGTAATCAGCCTTTTAGAAAAGTTAGAAATGTTCTTATATCAACAAGCTGACCACATTATTACGGTTACTAATAGTTTTAAATCTGAACTCATTGACCGGGGTGTAGCATCAAAAAAAATAGATGTCGTTCTTAATGGTGTAGATTTATCAGTATATATGCCAAAAAATACTAAGGATTTAGATTTTGCAACGATGTATGGACTTGAAGGAAAATTTGTTATTGGGTACATAGGTACTCACGGTCTAGCGCATGCGCTTGAACATGTCTTAGAAGCCGCCAAACTTCTTAAAAGTAATCCTGACATAGTATTTCTTTTTGCTGGTGGAGGGGCTTTCAAAAAAAAGCTCGAGTATCTTATTTCTGAAGCTAACTTGCCAAATGTTGTAAGTATACCCAGACAGTCAAAGGACATCATGCCAAGAATTTGGAGCGTATGTGATGTATCGATGATCTCATTAAATAATTCACCCTTATTTAAGACAGTTATACCATCCAAGATTTTTGAATCGATGGGCATGGGACTTCCAATGATTATTTCTGTGCCTGCTGGCGAAGCGACAGATATTATTAAAACATTTGCGTGTGGCATCCAAGTAGCTCCTGAATCCCCAAACGAAATCGCCTGTGCAGTGACTAAATTCTATAGTAATAAAAAGCTAACGAGAGAATATGCAAATAATAGTGCTAACGCAGCATACAAGTTTGATAGGATTAAATTGGCGGAGAAATTCATTAAAATCTTGAAAGAGAAAGTGGTATGAAAAAAGTCATGCTCGTTTTTGGCACAAGACCTGAGGCCATTAAGATGGCTCCATTGTGTCATGAATTCAAAAAAGAAAAAGTGCTGGAAACAATTGTATGCGTTACGGCGCAACACCGTGAGATGCTAGATCAAGTGTTAAGTATTTTTGAGTTGACGCCAGATGTTGATCTTGATTTGATGCAAAAAAGCAAAGATTTGTTCGAGGTGACCACAAATGTTATGCTTAGCGTACGTGATGTCCTGAATCAACATAAACCAGATATCGTATTAATTCATGGCGATACTACGACAACACTGGCAACTTCAATAGCATGTTTTTATGCAGGTGTTCCAGTTGGTCATGTCGAAGCAGGTTTGAGAACACACGATATCTATGCCCCCCACCCTGAAGAGTTTAATCGACGGGTAACAAGTCTTACTACTAAGATCCATTTTACTCCTACTTATTTGAGCAGAGATAACCTGATTGCTGAGAATGTTGACGAATCCAATATTTTCATTACAGGTAATACTGTTATTGATTCTTTATATTGGGTTCTTAACAAAATCAAATCAACCCCTTTAGACAATGAACGTATTAGCAATCTTCTAGATGAGCACTTACCTTTTGATTGGTTGAATACCCGATATATATTAATCACAGGGCACAGGCGAGAAAACTTTGGTAAAGGTATCCTTAATATATGTGAGGCAATATCTACTCTAGCCAATGAACATCCTGATGTGCATTTTATCTATCCTGTGCATTTAAACCCCAATGTGCAAGAACCAGTCACTAAAGCTCTTTTTGGATTTAAGAATGTGCATCTTATACATCCCCTTGAATATGGACCGTTTGTATCTCTCTTAAATGGCTGTTATCTAGTTCTAACCGACTCTGGAGGCATTCAGGAGGAAGCACCAAGTTTAGGGAAGCCGGTTTTGGTTATGCGCGATGTAACTGAGCGGCCAGAGGCTATTGAGGCTGGTACAGTTAAGTTGGTAGGTACAGATGTCTCTGTAATTATATCATCTGTTAATCAGTTGCTAACGGATAAGTATTATTATCAAATTATGTCCCAAGCCCATAACCCATATGGAGATGGTAAGACCTGCAGAAGAATAGTTGGAAAGATTAAGGATCTATTAAATGTCTCATAAAGCGAAAAAAAAGGTCGCAGTAATTGGACTCGGTTACATTGGTTTGCCCACGGCAGCTCTGCTAGCAAGCGAAGGTTATGAAGTGCTAGGTATGGATGTCAGTCGCCATGTTGTCGATACAATTAATCTTGGAAAAATTCATATCGTAGAGCCCGAACTTGATAAATATGTACGTTCTGCTGTCTCTAGAGGTTTATTAAAGGCATCTGTAGAGGTCAAACCTGCTGACATTTATATGCTTTGTGTGCCAACACCGTTTGATCTTAATAATGACATTCCTTCTCCTAATATTGATTATGTTATGGCTGCTACGAAAAGTATCTCAATACATTTAAAAGCTGGTGATATAGTTATTCTTGAATCAACGTCGCCAGTTGGTACAACCGCACTCATAAGAAAATTGTTGAAAAAGCATGGGGTTGATGTAGATAACATACACATAGCATATTGTCCTGAACGAGTGCTCCCTGGAAAAATCATGCTTGAACTCGTGCAAAATGATCGCGTTATTGGTGGAATTAATGAAGAGTCTACAAAAGTCGTAGCTGATTTCTATCGAAATTTTGTGAACGGTGAAATTTTAGAAACTCAAGCTGCAACAGCTGAGATGTGCAAGTTAACCGAAAACAGTTATAGGGATGTAAATATTGCATTTGCAAACGAGCTATCAATGATCTGCGAAGGAAATAGTGTGGATGTTTGGGAACTAATCAAATTAGCTAATCACCACCCAAGGGTAAATATTCTTCAGCCAAGTACTGGAGTTGGTGGACATTGTATTGCGGTTGATCCTTGGTTTATCGTTAGTAGCGATCCAAAAAATTCAAAGCTTATAAAGCAAGCTAGGCAAGTAAATGACTCGAAACCCAATTGGGTAGTGGAGGAAATTATAAAAAGAGCTAAAACTTCAGGAAAAAATAACCCTAAAATAGCATGCTTAGGTTTAGCATTTAAGCCAGATATTGATGACTTACGTGGATCACCAGCTGTTGAAGTGGCAAAATCACTATTACATGTTAATTACGATGTTGTCTGTGTCGAACCTAATGTGGATTCTCACAGTGAGCTTTCGATTGTAACTCTGGATTACGCGCTAAAAGAATCGGATATTATTGCGATTTTAGTAGGCCATAAAGAGTTTTGCTATGGAGTAAATAAAGAATTATTAAAAAGTGCTATGGTAGTCGACTTTTGTGGGGCCCTTGTGTAGGAGCGGTCCTGATCAATTATCAACTTTGGATTCGATCGTGATTTGGAGTGCCAGAAAGTGATCCATACTATCCATAATAGTTTGCAGTCGGATTTTTTTAAAAACCACATTGCTCTTCACTCAGCATTCTAGGGTGACTTATAATGGATTTATATGATGACTTATCTTA
>ERZ807291.7410-NODE-7410-length-12694-cov-9.436031_pt1 | contig 12694 bp, 11 predicted proteins | sample MGYA00521257_ERZ807291 | MGnify/ENA primary metagenome ERZ807291 (study PRJEB31413, sample SAMN03169783) | marine metagenome | biome: Marine; feature: Water; material: Subsurface seawater | place: North Sea | collected 2011-04-28 | depth 1 m m ...
CTGACCAGTACTAATAGCTCAATTGGCTTGATTTATGCACTGAAAAAATTTTTTATATATATTAATTAGCTCAAAATTTATTAATTATTTTAATAAGATATTTCTATCATTTTAAAATCTTGATTAGATAATACTTAAAATATTAAATCCATCTAAGATAAGAAGCGTAGCAGTTATTAAAGCAAGGGTTTCTATTGATTTTTTTAAGTAATATTCATTAATAAAATTTATAATATAGTTTCCCAATATAGATCCGAAAGCACAAACCATGAATACAATTACCAAGACAGAAAGAGATAGGGTATAATCAAAAATTAGCACAAAAATAGAATATTGAAATACAGCAAGAAAAAAATAAAAAAAAGTAATACTAAATCTAGATTCTATCTTAAAATTTTTATTTAAAGTTGAAATGAATAAAGATAATAAGGCTCCACCTGAATTTGTAGAACCATGAATAAGTCCAATTATAAAAAAAATTATTTTTTTACTAAAATTTGAAATATTTAAAATTTCATCACTATAGATATTTTTAAAAATTAAAGAAAAAATAATAAAAAATCCAACTACTATCTTAAAATTAATAATATTTTGAAATATTTTTAGTAATACTAATCCACAAAATAAAGCCGGTATACATACTAAAAAAAAATATATTAATATTTTTTTTCCAAAAAAAGATTTTTTTGTTTCATTTAATTGATATCTATAAAAATTATTTTTTAAAGAAATAACAAGTATGTTTAAACCACTTGTTACTATAGAAAAAGGTAACAGTAAATTGAAACATTCAACCAAATTATAATTCATTAACAACATAATCGGAGTTCCTAAGACCAAAACTCCTATACCAACAATTGATTGAACGATTGTTAAACAAAAAATAATTATGTATAAAAAATTTAATTCAATCATTTAGGTTTTTAATTCTTAATAATTCTTGATTATATTTATTGCAAAATATATAAATTACAATAAGTACGCATATAAATAATTATTTCAAGGTATATATGGATGATCAAGAGGAATTTTTAATAAGTTATTGTAACTTAAAATCTGGTTTATTTAATTTTCAAAAAAACTTTCTGGATGAAAAAAAATTAAATCTTTTTTATATTAACACCTATATGGGTTTTCCAATTTGTCTGCCAGCAAATATAAAATATTTTAATTATAAAAAAGCAAGTTTTTTTAAAATAAACAAAATAAAATTTTCAAAAAAAATTTTTAATACTGATAATCTGAACTATCCAGGAAACAAAAAATTTTTTAGATATGGGAATTTGTTTGCTTATAATATTTCATTAAAATCAAAATATATTCAAAAATATAATTTTTATATGAAAAATATTTTAAAAATCAGAAAAGAAATTTTTGTATTAAAAAAAAAATATAAAAATGTTTGTGCCATGCAGATTAGAAATGTTCCTCATTTTGGGCACGAAGCTGTATTTAAATTCTTATTAAAAAAATTCAATATAGTGGTTTTAAATCCAATATTTGGAATAAAAAAAAAAAAAGATTTTAGTGATCAAGAAATATCTAAGGCACTCAAGTATATGGAGGATAAATATCCTAGAATTAAATTTATTCCTGTTTGGAGCAATTTTCATTACGCTGGTCCTAGAGAGGCTATCCATCACATGTATTTAAGAGAAAATTTAAAATTTGACTATTTTTATGTAGGACGAGATCACGCAGGATCACATAATATTTATAAGCCTAATATGGCAACTAACTTAGTTAAAAAAAACAAAGATAAATTTAAAATAAAGTCAATTACATCAAAAGGCGGTTATTTTTGTAGGAACTGTAAAAAATATCTGATTAAAGGAAGTTGCAAACATAAAAAATTATTGAACATTTCTGGCACAGAGTTTAGAAAATTCTTAAGTAAAAAAAAAGCATATACACACGCGGATAGCAAAGTACAATTAATTATTCACAGATGACAAAAATACTTTCAACAATAGGTCCGGTATCAGAAGGAAGACAATTAAATTATTTAATAAAAAATTCTGAAATAGTTAGGCTAAACATGTCTCACAATTCAATAGAGTGGCATAGTCAAGTTATAGAAAAAATTAAAAAATTTGATAAAAAAAAATTAATTTTAATTGATATACCAGGAGTAAAACCTAGAACAAAAAATGAAAATAAAATTAAAATTAATAAAGGACAAAAGATAAATTTTAAATATACTAATCAAAATTATAATGGAATTAAAATTTCAAATCCTTTACCAAAATTAAAAAAAAATATTAAAAAATTTTCATTATCAGATGGATCGCATACTTTTAAGTTAACAAAATCTGAAAATAATTTCATACAAGGAATATCAGAGCAGAATTTTATATTAAACAGTGGAAAGGGTCTGAATATTCCAATGTCTATATATGACGATCAACTTCAAGAAAAGAAGTATTTAAAATTTTTAAAAAAGATTTCTTTATTAGATTATGACTGCATTGGATTAAGTTTTATTCAAAATTCAAAAATAATCTTAAAATTAAAAAAATTATATCCAAATAAACTATTTATATCTAAAATTGAAAATTATTTAGGATATAAAAATAGGATAAGTATTATAAGAGAGAGTGATGCAATTATGGTAGACAGAGGTGATCTATCAGCAGAAGTTGGAATATCAAAGTTGTCAGAATATACTGATAGAATTATACAGGATACAAAAAATATTGGCAAACCAGTAATTATTGCAACAGAGAATTTGAACTCTTTAATATATGAAACTTCACCTAGCAAAAGTGATGTTGTAAATTTAGATAATTATATATCAAAAAATGTTGATTATTTAATGTTAAGCGATGAAACAGCAACTTCAAAAAACTGGAAAAATACAATTCATTGGTTAAGCACATATCTAAAAAAGAAAATTAAAAATTTCAAAAGCAAACCCCTTACAATTGAGGAGATAAGCAAAAATTTACAACATCAAAATGTAGTACTATTTTCTAAAAAAGGTTTTTTTTTTGATAAAATTGCTAACCTTGAACTAAAAAATTTATTAGTTTTTACTGAAAATAATAGACTTATAAAACTTTTAAAGTTAAAAAAAAATTCAGAGTCTATTTATATAAAATTTCCAAAAAAGCATCTTCATGAATTTTTATTTAAAAGTATCAAAAAATATAAAAAATTAGTTTTTAAAAAAGACAAGTTTGCTTATCTAATTAATGTAATTTTTCCAAGAAAAAATTCAAGAGCAAACTCAATTTCTATAATTGAGGAAAAAGATTTTATTAAATGATTAAAAATTTTAATGAATTATTTAGTTTCTAGCGAAGAAGAATTTTTTAATATTAAAAAAAGAAATTATATTTCAATTTATACTGAAAATTTTGAATTATTCTGCTTATTAAAAAATCAAGGAATAAAATATTTATTTTCAAAATATCTTTACAAGAAATCAAAAAATTCAGATCAAATAATAGATTTTTTTTCAAAAAATTGGTATTTAGATAATAAAAATAATGATATTTTTGATTTAGAGAAAATTTCAATTTCTAAATCTATTAACAGAAGGCTAAGTATACAATTTACTTATATTTTAAGAGCTTATATTTCAATTCAAAGTGTATTAAAAAAAAAACAATCACTCAAAATATCCTCAAATAGTAGTAAATACTTACTTTTAGTTTCTAATGTATTTAAACAAGTTGAGATTATAAACTTTGATATAAATAAAAAAAGTTTATTTTTAAGTCATTCGCCTGATAGAGCTAGAGGTTTTGTGCCCAAGACTTTTTTATTAGGTAAATTGTTGAGAATATTGCAGAAATTTTTTATTAAAGAAAAAGTTATTTATTTTAGTGACAATACTTCAGTAAATTCAGCTAAAAAAAATAAACAAATTTTAATTCAAAACTCAAAAAATATATTTAATTCTTTTTATTTTTGTGAAAATGATTTTCTTTTTCATAAATATCAAAAACTTGTATCAAAAATAATTAATAACTATGATCAAAACTTAATTCGAAAAAATATTATAAAAATTTTAAATCGATTTTCTATTTATAATAAATCAGCAAATGATATTTCAAAAATATTTTTATTATTATTAAAAAAAGAATTTAATATTCAGAAAAAAATTCTCATTAGATCAATGTCTTTATATCAAGATTTATTTAGTTTTTATAAACCAAAATCTGTAATACAGAACGGAGAATCCGGTTTCGATAATATCTTAATAGCAGAGTTTTCAAGGAAAAATAAAATTAAAAATTTTTTGTTAATTGATGGATATCAATTTTTTGTTGATGATTTTATTTTTTTTAAAAATAAATATAAGAATCAATTATCCTTTAACAAGGTATTCGCATATGGGTCTTCTAACGAGATTATTTATTTAAAACAGGGTTTTAAAAAAAAACAAATTATTAAAATTAATTCACCAATATTAGATAAAAGAATTAATATTAATAGGAATAAATTTGAACAACCTCTTATTTTAGGTTACCAACCCAATTTAAACTGTTACCAGACTCCATTTGATGTACAAATTAAAATAGAATTAGATTTAATCCGATTATTACAGGATATGGAATTTAAAGATATAATTATTAAATTAAAGCATGGAGATGAAAGACTGAATGGAATTAGAATTAAAACACCTATTCATTATAAAAAATTATTTGAAAATTATTTTAATAAGGAAATGACTATCAATTTAAATATTAATTCTGAAAATCTTTTAGAAAATTTCAAAAAAACAAAATTTGTTATTGGAGGCTTTTCAACATCAATTATTGAGGCCATATCTTCTAAAGTTCCTTACTATTTTTATGAACCGATAGAGAGTGGTTATAAAAAAAAAGTTTTAGATACTATTGAATTATTTGATAAAGATAAAATAGCAGTTAATTTATTAAGTTTAAAAAAAAATATAAATAGTAGGAATTTTATTCCTTTTAAAATGAAAAATTTAGCATATAGTAAGTCTCTACATCATTTTAATTTTAAATAATCGATAATTAATGTAAATGAATATTCACTGTATTATTCAAGCCAGAGTTTCGAGCTCTAGACTACCCGCCAAAGTTCTACTTAATGTATGTGATAAACCATTACTTATTCATCTAGTAGAAAGAATAAAAAAAAGTAAATTAATTAATAAAGTTATTATTGCTACTTCAAATGAAATTGAAGATGATTTAATTTATTCTTTGTGCAAGAAGGAAAAAATTGATGTTTTTAGAGGTAATCTCAAAAATCTTTTAGATAGATATTATTTATGTGGAAAAAATTTTAAAAGCGATTTAATTGTTCGTGTTACCTCTGATTGTCCACTTATGGATGTGAATCTTATTGATAAAATGTTGATTAATTATCTTAAAAATCCAGTTGATTATTTAAGTAATATTCACCCCCCAACATATCCTGATGGTTTTGATGTTGAAATTTTTCCATTAGAAATATTGAATAAAATAAGAAAACTTGTCAAAAAAGATTATGAAAAAGAACATGTTACACCTTACTTATGGGACAATCCAAAATTATTCAAATTAAGGAACTTTACTGAATTTAAGAATGATGCTTTGTATAGAGAATATAGGTTAACATTAGATTATGTAAAAGATTTTTATGTGATTAGTAAAATTTATAATAAACTCTATTTTAAAAATAAATTTTTTTCTCTTCAAGATATTATTAAATATATTAAAAAAGATAAAAAAATTTTAATAAATAAAAATTTAATAAAAGTAAATTGGTATAGAAAAGTTTATAAAGAATTAAAAACTATTTCAAAAAAGGAAACAAACTTTAATTTAAATTAAGATGTACAGTAAATACAAAACTAATCCGGAGAAACTTCAGAGACTAGCTTCAAAAATTATTCCTGGAACTTCTCAATTATTTGGTAAAAGACCAGATTTATATCTACCAGGTGGTAAGTGGCCAACTTATTATTCTAAAGCTAAAGGTGTCACTGTGTGGGGGATTGATGGTAAAAAATATTTTGACTTTACAATGGTTGGTATTGGAACATCTGTTCTTGGCTATTCTGATAATGATGTAAATAAAACTGCATTTAAAACAATTAAAAACTCCACTATGAATACTTTAAATCCTCCAGAAGATGTTGAATTGGCAGAAATTCTTTTAAAACTTCATCCATGGGCAGATAATGTTAGATATTGTAGAACTGGTGGAGAAACTATGGCTGTGGCAGCAAGACTAGCTCGTGCATGTACAAAAAAAGATAAGATTTTATTTTGTGGGTATCATGGTTGGCATGATTGGTATTTGTCAGCGAATCTAAAATCTAAAAAATCTTTAAATAGCCATTTACTACCTGGCTTAGATCCATTAGGAGTTCCTAGAGGGCTTAAAAATTCAGTTATTCCATTCAAGTTTAATGATTATCACGACCTCAATAATATTGTCAAAAAAAATGCAAATCAATGTGCAGCAATAATTATGGAGCCCTGTAGAGATAAAATGCCAGATAAAAAATATTTAAAAGAAATAAGATCTATTGCAAATAAAAATAATTGCATTCTTATTTTTGATGAAATTACTTGTGGATGGAGAACAAGGACCGGAGGTGTTCACATGGATCTTGGTATCTATCCTGATATTGCAGTATTTGGAAAAACAATTGCAAATGGAGTGGCTATGGGAGCGCTAATTGGAAAGAAAAAGGTTATGAAATACTCTAATAAAACTTTTTTAAGTAGTGCATTTTGGACTGAAAGGCTAGGGCCATCTTGTGCATTAGCATTTATAAAAAAACATAAAAAATTAAATTTGGGTAAAATTTTGATTAATAAAGGCAAACAAATTAAAAATACATGGCTAAATTCTGCAAAAAAAGCTCAATTAAAAATACTTATAAGTGGAATTGACCCATTACCTACATTCAGACTTGAGGTAAAAGATTGGCCTGCAACACTAACCTTTTTTATTCAAGAGATGTTAAAAAGAGGGTTTTTAGCAACTAATGCGTGTTATGCAAACTACACGCACACTGATAAATTAATAAAAAAATATGCAAAGAATTGTGATGAAATTTTTATGATGATTAAAGAGCTCGAAGAAAAAGGTTTGATTAAAAGTAAATTAGATGGACCAGTTAAAACTATGAACTTTCAAAGACTTACATAAATTATAAGTATGATTAATTTAGAAAATAAAAATATCTTAATAACGGGAGGTCTTGGAATACTTGGTAAATCATTAATACCAGAATTAGCTTTACTAAAAGCAAATGTTATTGTTGTTGATATACAAGATATTAAAAATATTAAAAATATTAATAATTATGAAATATTAAAAAACAAGATATTTTATTATAAATCAGATGTTTCAAAAAAAGCAAATGTTGAAAAGGTTAAGTTAAAGATTCTAAAAAAATTTAAAAAACTTAATGTTTTAATTAATGCTGCAGCTATCACAGATGCCATAGAAAAAAAAAATCTATTTAATTCATCAAAATTTGAAAACTTTTCTTTTAAAAGTTGGAAAAAATCTATAAATGTTAATCTTAACAGTTTGTTCTTGTGTTCACAGATTTTTGGAAAAGAATTAATAAAAAACAAAACTAGTTCAATAATAAATATTGGCTCTACCTATGGAATTGTTGGGCCAGATCAAAATATTTACAAAAATAAATTAAAAAAAAAAACATTTTATAAATCACCATCATATCCAACCACAAAAGGTGCAGTTATTAGCTTTACCCGTTATTTGGCTGCTTATTGGGGTAATAAAGGCTTAAGAGTAAATACCGTCTCCCCTGGTGGAATATTTAACAAACAAGACAAAAATTTTTTAAAAAAATATTCAAGTAAAACGCTATTAAATAGAATGGCTAAACCAGAGGAAATTTCTAGTGTTATAGCTTTTTTATGCAGTGATAGATCTACCTATATTACGGGAAGCAATATAGTTGTAGATGGAGGGTGGACAGCGATTTAAAAGAAATAGATTGATTTATGACAACTTTAAAAATTGGTAAAAAAAACATAGGTACAGATTGCAAGCCATTCATTATTTGTGAATTAGGTATAAATCATGGAGGCTCTCTTAAGCTTGCAAAAAAAATGGTAGACTTGGCATTTAAAGCAGGTGCAGATGCTATAAAAAATCAATTACATATTCTAGAACATGAAATGATAGATGAGGCAAAAAAAACAATTCCTACCAATACCAATAAATCTATTTATCAAGTCATAGAAGAAAATCTTATGAGTTTTGGTAATGAAATGAAATTAAAAAATTATGTTGAAAAAAAAGGAATGACTTACCTATGTACACCATTTTCTCTGGAAGCCGCTAAAAAGTTAAACAGTATTGGAATTAAAGCTTTTAAAATTGGTTCGGGCGAATTTAATAACTTACCCCTTATTGCAGAAATTATTAAATTTAAAAAGCCAATTATCTTAAGTACTGGGATGAATGATTTAAAATCAATTATAAATACTGTCAAATTTCTCAAGAAAAAAAAAGCAAAGTTTGCACTGCTGCATTGCAAAAGTGAATACCCGGCAGATATTAAAAATTTAAAATTAGATTTTATTGGTGTACTTAAAAAAAGATTTAGAAATGTGGTTATTGGATATTCTGATCACACCAAAGGAGTAATTGCTTCAATATCGGCGATGGCTAAAGGAGCCCAAATAATAGAGAAACACTTTACAGATATAAAAAGTAGAATTGGCCCAGATATAATTTGCTCCATGGATCCAAAAGAACTATCTTTTTTAAGTGATTCCGCCAAAGTCATTCATTTATCAAATGGAAAAAATAAAAAAATTTCTCATATAGAAAGAAAAACTGCAAAATTTGCATTTTCTTCAGTTGTGTCAATTAAAGATATAAAAAAAGGGGAAACTTTAAGTCTAAAAAATGTATGGGTAAAAAGGCCTGGCACAGGATACCACCCAGCTAATAAATTAAATTCCTTAATAGGAAAAAAAGCGAAGAAAGATATTATAATCAATAGTTTTATTAAAAAAAATGATACCTAAAAAAAAAATAGTTTTTTTAACCGGAACTAGAGCTGACTATGGAAAGATAAAATCATTAATTTCATCAGTTCAAAATTCTCCACTATACAATCCAATAATTATTGCTACCGGTATGCATATAATTAAGAAATATGGGTATACTTATGAGGAAATATTAAAGGATTTTAAAGGAATAAAATTGTATAAATTTAGAAACGATACAGTAAAAAATAATACTATGGATCTCATAGTTTCAAAAACTATAATTCAATTAAATAAAATTATTAAAAAGATCAAACCAGATCTTTTTGTAATACATGGTGATCGATGCGAAACACTTGCAGCAGCTATTAGTTGCAACTTTAACAATATCCTGTTAGCTCATGTAGAGGGCGGAGAAGTGTCTGGAACAGTAGACGAATCAATTAGACATGCGTGTACGAAATTTTCACATATTCATTTTGTATCAAATTCAAAAGCTAAAAAAATATTGATTAGACTAGGAGAAAATACTAAGAATATTCACGTTATTGGTTCACCAGAAGTTGACTTGATGTTAAAAAAAGATCTTCCATCTATAGATGAGGTAAAAAAAAGATATAATATAAAATTTAAAAATTATGCAACTTTACTTTTTCATCCCGTTACAACTTTAAGTAAATCACAAATAATTTTTCAATGTAAACAGCTTTTTAAAGCAATAACTATTTCAAAAAAAAATTTTATTATTATTTATCCTAATAATGATGATCATACAGAAATTATAATGTCTTTTATTAATTCCTTAAAAAAGAATGATAGATTTAAAATCTTACCATCGTTAAGATTCGAATATTATTTATCTTTACTTAAAAATAGTGATTTTATAATAGGTAATTCTAGTTCTGGAGTAAGAGAAGCATCTGTTTATGGTACCAAATCTATTAACTTAGGAGATAGGCAAAAAAATAGAGCAAATCAATTACAAAATGTTTATAACTTGAGCTTTAATAAAAAAAAAATAGTAAGTCAAATTAATAAAATTAATTCATTAAAAAAAAAAATATCTTTTAATTTTGGACGTGGAAATTCATCTGTTAAATTCATGGATATATTATCAAAAAAAAATTTTTGGAATACTAGTAAACAAAAATATTTAATATAAGTAGATATACTTAAAATGAGCAATGCAAATTATCTTAAACTACCAGAAAAAGTTAAATTCTGTAAAAACTGTGTTATATCTAATCAGAGACCTTCATCAGTAATTGAATTTAAAAACACAGAAAGTGGAAAAAAACCAACTATAGATTTTAACAATGATGGAATTTGCAGTGCTTGCGAATATCAAAATATAAAATCAAAAGAAATAGACTGGGATAAAAGAGAGAAAGAGCTTCAAAAATTATGTGATAGTTATAGAGGAAATGGAACTGAGTATGATTGTATTATTCCAGGAAGTGGAGGAAAGGATAGTGCATTTACAGCCCATATTTTAAAATATAAATATGGATTAAACCCATTAACTGTGACTTGGGCACCTCATAAATACACAGACATAGGATGGAAAAACTTTGAAAACTGGATCCATAAAGGAGGTTTTGACAATATTCTATTTACACCCAATGGAAAGTTGCATTCTCATTTAACAAAATTAGCATTTACTAATTTATTTCATCCATTCCAGCCATTCATTGTTGGACAAAAACTAATTGGACCAAAATTAGCTAAAAAATTTGGGATAAAATTAATTTTTTATGGTGAGAACCAAGCTGAATATGGAAATAAAATAAAAGATAATTTCAACAATAAATTTGATAATAAATTTTATTCTATAAAAAATTTTCAGGATATCGTTTTAGGTGGAGAAAAAATTTCAAATATAATCAAGAATACTAATTTTAAGATTTCAGAATTTCAGCCGTATTTACCGTTAACCCAAGAAGAAATTGCAAAAGATGATATTGATTATCAATATCTTGGTTATTATTTAAAGTGGGATCCTCAAGAATGTTATTATTATGCATCTGAACATACTGGTTTTGAAGCAAATTCTGAAAGAACCCAAGGTAGTTATTCAAAGTATTCAAGTATTGATGATAAAATAGATTATTTTCATTATTTTACTACTTATATAAAATTTGGACTTGGAAGAGCTAGTTATGATGCTGCACAAGAAATAAGAAATGGTAAAATTACAAGAGATGAAGGGATACAATTGGTAAAAAAATTTGATAAAGAATTTCCAGGTAATTTTTTTAACGATTTTTTAGAATATATTAATTTATCTGAAAGCAATTTTTTTGATACAGTTGAAAAATTTAGATCTACTCATTTATGGAAAAAAGATAAAGATAAATGGGAATTAAGAAATAGAATATGGGATCAGCAAAACTAGATAATAAATTTTTTAGAGTAATTTCAAAGTTAGACGTTAAAAATGAAAACTTAATTAAAGGTATTCATTTGGAGGGTTTGAGGGTAATTGGAAACCCAAATGAATTTGCTAAAAAATATTATAATGACGGGATTGATGAAATTTTCTATCATGATGCAGTTGCAAGTCTTTATGGTAGGAATAATCTTGAAAAAGTGCTTTTGGAGTCTATTAAAGAGGTGTTCGTCCCAATAACGGTTGGGGGCGGTATAAGAACAGAAAAAGATGCATTTAAACTTTTTTCTAATGGTGCAGATAAAATTTCTTTAAATTCAGCTGCAATTAAAAAACCAAATTTGATTAAACAGCTTGTAAGAAAACTAGGCTCCCAAAGTGTTGTTGTTTCAATTGAAGCAAAAAAAATTAATGATAATCATTGGGAGGCATACATTGAAAATGGAAGAGAAAGAACTGGAATTAACGTTCTTGACTGGGTAAAAAAAATAATCGACCTAGGAGCTGGAGAGATAATCATAACTTCTATTGATAAAGAAGGAACAATGCGTGGTCCTGATTATGCTTTAGCAGAAGAGGTTTCAAGGTTATCAACGATACCATTTATTTATTGTGGTGGTTTTGGTAAAATTGATCACATACTAGATTTAGTAAAAAATTCAAATGTTGATGGTATTGCGATAGCAAGTCTTTTACATTATAAAAAAATAGAAATTTTTGAGATTAAAGAAAAATTAAAAAAGTATGTAAATATAAGATCTGATTATTAAAATGAAGGTTTCAATAATTGACTATGGACTTGGTAATACAAAAAGTATTCAGAATGCTTGTCAAAAATTTACTAACAATGTTGTAATCACTAAAAACCCAGATTTAATAAAAGACTCAACTCATTTAATATTTCCAGGAGTTGGATCCTTCGATTATGGAATGAGCCTGTTTAATAGATCAAATTTAAAAAAATTGGTAATAGAACATTTTAAAGATCAAAAACCTTTATTGGGAATATGTTTAGGTTTACAAATTTTTTTTAATAAAAGTGAAGAAGGTTTTGCTAAAGGTTTAGGTTTAATAGAGGGTAGTGTAATAAAGATAAAAAAAAAAATTAAATCTAAGGAAAGAGTGCCGGTAATTAATTGGAGAAAAGTTTCTCTTAAGAAAAATAAAAGTTTGACATATTATTTTGATCACTCTTATTACGTAGACCCAATAAATAAAAAATTAATTTTTGGTTATTATAATTTTGATAATAAAAAAATTCCTTCAATAATTAAATACAAAAATTTTATTGGCTGCCAGTTTCACCCAGAAAAAAGTGGAAGAAATGGTCTTGATATAATTAAAGATTTTCTTA
>ERZ807291.7415-NODE-7415-length-12688-cov-11.500277_pt1 | contig 12688 bp, 11 predicted proteins | sample MGYA00521257_ERZ807291 | MGnify/ENA primary metagenome ERZ807291 (study PRJEB31413, sample SAMN03169783) | marine metagenome | biome: Marine; feature: Water; material: Subsurface seawater | place: North Sea | collected 2011-04-28 | depth 1 m m ...
ATGTAGTCCTTCAACGGGCGCTTTGGAGGCTGGTTATCATCAAGTTCTCCAGCCTGCAAACGCTCTAGTTCATTATCGTGCTTGTCCATCATCTTACCTCCCTTTTTGCTATTGAGCGGAAGATGTTGTGGACCTCTTGATCACTGAGTGGCGGGGTGCAACAGCGTTGATTGATGCGGTCAAGCATTCCTTCGACCTGTTCTGCAGAATACCCTCGTTTAAACAATACTCCGCATCGACGAGTTATCTCATCGTTGCGCTGACCTTCCATAACAGGCTCAAGTATCCTGGAAGGGCAGAACGCCTTTTTTCTACTGTGTGGATGCTTGCCATTAATTACCTGCTTTAAATCCACAGTGAAGGGCAAGATGCCATACTTTGTTTTGTGCAGGTCGTTCTTCCATCGGTATTCCCCAGTAGAAGAGTTGCTTCCGGGTGCAATTACATAACCACCAGCGCCTCTTATATCGACCCCCGGCCCTATTTTGCCTGCGCTGCATTGGTATTCATCAGTGTTGGTGAAATAATACAAGTGGAAGCCGCCAGATGGCGTGAACGCGATCGCGCTAGTAGGCATGCGGATGCCAAGTGACATGATAGTCTTAAAACCATCCACTTCATTCTTAATATCCAGATCGACAACTGTGATTTTATTGATTGGCCCCGTAGGGAGGCCAATCATTGCATTTGGGAAAGGGGTGAAGAGTTCTCTTATACCTTCAGGGTCAGAGGTTGCTCTTTCTTGCCAGCCAGAGATTAGAGGTTTCTTGTTCTCAGGGTTGGCTGGGAAAACTCTCCAGCCGAAATTCTTGGCCAACTTAATGGCTTTATCTACACTACTGGTCATTGGAGACCTCCATTGATTGGAGCCATACAGAAACATCGTCTCGGTCAAAAAACGGACGACGACCTGAGGCATTAAGGGGATTGGGAAAATCGCGCTCTTTAATCCAGCGGCGTAGTGTGTTGGCACTAATGCCAAGCTGATCACATAACTGCTGGCGCGTGATTACATTGTCTAATTGAGACATCGTAAAAGCTCCTTTGGCGAACCAAGGTTGAAATTTTTATGTTTGGAACGCAGCAGTTGGTGAGCGGTGGACGCATACGACTCCACCTTTGGCATGATCTTTACGGCATCATGTCTTCCGATTATGACGGGTGCTCATACCGCGTCATAATCTAACATTACATGAGCAACATGCAGAATGTCAACTAATTGTTTATATACGATTTTATGGGATAGTGCGTTATTTTACCCGACAGTCAGGTAAATGCTGGCACCCACTATTTGACACAGGGTAACGCATTGATGGCATCAACGTAGAAACGTCAGAATTGAGGTGCAGTCGGCACACTCACCTGTTTCTGGCTCACACCTTTATTGAAAAATCAAAACCAGACTACGGGTTGACTGTGACAGCCTAATACTTCTGAGTATTGATATGACACTTCTGAAATCTTCTGGTAGCGTTTTAAGCGTATGATTTCGACACTTGTAATCAGAATTGAGAGAGATGAAAGAATTACCAAACAAACTTGTTAGTGGGCAGCAAGCGCGGCTTTTCTCATCCTTAAAGTTGTCAAACAAAGAGTTGATTGCAACTTCAACGATTCTTGCAGTTTTCCGGATAGTACCAGAGTTGCTTGCAGAGCTAATTAGGGATACGGGCGTTCGTATTAATGACCGCACCGTATTTGACACATTCACTGAGGTCGGCGTTGCTAAACCACAAGGCAAAAAAGCTGATCGTCCTGATGGGTTCATTTATATTAAAAATAGAAATGAATGGACAGCGTTAGTGGAGTCCAAGGTTGGTAACAACACGCTAAACGAAGAACAAGTCACTCGTTATGTCGAAGATGCGCGTGCCAATGGAATTGACGCTGTAATAACAATATCAAATGAATTCACGTCACGGGTAGAACAAAGCCCAGTAACGCTTCCAAAACGGTTATTAAACCGGGTGAAGCTTTATCACTTATCATGGCGACTTATCTTATCAACTGCTGTGCTTCTAAAAAATCGAGAACAAATTAATGATCGTGAAAAATCGTTTGTTATTTCAGAGCTAATCCGGTTTTTGAGAGACGACTCAGTTGGAAACAAGAAGTTTTCATTAATGCCTCCCCCTTGGACTGAGATTTGTAGCGAAGCGTCAATGGGAAGTAGATTAAAAGTTTCAGACCCCCGAGTTTCCGACGTCGCTGGCTCACTAACCCAAGAGTTTTCTGAGATTGCACTAAACTTGACTGATCATCTTGGCGTGGATTGCAAAGCTAAAATACCAGTGTCCTTTGTAGCTGATGCAGCAGCGTGGCAGAAACATATCGTCAAAGGCTTAGTCGAAAAGCGTCTGGCAAAATGTGCTTATGACATCCCTAATGCTGCAAACCCACTCGAAGTTGAGATTGATCTGGCAAAAAATACGATTTCTGTTGGGATGGAAATGAAAGTCCCTTTGGAGCGCTCCACCCTCGCAGGAAAAATCAATTTTCTTCTCCGGCAGTTAAAAAATGCGGAGGATGGAAAGTCCTACGTGAAAGTGCGTTGGAACTCTCGGGCTGCTGATGAATTTATTGAGATGAAAAAGCTTGGGCCAAGTTCATTCAAAGATCGCGGTTCAAACACTACGATATTGTCACTCACTCCAATGATGCAAATTCATTCAAGCAAGGTTTTCAACTCTAGGAAGAACTTTATTTCAGAGCTGGAGGGACTTGTGACAGATTTTTATGATACTCATGCTCAATATCTCAAATCTTGGGTACCAAAAGCGCCAAAGCCTATTGAGGAAACTATGCTGGACGAATAATCCCAAACGATATCACTCCCCACCGCCTCCGCCAACCAATCAAGTAAACCGCCGATCCGAGACGCAAGCCCGGCTATCCTTAGCCCCACCCCCTTCAATAAAGTCCAAATCTGACAGAGAAATGCCCTCAGTAACCCTGATTTTTATGTGGGGTAAAATGTGGGGTAAGGTCCTGTGCGGTCCGAAAAATGAATTTTAATCAACAACTTGAATCTGCGTGAGGCAGACTGTCTCTCCGCCACTTTCTCTAATAAATTATAGCTAAAACAATAGGTTATAAAATAGTATCCTATTTGCGGTAAGTTGGGGAAGAGATCGTACCATTAGCTTTTGTTGATGAAATGTGGCAGCCAATTGGAAAAATCAACACCTATCGCCTTATGAAAATGCCGCATATATGCCCCTTTATGGCTCTTGTCAGCTCTTAAAATTTTTCTTTTTTTCGCCGTTTCTTCGCTAGATACCAGTTCATTTTCAATTATCACACCGTAAACCTCTGCTGCATAATCCAAACTAAATAATTCATTCATGGTATCACGTAGCACCTTTTTAGGATCTCTGTTCAACGGGTCACCATATCCCCCGGCACCTGCCTGATAGTGAACAAACTCATCCCCCTTTTTCATTGGCACCGCTTCCATTGGACAGGCTGGTAAAAGCTTTTGATTTCCATCGGAATAAATGACATTCCAAGACGGTGTCCCTGGAAATCCATCAGCAAGCCCATAAGGTGGCACCGAGCGCCTATCAGAACGGACCACAAGCTCCGCTGCCTCCTCTAATAATCGGTAGCCACGAACAAGCGCAACACCACCCCGCTGAGAACCAGGACCGCCAGAATTGGTGACAAAAGCGTACTTAGTAATTTCAATAGGCTGCCGACTTTCCAAAAGTTCGATAGGGGTGTTGCCGAGGTTAGCGGCAGGGTTTGAAATCCCCTCCATTCCATCACAAGATTCGTTGCCGCCCCAACAACCCATTAAACCACCCGACACCATAAATGGTTTGTTGTGAATATCACGTCCAGCAATATGTGGAGCAGTAGATCCTCCCTCATTAGCAGCAGGAATTCGATCAGGCACAACTTGTGAAAAAGCTCCCAACAAAGTATCAAACATCCTAAAACATATTATGCCCCTGGCACCGCAAGCCGCAGGCTCAAAGGGGTTAACAATTGAACCTTTGGGAGCTGTAACAGAGATTGCACGCATGTAGCCTTCACAATTTGGCATTTGCGCTGCTATTGCGCAGCGAACACCAAGGTACGACATCGCGTGTGTTGTTGGTAGCGGCCCATTAATAGCCGCCTTGACCTGAGGAGATGTTCCCGTCCAATCAATATTTACATGATTTCCTTTAATATTTACGGAAACACAAAATTTTATTGGTTCTGGATCTTCTCCTACACCATCAAGATAGTCCTCATATTTGTAGGTGCCATCAGGCAGTTCAGCAATTTGTTTGCGGATAATTTTTTCGGCGTAATCGTGTAGAGCTTCGCAGTGTTTGCGAAATGAATCACCGCCATACTTATTGACAAGTGAAATCATTCCTTTGTCACCCGTGGTGCAGGCAGAAACCTGTGCGCGCAGATCCCCCATAAGGCTGTCAGGCATCCGCGTATTAATCTTTATTAAACTGAAGATAGCCTCATTTGCGTGACCTTTGTCAAAAAGCTTCAGTATTGGAATTCTAAGTCCTTCCTGAAATATTTCTTGTGCGAAAACTCCCATACCACCAGGTGCGATTCCGCCAACATCGATCTGATGAGCAAGTGTTGCAACATAGCCCTCTAATCTATCTTGAACAAAAACAGGCTTTATCACATAAAAATCTGGCAAGTGCATACCACCAGCTTCATAGGGATCATTGAAAATAAAAATGTCGCCCGGTGACATCTTACCTTCATAAGCGTCAATTAAACTTCGCATTGCATGTGGAAATGAACCAAGATGAACAGGAGTAGTAAGTCCCTGAGCTATTGTAAGCCCTTTGTGGTCACAAACCGCTGTTGAATAATCCATCGAGTCACGAACGATATTTGAATAGGCTGACCTCATGATCACTAGCGCTAATTCATCTGCAATAGATGCGAGGGCATTTTGAAAAACCTCTAAGGTAATAGGATCAACATTTGAAGTCATGATTTGCCCTTCCCCTTAGATACAATCAAGTTTCCTGATATATCAACCTCAGCTCTCCAATCGGGGGGGATAACTATTGTGGAGTCATACTCTTCTATAATTGCGGGACCAAATATACATTTGTTGTCAATATGCTCTCGTCCCTTTAGGATGATGGTCTCCTCTACGGCAGCATTTGCTTTAAATTTAACCATTCTACGCTCAAGCTTGGCTGATGAGCTTTCCACTCTTTCCAGGGTAATTTCTTTTGGTTTTGACACGCGAGCCGATACCCTAATACTCACAAGTTCCACTTGCTCTTCTGTCGATTTGTGACCATAGGTGCGTTGATGCTCTTCATGGAATCGTTGTCCCAACATGTTGGTAAGTTTAGGAGTATGAATATCAATCGGCACTGTTAATTCAAATGCTTGCCCCTTGTATCTTAGGTCTGCAAACATACCTATTGAAATCTCAGTTGAAGAGAAACCTTGTTCAAGAAGCTGTGTTGACGCCTCTGCCCCCAGACTATCAAAAGCAGACAAGACTAGATCGTCTTCCAGGTCGCCGACCACACCAAAAAGATACCGGACACGTTCATTAGTAGTATCGGCAGCAAGCAATCCAGCCGCACTAAGCACACCTGAACGAGAAGGCACGAGAAACTTTGTAATATTAAGTTCATCAGCGATCGCTGCTACTAGTACCGCTCCGTTACCACCAAAAGCGACAAGAGTGAATTCCCTTGGATCTCGCCCTCGATAAGTTGAAACTGATTTGACCGCTCTCACCATGTTATTCACAGCGACAGTGAAAATGCCCATAGCAGCATCCATGGCAGATAGGTTAAGATGGTCTCCAACTAGATGTTTTACATGTGAAAATGCCTTTTCATGATTTATCTTCATACTACCATCAAGCAAACCCGTTGGGTTCAGGTATCCCAGTAGTAAATTCGCGTCAGTCAACGTCACCTTGTCTCCACCCAGGTCGTAGCAAACCGGCCCTGGAAAAGAACCCGCGCTCTCAGGCCCTACCTTCATCAAACCACCTTCGTCAAACCAAACCACGCTGCCACCACCAGCACCAATTTCTGATACGTCGATAAAAGGAAGCTTAATTGAATAACCCGCACCTTTCACAAGCTTACTAGAAAGGTTTACCCCTGCACCCACCTCATATTCTGATGTACGAGATGGCTCACCTCCCTCAACAATGGCAGTTTTAGCGGTCGTACCGCCAATATCCAGCGTTATGATCTGTTCTAGCCCCGCTCGCTTGGCAATAGCAGCAGCAGCCACTACACCAGCAGCAGGGCCTGACTCAACAAAATAAGCTGGCAGGTTTATAGCGGTACTATCACTCATTTGTCCGCCGCCGGATTGCATCACGTATAGAGGGCTTGATACTTTTATATCATTTAGTTTTTTTCGAAGCTGAAAAAGGTAATGGCTTAGAACAGGGCCCAAATAAGCATTTACAACTGTTGTACTAGTTCTTTCATATTCCCTTATTTCTGGCAAAACATCATAAGAACTGCAGATAAAAGTGCCTGTCGGCATAATATCACGAATGATTTCTTCAACACGTTTCTCATGGGAGGAGTTGATGTATGAATGTAACAAACAGATTGCTACTGCTGTTACCCCTCGTTCTTTTAGCTTTGAAGCTGCATTGACAACAGACGTTTCATCTAATTTGACCGTTACACTCCCATCAGCGGAAATGCGCTCAATGACTTCTAAGCGATCGCGACGCTCAACAAGCGGTTTAGGCTTTACATAACTCAAATTATAAAGCTCAGGAAACCTTACCCTTCTAAACTCCAGAACATCTCTAAAACCTCTCGTAGTTATTAAACCAGTGTGAGCGCCTTTTCCCTCCAAGATTGCATTAGTCGCTACCGTTGTGGCATGCACAACATCGCTAATCTCTTCAGGCTTAATTTGCTCTTCCTTTATTAGGGCATCGATACCTTCGGCAACCGCAGACGCATAGTTCTCAGGTGTTGAAGATATCTTCCTAACTAATGGCGGCCTTCGATCACTAGTTAAAACTATGTCAGTAAATGTTCCACCTATATCGACTCCTAAACGATATCTGTTAATACTTTTTGATTTAATAAATTGGTTCATTATATTTACCCAAAATACTGTTTTTCAATACTTTATTAATTTACATGGTGAAAGTATATTATAGGAGGTCAGATTTTTTGCAGCACCCGATCTATAAACTCCTTCGCTCTATCAGATTGTGGATTGTCAAAGAACTTACCGCTTGCGTTTCTTTCGATCACCTTGCCTTTATCCATAAAGACAACTTCATCTGCCACGTCTCTTGCAAATCCCATTTCATGAGTCACTACAAGCATGGTCATTCCATTCCGAGCGAGATCACGCATTACCTGTAAAACCTCCGAGATCATTTCCGGATCAAGTGCAGATGTAGGTTCATCAAAAAGCATCAACTTGGGCTCTAAGGCAAGCGCTCGAGCAATAGCAGCTCTTTGCTGTTGTCCACCTGAAAGTTCGTCCGGATATTTGTTTGCTTGATCTAATATCCCCACACGCTCAAGAAGTTTGTGGGCTTTCGCTTCAGCCTCATCACGATTTATTCCGTTTACATATCGGGGTGCGAGGGTGATGTTGTTCATAACTGATAAGTGGGGGTAAAGTTCAAAATGCTGAAAAACCATACCAATATTCGACCGAATTTTTGAGATGTTGTGTGCCGATTTTAAACTTTGTCCATCAAAAATAACGTCACCTGTACCAAAGTCTTCAAGTCGATTGACACAACGAAGCAATGAACTTTTTCCAGAGCCACTGGGGCCACATATTACGACGCAAGTTCCAGGCATGAAATCTATCGAAATATCATCTAGTGCCACAAAGTTTCCATACCGTAGCGATAGATTATTTATCTGAACCAAAGGTAATGTCATCGTGCCAATTCCTTATTTTTTTCAAGAAAAAGAGCCAAACGGGTACCAGTAAAACAAATCACAAGGTACACTAGGGCTGCAAAAAGGTAGAGTTCCACAGGGCGAACCGTTCGCTCAGCAACTAACGATGTGCTGTGCAGAAATTCCCGCATTCCGATCACGTAAGCGATAGTAGTCCCCTGAAATACGATCACACATTCGGTTACAAGTGCCGGCAGCATATTTCGAAGGGCTTGCGGCAATACAATCAAGCGCATGGACTGAGAATAGGTCAAACCAGTTGATAAGGCTGCCTTCACCTGAGACGAGCCAACGGATTGAATGCCAGAGCGCACAATCTCAGCAAAATAAGCTGCAAAAAAGACAACGAATGCAATAAGTACAGTGTGAAACTCAGGCAATGTTTTCCCAGTAATTAACGGCACCAGAAAGAAAAACCAAAAAACAATTAAAATCAGGGGATTACTTCGCAGCAGGTTTACAAATATTGCAGATGGATATCTTATTGAGCGCTTACTGCTTACCCGTCCAATCGCGATGAAGCATGCTATTGTTAAACTCAGGACAATCGTAAATATAGCGAGTTGAAAACTACGCATCAAACCCAGCATTAAGAATTCTATATTATCGTTTATAACTGAAAAATCCATGCCCAGCGCCCTATCGCTTCCCAATTAAGCCAGGTATGCGAAGTGCATGCTCTAACCATCCCATAAAAATCACAACCGACGCTGTTGTAAGCATATAAGTCAATGAAGCGGCCGAATAGGCTTCAATACCCCGAAAGGTGTAAGCCTCAATAGTTTTTGCTGCCCCAGTTACTTCAGCTACACCAATAGTAAGAGTAAGTGCGGAATTTTTAAAAATAGTTAAAAACTCCGACGCAATGGCAGGTATCATAACTCTGAATGCGTAGGGTATTATTACGTGACGAAACGTCTGCACTTCAGTTAATCCAGTTGAGTAAGCCGCGAGAAACTGTCCTTTCGGTATTGAAGAAATCCCAGAACGAATCTGTTCCGCTATGCGAGCTGCGGTAAAAAGAGACAGCCCTATTAAAGCCGTTAAAAAAGGAACTCCATCAAGTCTGTTCCATGCTCTCATCAAATCATCTGGCAAAAGCAGTGGAAAAACAAAAAACCAAAGAAAAAGCTGAACTAAAAGAGGAATGTTTCGAAAGATTTCTACGTAAGTAGTTCCTATAAAACGAAGCGTGCGTGACCTAGACATTCGGATTGCGCCTATTAAAACACCAAGAACTAAAGCGCATCCCCAAGCCACCAGTGACAGTTGAATGGTATTGGCAATACCTTCAATTACCCAGCTCCAATTAGGTTCCTCAAGAAGGAGAGACCAATCAAATTCATAGTTCATAGAGTTTCTTTCCCAATCACGTATAAATTAAGTGACTAAACTATCGATATTCAAGCTTACCAAAAGCATCAGCCATACGCGCTATACCCTTTTGAATTGTTGCCTCGTCGCACTTAAAAACCATTCTTATATGCTCGGATCCATTCGGCCCAAAAGCTGATCCAGGCACAGTGGCAACATGACCAATTTTCAGAAGAAAATCACTAATGCCATCGGGTGGAGCTTTAAACCTGCTAATATTTGGAAACACAAAAAAAGTTCCATGTGGGACATGACACGAAAGTCCTGGGATTGAAGCCAGACCCTCAATCATAGCATCCCTTTGAGCCTCATAACGCTCCACAATATTTGCTATTGGCTGATTGCCTTCCGCAATGCCCGCTGATAAAGCAGCAGCCGCACCTGATTGCGAGAAAGTTGTCGGTGCGGTAATCGCGTGAGTGTGAACCAAATGCATTTTCTTTATGAGATGAGTTGGCCCAATAGCCCATCCAATTCTCCACCCACCCATATTGAAAATTTTGCTCATCGTTTGGATTGTAATAGTGATAGATTCCATACCTGGAAGGCTCGCCAAGCTTATGTGTTTTCGTCCGTCAAAAACAAAATGCTCATATGCTTCATCGACTAAAATGGTTAACCCATTTTCCTTCGCTATTTTTCCAATTTCAGTCAGTTCATTTTTGGTCAAACAATAACCGCCAGGATTATGGGGGTTGCAAAGCAGTAGAACCTTTGTTCTTGCCGTAATATAATGGCGTAGGCCCTCCACTGGAAAACGAAACCCGCTTTCTTTTATTAATGGAACTCTTATTGGCTTCGCACCTGCCAAACGAATTATTGGCTCAAAACCGAGATAACCCGGATCTTCGACTAACACTTCATCCCCATGGTCAGCAAGAGTAAGCAATGCTGAAAGAATTGCCTCTTTAGCTCCTACCGTTACCAAGACTTCAGTCTCTGGGTTTACCTCTATTTTTTGCTCGATCGACATCTTTCTGGCTATCTCATATCGTAACTCAGACAACCCACGCGTGTCAGAATAGCTCGAGCCCGAGGACATATTAATTTTCTGAATTGCTGCTTGCCGAGCTACATCAGGTGACGCGCCCTGATCTGAAAAATCAATTACCTCAACCCCATCTGCCCTTAACGCTCGTACTTTAGCAATTAGATCTTGAGAGATTGCAGGGTTTATCTTTTTTACCCGCTCAGCATAATTAAAATCATTCATGGTTTAACTTTATCAAAAAAATTATATCTCACCATAAAGCTCTATTTCTATAATATGAATTAGAACAAAAAAGTGCTTAACAGAACAGATAAGGCACAAATCACGTCGGAGCCTTATCTGTCCTCTAATACAAATTTACTTTATGAAATTTTCGCTTTTATACGGACACTGATCACTCAAAAGTCTCTGAACACCTGCTGATTGATCGCGCACATATCCAGCTTTTGGACTTGGCCCCTGGAACCACTCATCATAGATCTCTCTGTACATTCCAGTTTTAACCATATAGCAAAAGGCACCGTTAACCGTATCAGCCCATTTGCTATCATTATTAGGTAAAATCATACCCTGATTGATACAAAAAAGGTCTGGTCCGGTAACCTCCCACTTGCTCGGGTCCGCCGCCTTCATTTTTAGTCTGTGAAGTGCATCATCTAGAGTAACGTGTGCATCAGTTTTACCCTGCTGCAGCCCCAGAAAACCATTAGGGTGTTTATCAAAAGATATTATTTTTACGGGAGGGTTGAACTTCCCCTCTTTATTCATTGTATTTAGCAATCTCTCCTCGATACTCGCTTTAGTAACACCCACACGTTTTCCTGCAAGATCATCAATTGAATTTATACCACTGCCGACAGGGGTTAGCTTTTTCACACAAACAGAATTAACAACATGTGAAAAATCAACTGCTTCTTGACGCTTCAAACTAATACCCGTTGCTCCCCAATTCCAATAATTTGTGCCATTTAAAATTAATGGAATACGTGTTTGTGGAGTGACAGCCTTAAGGGTTGCTTTTAATTCTACGCCTGTCTTCTTAGATATCACACCAACCATTGCACGGCTCATTTCAACAGACCAGCCCGTCCAAGTACCATCTGACTCGACATAGGCATAGGGTGCCGTCGACTCCCGAGTGCCAATAAAAATTTCTTTGTTTTTAATTACTTTATCAAGAACACTGTCTGCTAAAGCGGGAGAACTGCTGCCGCTAACGCCAAAAGTCAACAATGACGCACTAAGCGCCAAAAACACAAATTTTTTCATAATCTCAATACCTCCTATCATTTGACATATATAAAACACTAGGATCAAATTTTGTTTTTCTATAACGCAAATACTTAAACGCAGAGATGAATTTTATTTAAGTCTTGAAAAAAAATTATTTGTTACTGATTATAATTCTCTTAAAGACAAAAAATCGGTTAAAACATGGCTAAAGTTCCTCCATTACGTGCGCTAACAGTGTTCTTAGCAGTTGGCCGATGCGGCACGTTTAAAGAAGCTGGCCGCGAATTAAACATCACTACATCGGCTGTCAGCCATCAAATAAAAGAACTAGAGTTATTTTTGGGACGCCAAATGTTTGATAGGTTCAATCGGGGAGTGCGATTGACCATGGAGGGATCTGCCTACTTTAAAATTGTCAACGAAGCATATTCAACCTTTGAGAGAGCAACTCTCGAAATGCTCGGCAGGCCATCGAGAGAGACCTTAACCATTCATTCTGGTATTAGCTTTGGCTTACGTTGGTTATCGCCGCGTATTCAATTATTCATGGATGAATATCCAGAGATTGATATAAGAATTCTTACGCCAACAGCCGCTTGGGGCGCTCGAAAACTCCCAATTGATGTTGATGTCCGCTTTGGAGTTCCAGACCTGCCAGGCATGATCGTAGAGCCGTTACCGCCAGAAACAATCGCACCACTGTGCAACCCTGATTTATTGAAGGGTGATCATCCACTCAAAAAAATTGAAGATTTAGTTCACTTTCGACTCATCGACTCTGATATACGGGCAGCGAGTTGGGCAAATATTTTTGCCGAAAATAAACTCATTTTACCTGTGTGCTCTCATATCAAACTTGGGAATACATTGCTCGCCCTTGAAGCAGCAAGAAATGGCCTCGGAATAGCGATGGAGGGAGAATTACTCGCGAGAGAAGATTTGATATCGGGAAGCTTGGTCACTCCTCCGGCATTAAAAAGGTTATCTACAACCCAGTCGTTGCGAAGTCTGGTCATATCCGAAGCAAAGGAAAAGTTAAGGCCGATAAAATTATTTCGTGAATGGTTCTTTGATCAAGTCAATGACGAAATATATCGGAGCTTATGAAAGCTGTTATTACCTCTCTCAATACGCCAACCAATCAAGTAAACCGCCGATCCGAGACGCAAGCCCCTGCGTCCTGCAG
>ERZ807291.7417-NODE-7417-length-12686-cov-5.905629_pt1 | contig 12686 bp, 5 predicted proteins | sample MGYA00521257_ERZ807291 | MGnify/ENA primary metagenome ERZ807291 (study PRJEB31413, sample SAMN03169783) | marine metagenome | biome: Marine; feature: Water; material: Subsurface seawater | place: North Sea | collected 2011-04-28 | depth 1 m m ...
TTCCAGGGCGGGTAATATGCCTTCTACGCAGGAGAGCTTACGGAAGGCGTCAAGTGCGTCTTTATCGCCTGCATGAGCAAATTCAATTCTTCCAAGATCCCGGTAGTAAGCATGTTCAGGCCCGATGGCTGCATAGTCGAGCCCGGCCGAGACCGAGTGGGTCGGGTTGATTTGCCCTTCCGCATTTTGCAGGATCCAAGTTTTGCAACCTTGGAGCACTCCAAGTTTACCTCCCTCGAAACGGGCGGCATGTTCGCCTTCGTCAAGAGAGCGCCCACCAGCTTCCACACCAATCAGTCGAACATCTAAATCCTCCAGGAAATCGAAAAAGAAGCCAATTGCATTGCTTCCCCCACCCACACAGGCAATCATCTCATCAGGAAGCCTACCTTCCATCTCCAGGAATTGTCTTTTGGTCTCTTCGCTGATTACTCGGTGAAAATCGCGAACCATGCCCGGATAGGGATGGGCTCCGAGAGCCGAACCCAAGATATAATGTGTGGATCGCACATTCGTCACCCAATCTCTCATCGCCTCATTGATCGCTTCCTTGAGGGTCTTGCTACCGGCTTCCACACCATGCACTTCCGCTCCACTCAATCGCATACGAAAGACATTCAGGGCTTGGCGGCGCATATCCTCTGCTCCCATGTATATTTTGCAATCCATACCAAATTTAGCACATACCGAAGCGGTGGCGATTCCATGCTGTCCGGCACCCGTTTCGGCAATAATTCGTTTTTTGCCCATCCTTTTGGCGAGCAGGGCTTGTCCTAGTGCATTATTGATTTTGTGAGCACCTGTGTGAAGTAAATCTTCCCTCTTCAAATATATTTTAGCACCACCCAGTTCCTTGGTAAGACGCTCGGCGAAATATAATTCGGTGGGGCGACCGGCAAATTCCTTGAGTAAGCGGGATAACTCCTGTTGGAAATCTGGATCTTTTTTTGCTTCGACATAAGCATCATTGAGTTCGCTTAATGGATGGTAGAGAGTTTCAGGTACATAACTGCCACCATATGGTCCAAAGCACCCAGAGGAATCGGGCAGAGCAAAGCGGTCCTGCGGAGATGAAAGGGTAGGGTGTTTAATTATTTCTTTATGGATCACGATATACAGAATAGGTACGGATTTGCTTGCGACAACCCAAGAAGTAACCGAAAAAACCTCAAAGTACCCTTTTTTACATGAACGAACTCGAATTACCGACCATCATTGTACCTGCCCGAATGGCATCTAGTCGATTTCCAGGTAAATTGTTGGCGGATGCCGGTGGGCAGCCTTTGATTCTACGCACGGCGGAACGAATTAGGCAGCATGCCCCTGAGTTTCAACTTTTTTTTGCAGTAGACAGTGAAGACTTTGCCCGCGTTTTAAAAACTGCCGGTTTTTCATTTGTCATGACTTCTCCAGACCTGCCATCGGGTACAGATCGTATTGCTCAAGCGAACGAAACTGTTGGTGCCGAATCTGTGATAAATGTACAGGCTGATGAGCCCTTGGTTCACCGCGAACATTTACTTGCTCTTACCGAGGGTTTAAAGAAGAAAGGAGCAGATTTAGCTACCCTGGCGGTAGCTTTTAAAAAAAGGGAAGATTTCCTCGATTCCAACCAGGTAAAAGTTGTCAGGGACGCATCCGGTTTTGCCATCTATTTTTCACGGGCAAATATTCCATATGAGCGAGAAAGTGAAGGAGGAATGTCGGGTACAGCTCTTAAACATCTCGGTATGTATGGGTACGGCCAATCCTTCCTCCGTCATTTTGCATCATCCAAGCAAGGTAAATTGGAAAGAATTGAAAAACTGGAACAACTAAGAGCGCTTGAAATGGGCTTTCGAATTTCAGTTGTTGAGGTGGGTCGGGATACCGTGGGAGTCGATGTCCCTGAGGACTTGGCAAAGTTGAACTTTTCTAGTTCAGGCTAAATGATCTGGAAAACTTCCAGCATCATTCGCCGCTACATTTTTAGGGAGATTTTTCTTTCCACATTTTGGGGCAGTTTATCCCTTTCTGGAATCTTGCTTTATGCCAACCTCTCAAGGCACGATGAGGCTTTGTTACAAGCTCTGTCCTATTCGTCTACTACCTTTTTCGAATTAATTTTTTTACTCTTTCCATACGCCCTTTCCATGGGACTACCCTTTGGGTTTTGTCTAGCTGTTTTATTCTGTGTGGGAAGATGGTCTGCTGATGGTGAAATAGTTGCGCTTCATTCCCTTGGTTTTAATTCTCGAAGTTGGCAGGTTCCCCTTTACAGTGCCTCCCTCTGTATTTCTACTCTTTGCTGTTTCGCATCTCTGGTTTGGGCACCTCTTGCACGGGCACAGTTTGAAGAAAGAAAGCATGAGCTTGCTTGGGAAAACTTGAGTGTTTTAGCAAATGAGGGAGCCGAGTTTGAAGTTTCGCTCAGGAAAAAAGTAAATAATGGGGGAGTTAAGGGACTCGATGGACTATTTGGGGGGGAGGCGAGTACAGCAAGATTGAGCGTGGGGCATGCCAGCGAAGAGGAATGGCTAAATATGAGAATTTTGTTAATAGATGATAAGGGAAATTTTTTGACCCTCATACATGCCAAAAAAGCCCTCGTTTCTAAGGACTTAGCTTCCGGAATTGCCCAGTTCAATTTGTCAGGAATAGATTTGGAAAAGCTCGATTTTGGGGAAGAGAAAAATTCTCATCGCTTTGTATCTTTCGAAAAATGGAAGCAACCTTTAGAGGTCTCTCTATATTCTGGCAATAGGCTTGGGCTGAATCCCAAAAGACTGCCCGTTCATCAATGGCATATGCTTAAGCAAAATAAGGAATCGAAATTGCCTGACTCGGCCTGGGCGCATCTTAATAAAAGCCTCGCCCTTGGTTGCTCACCTTTTTTTCTCTCTTTTTTATTAATTCCATTGGGTTTAAATAAAGGAAAAAAAGATAAAGCAAACAATTTATTCCTGGGCGTTTGCGCATGCTTGATTTTTTATTTACTTGGATACGCAGGATTTAGGTTTTTGGGTGATGCAGGGTGGGGTTGGTGGATATCTTCGTTTCTTGCCGTTCTTTTTCTTTTTTTAAGAATTAAAACCCGTAGTTTTTAACCAAAAAAACCTTTGTTATGAGAAATATTTTCCCAATTTAAAACTTTCTTGTAACATTTCCTAAAGTAACGCTAATATAATAATGTAGCCCACTCATGTAAAACTATTCTTATTAAGATTATGAAATTCTCCACTCACCTTTTTATTGGATTGCTCGCTGTTGTTATTTCCCCCCCCTCACTCCCAGTCGCCAGTGCTGAAGTGGGGGGCATAAGTGGGTCAAGCAGCGTTACCTTAAATGGAACATCTGGAGCACCCAATTATTTAATTCTTACTATGGGTTCGAGTGAAGAATCTGTATTCACTGGTGCAGTTGACTCTGTTTCTGATTCAAATATTACATTTGCCGTATCCACAGATGATGAAAATGTGACAATTGATCCTTTTATCGCCGGTTCATTTTTTAAGGATGCTCAAGTTCCATCCCTAACCGTTACGCGGAGTGGCACAACTGTTGGCTCAATTGCAATCTCTTACGGAGGAGGTTTTGTAAGTTACCTTGGAGGGTTTTCCAATGCACCGAATATTCTTATCGATTATCCAGATGGCGGTGGAGATCTGGCGACTGCCACATCTACTGTTTCCAGTGGTCAAATTACTGGAATTTCTATTACTACAGCCGGTTCAACTTACAACACCACTCCAACAGCTAAAGTTATTGGAGGGGCACATTTAGTTCGAATTATAGATCAAGAATCATCCTTCTACGGTAGATATTTCCTCATAAATGACAATTCGGCGACAACTTTGAATCTATCTTTTGATCGAGTCGCTAATGGTGAAACTGCAACAGCAAGCACTTTCTTTTCTGCCGGAACACTAATTGAAATTATACCGGCTACTACGATCGGTTCTTTTTTGGGAACACTTTCTACGGACCTGCCAACTAACTGGACAACTGCTTCTTCTCGCTCAATATCTAATCGGACTAACTCTGATTGGGTTTACTATTGGGATATTGATAATGGGGGTTACAGTGCATTATCTTTTTGCTCAGGTGCAAGTGTTACCGACGGTTGGTACGGTAGTACTCCTATCCGTAAGAATAACCAAGTAATTTTTCCAGATGAAGCAGTTATTGTCGCTAAACGAACGACTGGTGATGTTACTTTTGAAGCAAGCGGTGCAGTATCGACCGAAAATACATCAATATTACTTCCTGAAGAGGGTAATCAGATTGTGCTCAATAATCCCATGGGGATGGATTTATTACTGGCTGAAATAATCCCTTCGACCGCCATTTCGCCCTCCAGTAATTCAAAATTTCGTGCTGGTACTAGCAACTCCGATACCGACGCAGATTTTATCACTTTTCTTGCAGGTAGCACTTGGAAAACTTTTTGGTATAAAGAAGGGGTAAATGATAGTGTAACTTCATTGATGCAAGCGGGTGCAAAATCTGGAAGTGGTGGCAGTAACGCTATAACTTCAAACGATTTATTCATTGGATCGGGTACCGTTACTGCGGTTGAAACTTGCACAAATGCAGCGGGTGCTGGTGCAACGACTAACGGGAATGATGGTAACTTTACCAAACTCACACTTTCAGGTACTACTCCAGCAACTGGATTCACCATTACCCTTTCCGATGTTCAGGGTTACTTACTTAGCGATGATGGAGGCAGTGAGGTAAATGCAACTACCGGAGAAAGCGTAGATACAAATGGAACTGGTTCTATCGTATATTCAAATTTGATTGGAACTCATGAGATTGTTGGGAGTGGGTCTGGTTATGTAGTTGTGGAAAAACAGCGTAATGTAAATTTCAAGTCCAATGAAGGTTCTCCATCTTGGAATGTTGGTAGTTCGGGCGGTGGGTATTCGCAAAGTGCCAAGTGGTGGGCGGTCGGCGGCGGTGGTTCCAATGCAAACGGTACGGTAACTTCGGGTGGAAGTTTTACAGTTACTTCTGGTGGTTCGGGTTACAGTTCCGCACCCCAAATTGTTATTTCTGGCGGCGGTTGGAGATATTCGGATGACTCTTCTAGAGGTGGCGAAGTTCTTGGCAAAAATGAAGGAGTGATCATTGTCCGAGATGCTAATGGTGGTGTGAAATCTTTCTTGGAACCAACTAATCCAAACGAGTAGATTTCTTTCATACCTATCGGTTCTCGGGTATTAATCTTTCTTTGTTTTATTACCCCAGGCATCCGAGCCATTATTTTACATTAGTATAGCGAAATCTTAAGTCCGCATTAACAAATGTGGCGAGGGTTTACTTTTTTACCCTCTGTTTATCTCAAGTAGGTTTTGATCACTGTTAAATAGTGTACCATTTTAGTATTCTATCCATTCTATCTTTGAGAATGAATAAAGTACGATCTTTGGATATTTTGATAGTTCTGCATCAATCCATATCCATTCTTTGAGATTAGTTCCTTGTGCATACATGTGTGGATATTTTGACTTTTTCATCCATGCCCATGTTCCCAGTCGATCAATCCAGATCCAAAAGGAATCGTTCTCATTTCGATTATCTTCCGCTTGTCGCATAAGAATCCATCCCAGGGTTTCATGAAAGAACCATTCCGAACCATCTATCTTGAAAAAGAAACCAAAATTTCCACTTCCCCACCATCCATTTCCTACACTTATTGAGTCTTCGAAGAGGCCAAGTTTCTGGAAGTATGCGGTTACGGTTTTCTTTTCCTGTACTAATACCTGAGTTTTAGCGGAGTATTTGTCTGTCAATCCATCCCCTTCCCAGCGAACAAATTCATATCCACTAAATGGGGATGCTTCTATACTTACATGTTCATCTCCATAAAAACCGGATCCTGTTGCATCACCATAGGATTTTTCATTTTCGGTAACGATTAGTAAATTATTTTTTCCAGTAAAGGAGGAATTACTATTCTGTCCACTCGAACTCAAGTCCTCGCTTGCTAGTTTGAAAAACGCTTTCAATTCTTTTGCTTTATCTAGCAAAACAGTGGTACTCGCTGAAGTGGTAGATTGTAAATCGTCGCCCTCCCAACGCTCAAATATCCAACCCTTTCTGTTTTGGGCAAGGATGGGATGACTTTCATTATAAGGAAAGGCTCCATGCCCGATGCTGTATCCTGCTTCTGCTGGGAAAATAGAGATTGTGATATTTATGTCTTCAACTGTCACAAATAGGGGGGTGATGGTCATGTTTTTTTGGATCGTTAAATTTAAGTTTGAGTTTTTGGGATTAGTTATTGAGCCGTCTGGTACCACCAACCATTTCTCAAACCTGTAGCCCTCGCTAGAGACTGCCTCTAAGCTAAGTGTATCCCCATAAAGCATGGTTTTACTAATTTCTGAATAATCGTTTTCATTATACCTGAGTTTCCCACGAGAGGAATCTGTAGAGGTAATTTGTACCGAGTAGGGAATTCTTTGGAAATAAGCAGAAAGGTTTTGGTCGACTAAAATTTCATTTGTCCAATTTCCCCCGCTGGTGTTGGCATCAGATGTTTCCCAGCGCAGAAAACGAAAACCTGCATAGGGGGTACTTTTTAACTCGGCTGTATCTTCATGCACATAGGAAAAATCCTGAGTATTTTCAAATGTGGCTACCGCCCCGCCGGTAGGGCTATCCAAAACGGAACCATTCTCGTCCAAAGTAATAACAGATAAATTAATGCTGAAGGTTTTAGGAGTAAAAACCGCTTTGACAGTGGTATCCGAATTGATGGTTATATCGATTGAATTTTCTAAAATCGTGGAGTTGTCCTCGAACAGCCAGTGCTTGAAAACTTTTCCCGTTCTTGGTTCGGCAATAATTCTTACGGTTTCTCCCCACCCAAATCGATTTTGGTTGAATTGGGAGCGGGCAGTACCAAATCCAGCAGGTTCAACGGGCAGGGAAAGTTCGTATGCTTTGGATTGGAAAAGGGCGATTAGTTCCGTGTTAGAGTTTAAGATGAAACTAGTGTTGGCATCATAGGGATTGTCTACTAATGAGCCATTTTCCCAACGGATAAATTCCCAATTTATGCTCGGAGATGCAAAAATATTTATTCTTTTTCCATGCTGATAAGGTTCCGCTGTATTCACATCCACTTGACCTTGCCCAATAACGCTTGAAGAAATTGTATATGTGGTGGGTTGGAAATTCGCCCTGATTTGTAAATCCGCTGTTATACTGGGATTTGCAAATGGTTGGGTGGGTGCTGGTAATAATTTACTCTCATTAATATCAATAATTTTTATGCGGTTTCCAGAGTAGGGACTTTTTGAGTGATGATAGTAAAGATAGTCAGGTGCAGAAGATTCAACGGAAAAGGTCATCTGGTTAGATGCTGTATCGTGTAGGACTCCAGTCGTATAATTTTCATCCAATTCAGCAGATGCAGAGGTTGAGAAAAAGATAAAAGCATCGTCAGAAAAGTTGTAATCGAATCGATAGGTAAAGCCTCTTGCTAATGCAAGCTCTGGAGCCTCTGTTCCATTTATAAACATCCGGCTATCCGAGGAATGAAGAGTGGAAAAGCCTTTAGTAACCAAAAAAGAGTGCTCGGATAGGTTACGATCAATTTCCCAGCCAGAAAAAGAATAAGCACCGTTAACAGTAGCAGAAATTTCGGCCTGTTCATTCCAATCATACAATGTTTGGTTTCCACTGACCAAGCCCATGGAATCATTAAATTCTATGAAAAGCCGGCTTTCATTTTGGGCGAAATGAGCCACCACTTCAGAGGAGTTACTGATATTCAGATCAACCTGATGGCTACTCCAGTGAGGAGAAACTGTAATTGAATTGTTATTTTCATCCGCTGCGGTCCATCCTATGAAAGAATATCCTGGATAGGGCACGGCAGTTAGTTTTTGCCAAGGACTGGAAGAACCGCTATCGTTGCTTTCAATATAACCACCTATACTCGGGGAAGCCGAACGGTTATAATCAATGTAGCCTGATGGTTTTGCTGTAAAATTTGCCGTAAAAGAGTAGTTGTCATCGAGGTGTGGAATTCGAAAGGATGGGTTAGTGCTGCTTCCAGAAAGACCTCTGTCAGTTGTCCATGCCCAACTTGTGAAGATTGAATTATTGTTATCAGGTATTGCCGTGATCAGTATCTCTGAACTTGCATTGAAATCTGGTCCGGTTGAAGCATTTGAGGCATAGGTTCCTGAAAGAGAAGTTGAGCCAAGGGTTGTATCCGATGCACTTGCAGTTACTTGGTAAGTTAAAGGGATAAATTCAGCTTCTAATAGAAATGTCGAAGCCGGCATTGGAAAGGTTTGAGACTGCTGTGTTAGTGAAAGAAAAGAGGTGTTCAAATCTAGGGGAGATATAATTTTCCATTTTTGAAAAAAGAAGTGTTCATTTGCTATGGCAGAAATAGTCACATTTTCTTCATAGTCGTAGGACCCTAATCCGATGATCGAGCCTCCAAGGGTATTGTTCATTTCCAAATCGTAAGAAATTTTCTTGAATTTTGCGGAGATAGACATTTCTTCAAACACATCGATGTTTGATAGGCTAGGCGTCGTGCGTTTTTCAAGAAACTCGGCAGGCAAATTAAGCCATTGATCGAATTGCCACCCTTCATTTTGAAGAGCATTTACCGAGAAATTGTCGGAGTAGCCAAAGGATTCGGAGTGGAAAACGCTAGCAGTTGCAAACATTTGGCTCCTGTTATCATCACGAAAAGCATCAAGAGTACCGCCTTCCAATGCGGTCAAATTAACATCGTAGGAAAGGGCATCAAAATTGGCTGTAAAAGAAAAGTTTCGATCATCGGTACTTACATAAGTTGTGGAGGAATTGGTATCAGATAGGTAATCGGTATCGCCCGACCAACCAGCAAACTTCCACCCTTGGTTAGGGGTGGCTGTGAGTGAGGGAGTGTCCAAAACGGTGAATCCCCCATATCCTAGTACTGATCCTGCAAAACTTGGAGATGCATTAACATCGATAAAATATTCAGAAGGTTCAAATATTGCAGTCAGGTTAATATCAACCACCCCATGAATAAGAACTTCATTATTTTTTTCGTATTTACCAAAAATCAATGCGTTCTCGCTTCCCGCCCCTTCCCACCTTAAAAATCGATATCCTTTGGCAGGGGTGGCAAGCAAGGAATATTTTTCAAAGTGAGTGTAATTGCCCGATTGATTGGACTGTAAATATGCAAAGCCCTGAGATTCATCTGCAGATGCTAAAACTTCTGTTGAATTATATTCTTTTGGATTAAATACTGCGGTAATGGTGGCTCCGCCCATATTTACCTTACTCATGTTTGCTTCCGTTGTAGCGTTAGAAGAATCGAGCAAAATGGAGAAAGGGTCAGTCCAATTGATGAATTTATAGCCTTCGAGAGCTTCGGCTGTTACTGGAATTTGATCAAGGGCAGAGTATTGACCGGAGGAGGGAGAAACATTTGCGGCGCCACTGGTTGATGTCACATTGAGTGTGTAAAGTATAGGAATAAAGACAGCTGAGACATTGACATCTCCAATGGGAGAAATATTTGCAGTTGGATTATTTACGGATTCTCCGGCAGGGAATGGAGATGGGGTGCCCGCTGGCCAAGTCCATTTTTCAAAAAGGTAGTGATTGGAGGGTGCTGCATAGAGATTGTAGGTTTCTCCATGAAAGAACCTATCGGCTTTCTCGCCATCGCTATTAAAAACTTCAATTTCTCCAGTGTTTGAGGTAATTGGTTCGAAAGCTAGCGTGTATTGCCTAGGTTCAAAAACTGCAATTAAGTCCAGGTTTCCCACCATTGTGTAGTTCTCCTCTAAATTTGTGGACAAATTATGATCCGGTGAATTTGTATACGCCCAATATTTAAAATCTTGTCCTTCATTTGGAAAGGCAACCAGGGCAAGTTGATCCCCGTGGGAATAAATATTTTCTTCCTGAAAAACACCATTTTGGGAAACACTTCCTTTACCAATCACAGTAATGCTTACAGTGTAGATGTTTTTGGAAAACACGGCAGTGACATTTTGGTCTTTATTCAAATAAACTGTGGTGTTCGGTGAATTGGAATTGGTGATTCCATCTCCCTCCCAGTACATGAAAAAAGAGCTATTTTGATCCGCCACTGCAGAGATTTGAACATAATCAGCCTCATAATTGCCATTATTTACACCCCCTTGCAGACTTAAGGTACCTGTGCCATAGCTCGGGTCCGATTTGACCATCCCGTACAAATCAAATTTTTCACGGAGCACAGTTTTGAATCTGTCATTCGCGTCGTTTGCTTCAAAAGTATCCCCTAATTTCCAAGTGGAATTCGAAGAAGATGCATCAGAAATTTTGAAGTATATATTGTCAGGTATAGAATTTCCGGATGGAAAACTTGGCCACTTCCAATTACTTCCCGTAACAGTGTTGTATTTTCTTTCGGCAGGAACTCTTGAAGAATTGCTGTAGAAACGAATAAAAATTTGGGTGCCTGGTGGAGGGTTTTGAGAAGTGATCTCCTGTTGCAATGTTTCAGAAAATTCCTTTGGTTCGGTCGGATAAATCACAATCGAGTCACTGTCTCTTGTGAATGTTGTAGTGAAGGCGAATCTTCCATCTCCAAAACCATAACCCGTACTGGAGTCTCCCACATGAGTGCCGTAGGTTAGGGGAGTCCAAATTCCTGAAAAATTATCGTCGTTAACAAATCCACCACTGGCAGTCTTGAAGTAACCCAATTCCACATTGGCTCCATTTTGATTTCCCGCCAGTCCTGCACTTATCAAGTTCCCATTCTCGTCCTCTAAAGCCCGGCTTCCGTCTACAAAATTCTCTGTCGCCCAGACAATTGTGATTTCTGGGCTTTTACCCCGGGTTGTAATCGCTGTAAAAAAAAGAAAAAACCAAAAAAGCGAACCTTTCAAATAATTCTTATATTTTGACAGTTTCAATTTTTTAAATAGGTAAAATGTTTTGCCATTATAAAACTCGGACATGTGCCCTCGCGTGCGCACGCTACAATATTATTGCATACAATAATGATTTACAAAAAGCGGATCTAGAAGATTTACTTTTTGAAAAAAAATTGTGTTGGGCAAAAACAAGCAGGTTCTTAAAAGGCATCTAATAGGTTAACATAGACCCTAGATATTAAGAATTGCAAGAAACTTGTTTAATATTTGTGATGCAAAATGTACTTGATATATTTAAATAATTGCACGATTTTACGGGCTAGCAGATCATGGTTTCGTAGATGATTCAATTCCCTTTTTGAATTTATTAGTAAAGTGAGTTTTGCACATTGACAAAAAGTGTATTTCGGACGAGTTTTTAGGAGACACAAAATCGCCCTTTAATTTGTGGTCAATCCTATGTTTTTCCAAATCTCTAAAATTTTTATTGGAGGAAAGCCCTTCCTTTCGTTTTGTATTTTGTTATGCTTGGTCAATAACTTGTTCGGTTCTTCTAAAGTAAAAGTTTTCTGGGGGACCCATGGAGGGGAAGACGCCAGTTCTTCAACTTACAGTTTAATACCAAATGAGGACACTTTGCCCAGTTCACCTTATCAACTTCTACAAAAACTTAATGCTGCAGGTGCCTTGGATACTTCCATAGATGGCGGGCTTATCGAGCTTGGTTTTTTTGATACAGATGGAGTCAATGATTCCTCTTACACTCCTAATACGGACATTTCTAACCCGTTCTCTGGTGTTTGGACTCCTATCACCTCAGAAACAACTGTAGGAGCTGACATGGGAACAGGGACAACCGATTGGGGAGCATCCCGTGTTGTGCCTGCCGGTGAGTTTTATTTCGTCACGGACTTTACATCTTCTACACAGCCCACGGATCTTACCATTTCGCAATCAATAACAAATGCAAATGATTTTGGAAATGACTCCTCCATTACAGATGACGATCTTTCGGCATCAGCTTTAGAGGCTCGAATGGAGGCACTGCACACATCTAGTGCTGCTACATCTGGTTATACTAACAATCCGCTTATTGGCATTCGCTTTCATGATACTGCTCCCAATTCTGGCTCACCAGGTACTGGATCTAAATACAACACTTTAATTAACACGGATTGGAGATGGTCAGAATTTCCCACAGGATTTTTCTCCACCGCACCGGAATATTTCACACTTTACGGCGACGACGGAAACTTGGATTCAAATAATTTATTTGAATTTGATAACTCCATCGGTAATACAAAAGGTTCCAAGGTTGGTAATGCAAACACTCAGGTTACTAATGATAATTATGCGGCTACCATTACCTACTATGATGGGAGTTCAGGTGTGGATGTAAGTGGAACCAGTGATATCTTTAGCGGGCTTAGAGGGAGTGGGACTATTGGTTTAGGAGACGGTAGGACTTACACACTAAATGCATTGAGCGGAGTCTCATCAGTTTTTAGTGGAAATATCGAAAAGCAAGGCGGAGGAAGTGCGAACGCTGTGATTGTAAAATCCGGTACCGGGACACAAGAATTGACTGGAGAACTTGAGGCTGAGGGAACAACTTCAGGATTGTTGATTTATGATGGAACTTTGAAACTGAATCCGAGCACCACTAATACTCAAATTGTTGAGTATTTCGGAACAGTCAGTGGTGGCACACCGGTTTTAGAATTGGACAACCCAAGTGTGGGGGGGGATGAAATTGTTGAAATTGGATTAGCCTCTGCCCCTGCCATACTTCTTTGAAATACGTGG
>ERZ807291.7419-NODE-7419-length-12685-cov-11.525416_pt1 | contig 12685 bp, 9 predicted proteins | sample MGYA00521257_ERZ807291 | MGnify/ENA primary metagenome ERZ807291 (study PRJEB31413, sample SAMN03169783) | marine metagenome | biome: Marine; feature: Water; material: Subsurface seawater | place: North Sea | collected 2011-04-28 | depth 1 m m ...
CTTGTTGCAGAGATTGGCCCCGATGCGGTCGCCTGTGCGGTTGATATATCAAATGCGGAAGATCTAACGGCCCATCTTCACCCAATATTGGCCCGCCAGAAGACACTTGATATCTTAGTCAATAATGCGGCGACGGTAACGCGTAGAACAAAAATCACCGAGCTTAGCCTCGACGAATGGCAAAAAACGTTAGCTGTAAATTTGACCGGAACCTTTCTTCTTTCAAAAATATCCATTCCGGCAATGCAGCAAGCTGGCGGCGGCGTAATTCTGAATATTGCCTCGCAACTCGGTCATGTGGGGGTTGCAGGAGCAGCCCCCTATTGCACAACAAAAGGTGGCATCTTGCAATTCACCCGATGTCTGGCTCTGGACCATGCCGAAGATAATATCCGGGTTGTGGCACTGTCACCCGGCGCGGTTTTAACCCCTCGCCTGACAGGTATTTATGGAACAGCCGATGATGCTGAACAGGCGTTGGCAAAATTGCACCCGATTGGGCGGTTGGGAGATGTTAACGAAATAGCAACAGCCGCACTTTTTCTAGTTTCTGAAGATGCTTCATTCATCACCGGCACTGACCTAGTAGCCGATGGCGGCTATATTGCTCGCTAGCAAAGTCGGGGCCGCCAGCAAACTAACCAGCCTTAACTAAATCAATAAAAGTGCCGCTTCGTGTCCCTCATAAACTGCTTCCAAGGCAGTGCGCGCCGAGACGCTATCGCCGATAATTTGAAATGATGAAAAACCACCTTCCGAAATTTCGAAAGGCAGAGTTAAAACGTTCGGAATTCCCAGCATTGGTGAGATTACATGGTCGGCTTGATGCGTGCCGTTAATTTTGCCCAACGACATATCTTCAAGTTCTAACAGGCCATTAGAAAAAGTTTTAATTTTATGCCCACCAATAACCTGCACCCCCTTCTCCCGAAGTCTTTGCTTTAATGCAAAAGAACTATAGATGCTGATTTTCCACCCCAGAACGCCGGTGGGCACGATAATGGTAACCTGCTTGCCAAGATCAGCAAAATGTTCTGCGACAGAGGCAACAGACCATGTGCCAAGGTGATCCACCATAAAGATCGACTGATCAAGCTTATCACCCATAGAAAGGGCTTCCTCTAAAGTCATTGCGATTTCTCCATTGGCAAAAACTTCCCCTCGTGGGTGCGCTCCACCAGCCCAGATGATGTGATCATCCTTATAGTCCGACAGCATCTCCTCTGACATGGAATGGTTCAACTTGATGCGCACGCCAGAGCGTTCAAGTCGCAACTTCTGACTGTCAACAAGGTGCAAGAACTCCTTTCGAAGCGGCATATCTCTCAAATAATTCAGACCACCGCCTAGCTCGGACTTCGCCTCAACAAGCGTCACATCAATGCCGCGTTCACCTGCGACCGAAGCCGCTTCCAATCCCGCTGGGCCGCCGCCCACAACCAGCAGCCGCCGCGGCGCATCTACCGCACTCAAAAAGGGTTTTGGCCATTGGGCTTCCTTGCCACTACGCGGATTAGTAAGGCAACTGATCGCAAGGTTGAGGGACAGCATATCGGCGCACCCCTGATTGCAGCCAATGCATGGGATGGTTTCATCTTGACGCCCGTCACGCGCCTTATTCACAAGCTCTGGGTCGGCGATATGCGCCCTTGCCATACCAATCATGTCAGCATCGCCTTTGGCTAGCATTGCCTCCGCCAAATCGACCGTATTGTAGCGGCATACTGACATGATAACCGGCTTGTTTGGCAAATCTGACACCGACCGGCTCAAGGCTTCGGTTAAATAGTGGAATTGTTCATTCTTGAATGCCATATCCGCCATTTGTGTAGAGATGGTATAGCTGCCGTGATAGGCCGAATGCGAGACATTAACAAAATCAATCTTGAATTCGGTAACGAGGCGGCGAACAACATCGCACATATCATCCAGGTCCAGACCGCCGTCCAAAAATTCTTCGGCGCTGATTCTAACGCCCATCGTTTGATCACCAATGGCAGCGCGCACCGCCGCCAGAGTTTCCCGTATAAACCGCATTCTGTTGTCAAGACTACCGCCATATTCATCAGTTCGCTCGTTCGAGATTGGCGAAAGAAACTGCTGCAACAAATGCCCGTGTGCCAGTTGCAACTCAATTCCATCGAGTCCGGCTTCCAGCAGATTGCAGGCAACATCCGCATGCGCCTGAACGATCATCCCAATTTCCTGACGCGTCATCGGGTGCGGTGCAGGTGCGGTAGCCGTCCATGGAATGGAGGATGCAGACCAAGACGCCATGCGCGCAAAATTGCCGTCAATATGCCTTCCAAGATGCAGAACTTGACCAAAAATCTTGGCACCCTCCGTCTGCACAGCTTTGGCAATATCGCGGAACCGCGGAATTGCCTCAGCCTCGTATCCATTCACACCTTGCTGCCTGCCAAGAGATGATTTGTGGACACGAATACCTTCGAAAATAATCAGGCCCACGCCGCCGGCTGCCCGAGCCCGGTGATATTCAAGATGACGCTTTGACGGTAGATTATTTTCCCCATAGTTCGTTGTATGACCGGGAACAAAAATCCGGTTCCTGATTCTTGTTTGGCCAATTTTTAACGGCCGAAAAACATGCGGGTAAAGCTTATGGGACATAATTAAATAACCTTAGGTCATGAAGATTTTCGCAAATCAAGCAAGCGTTTTGCCTTGAGGGATTTTTCGGGATCAAAAATTTTAGCGCGGGGGGTAATTTCTATTTCGGGGCGCACCCCTATTGCTAGACGCACAGACTCGGATAGGCTTTCAAGGTCAGTCTTCGGACCAGTATCAACCAATAGCCTGAACCTATCACCGGACAGGGCATCATCTTTATTTTCCCGATCGATGACGATTTGGAACTCATCAATTTGTCCGTTTGCCAGCAGCAGGTCTATGACAGCTTCCGGATTTATCAACATTCCCTTGACCTTCAGCAACTCATCAGCGCGCGAGGGCATGCCAACGAACCTATCGGTCCATCTCCCACAATGCGGACATTGGTCAACACTTAATGCGGCATAATCACCCATCGCATAACGCAACAACACTGTGCCTCGGCGGTCCAGATGGGTCAGCACCGAAAGCCCCCTTTGCCCATGCGGCAATTGAACATGGGTCTCAGGGTCCACAATTTCAAAATAGAACTGCTCCGGCGCGGGATTGTGATAGCCCGAATCCGGCATACACTCCACCGCGCCGACTTGCATTTCCGTAGCCGCATAGGAAATTGAAACCCAAGCATCTGCATCGCCTATTCGGTGAAGCCTGTCGGTTAAATCCCGCCGCATTTCGGTGCTCACAGCTTCACCAGTTACGAATGCCAGTCGAACTGAGCGGAAATCTGCACTAATTTCTTCAGCACGAATAAGGACTCGCCGGACATAACTAGTAACGCCCCAAAGAATGGTCGCGCGTGTTCTGGCAATTGCAGCCACGACGTCATCCAGACCGGCGCTCCAATGAAAAAATTCTGACGGACGCCCCGGCAGCGGACTAATCACTGGCACTTTTACAACATTTGCCGCGGCGATTGTTCGATGATACGCCCCGTAGGGATAAAGGGTCATCGGACATAGATTTGCAATCACGTCCGTTTCGGCAATTTTGCGAATTTCCAACGCCCGACGATTTGCGGTCAGAGTACCGTAGAAATCATAGGCAGTGGAGAAAAATGGGGTCGGCTTGCCGCCACTGGTTCCAGTAGTATGCATAACATCCCAGCCAACAGATGCCTCTTTAACCAGCCCCTCGGTCTCAAGGCTAAATGCCTCAGGGTCAGCCGCATATTCCTTTTTGCTGACAATTGGAATCAGGTGAATATCTGCCAGTGAGCGAATGTCAGTACGCTTGAGCCCCATTACCTTAAAACAATTACGGTAATAGGGATGACGCTCAAAACACAGATCTAGCATGGTCGCAAAATTTTGTTCCTGCAAACGAGCAATACTCTGCCGGTTCTGAAAGGTCGTGTCAGCAATCATCAGCTTAACCCAAAAACGCGGATTGCATTGTCACGCAAAAACGCCTGATAGGATTCGGGGCGCAAGCCAAGCCTATCAACTTCTTCACGATAGCGTTGAAAGGACAACACTGGAAAGTCTGTTCCAAACATAACTTTATGGCGACCATAACTATCAATGTAGCGGATAAAGCTTTCCGGCCAATATTTTGGAGCATGCGCGTCGGCGATAACATAGACATTTTCATGCTTCCAGGCCATTGCAATCATCTCATCCGCCCAGGGAATGCCAATATGGATGCCAACCAATTTCAGTTCTGGAAAATGACACGCCACCGGATCAAGAGTGATCGGTCGGCCAACCGACTGCAATGGGCGGCGTGGCTCATACACCAGCGATTGGCCAACCTGCATAAGAATTGGAATATCAAGCTCAACGCATTTGCTGTAAAAAGGGTACCATCTGGCATGATCGGGCGCTAACTCGAACCAGTGCGGATAGGCATGCGCACCGATAAATCCAAAATCCTGAACGGCTTTTTCCAGGGCCCTGATGCCTGCCATTCCTTCGGTTGGATCAATACCGGCAAGGCCATAGAACCTATCGGGAAATTGTTTTACCGCCTCAGCCACCATTTCATAGGGCAGGTGCCAGCTACCTGGCAGCCCCAACTGCCCAGTTTTGTTGGCAACCAGAAACGATTTTTCAATTCCGGCGGCGTCCATCTGACGAAGCATTTCTTCGTATGTGTAGCCGGTGAGGACAGTTTCCTCTTGGCCAAATTTTTGATTGTGAAATTTTCCCGACCAGTCCGGACGCATCTCCACAATTTCTGGCGTGTGCGGATTTACCACCGTATCAATCGCCAGAACCCGCGGCGTTTCTGAACTCATACGCTCAACCCTCTTCCCAAACCCATATCCGATGCAATTAAATCAAGCAGAATCTCGCTTGACCCTTCACCAAAACTATATAATCTGGCGTCGCGCCAAAACCGTTGCATGTCGCTGTCAGCCGCATATCCTGCACTGGCCATAATCTGCATTCCGTCATCGGTGACCCGTTTTAGCGTTTTAGTTGCGACCACCTTAGCCTGAGCCGCAAGCCGGGAGCAACTCTCGTTGGTGTCAATCGCGCGTGCAAGCTCGCGCGCCAAAAGTCGGGCCAGATCAACATCGGTCTGCATCTTTGCCAGACGATGAGCAATAACTTGAAAACTGCCGATTGGTTTACCGAATTGCACACGATCCTTGGCATGTGAAGTGGCACAACTTACCGCCGCCTGCGCGGTTCCGACAACCGCCGAAGCCAGTCCCGAACGCGCATAGAAAAGGGTCTTCTTCAAAGCATCAAACCCCCTGCCTTCGGCGCCAATTCTGGCACTATCCGGAACCATCACTTCGTCAAAACCAATATCATAGGACAAAGAGCAGCGGTTGCCGATTTTTTCAAGCTTTGTCATCGACACGCCAAGCGCATCTGGGGGCACTAGGAAAAGGCTGACACCTTGACCGCCGGTCTTGGTTAGGTCTGTCCGGCAAGCCACGACCAGCCGCAAAGCAGAGGCGGCACCACTAATCCAGATCTTGCGGCCTTTAATGCACCAGTTATCCCCCTGTTTTTCAGCTCTGGTCTGAAGCGCACCTGCATCACTGCCTGCCTCAGCTTCGCTTAGCGCCAAAGCAAAAGCGCCTTCGCCGTTAAGAAGTTGTGGTAGAAATTTTTCCTTCTGTTCCACCGAACCAGATTTAACCAGCGTCATAACACCGAAACATGCCACCCTGTTAAACAACAGCGCCGCCATGGTAGCATGATATCCTAGCCGTTCCTGAATGAACGATAAATGTTGCCAGCTGCCACCCATGCCGCCGTCGCTTTCGGGCAAACAAAAATGGAACAGTCCCATTTCCGCAAACAGGGGCAAAAGATGATCCGGCGGATCCGCAAGTTGGTCACGTCGATGCACCTCTTCGCGCGGCAGATGTTTTTGCATCATCGAATCTATCGAGGCGCAAATGGCTTTTTCTTCAAACAACATTGGCTACATCACATTTCTCGTATAACATTTGAGCCTAGGTCTGCGATTTTCTAAAAACAAGAAATAAAAATGAATCATTCTAACATCGACGTTATCATCGTAGGCGCAGGCGCTGCTGGCGGCGCCGCGGCCTATCGTCTTGCTTCGGCAGGCATCCGCGTGGTCTGCATTGAACAAGGTGACTGGCACGCATCAGATGATTTGCCGGCCACGCTCGAAGACTGGGAAATCCTTCGCCAAACGCGCTGGAATCCAAATCCAAACATCCGCCGTGAAGCCTTTGACAATCGCATTGATGACAGTGAAAGCGCGATAAAACCGCTGATGTTCAATGGTGTCGGCGGCAGCACAATCATGTGGTCATGCCACTTTCCGCGCTTTCACCCATCAGATTTTGCGTCCCATACGCTTGATGGTGTGGGGGATGACTGGCCGCTCAGCTATGATGAGCTATCGCCCTATTACGCTTTGAACGAAAAAATGATGGGGGTGTCCGGCCTCAACGGAAATCCGGCATATCCTGTAGATGACGCGCACCGCTTGCCCCCCCTGCCGCTATCCGAAGGCGCCAGACAAATCGCCACAGCCTTCAACAAATTGGGATGGTCCTGGTGGCCTGCGGATTTGGCCATCAACTCATCTCCTTATGGCGCCGGGCGCGGCGCGTGCAACCATTGCGGCCCGTGTGAGATGAACTGCCCCCATAAAGCCAAGGCGACAACCGATATTGTCTATTGGCCCCAGGCGCTCAAACTGGGTGCGCAGTTGATTGTTCAGTCCACCGTTACAAAGGTCATAACCGATGGGGACGAATCTGTCTCCGGGGTAATCTACACCGACCGGAAAGGTGATTCGCAGCGATTGTATGCGCCGGTCGTAATGCTCGCGGCCAATGCTGTTGGAACGGCGCGCTTGCTTCTTCTTTCAGCCAACAAAAAGAATCCCAACGGACTCGCAAATAGCTCGGGACTTGTTGGAAAACGGCTGATGCTTCATCCGCTGGCCAGAGTTACCGGCCTATTTGATGTGCCGGTGCATGGACATACCGGGCTGACCGCGGGAAGTTTTGTTAGCCATCATTTTTACGAAACTGACCCCGACCGGGGGTTTCTTCGCGGCTTCAAGTTGCAAGCGATGGGAACGCCTGGGCCTGCTATGACTGCCACTGGTGGGCTTGGCCGCGTGGTCCCGTGGGGCGCATCACATCATCACAGCTTTGAGCGCTATTTTTCGCACGCCTACAGCATTTCAATCTGCTCAGACGACATGCCGCAAGACAGCAATCGCGTGGAGTTAAGCGACGCGGCCTTTGCAGATGACGGGTTACCTATCGCCAAGATGGTATACGAACGGCCGTTGGCAGCAAAACAAGCGCTGGGTCACGGCAGACAAAAAGCCACTCAAGCTCTGGAGATGGCAGGCTGTTATGAAACCATCCAAATGCCAGAAATTTCCGATGCCGGTTTTCATCTGATGGGAACGGCAAAAATGGGTAATGAGGCGGATAATTCTGTTTTGGATAGATGGGGCGAATCTCATGATATTACGGGATTGTTCGTGATTGACGGCGCGGCGTTTGTCACTGCAGCGGCAGTAAACCCTACGAACACCATTCAGGCACTTGCCTTGCGGGCGGCCGATCAAATCATAGAAAAATCTAATTTAATTAAAGCTAATATCAACATTTAATCGTGTAAGGAACCAACGTGTTCTAACTTTCCGCGCAAACTGGCGTCTGGATTGACAAACAATAAAAATTATTTGCAGTATGATCTGACTCCAAAAGTGAGCTTTGTGGTTTTAGCCTACTGGGTCATTATTTAGACGTTCGAGGAGAGACCGTTTGTCGAGTGAAAATCTGAACGCAATACAGGGCCAAAATAAAACAACTAACGGTTTGGATAATGCTAGCCTGTTGGATCAAGATTTTTTAATTCGCTCATTTAGAAAAATTTCATCCAACCTCCCGCGGCGAGGCTGGACAGCGCTTAATTTTGACGAGTCTGGCGAACCCGGCAACCACGATGATCCTTTCCTATTTTACCTTTCCGATGAAACGCACGAGGAAATTCGCCAAGCGCTGGCATTTAAGGATGCCAACGGCCTGACACTAGATACAATAACCCAGGAAGATTTTCGTCTACCTTCCATTGCCGCTAGCATTGTCAAATGGCGCCAGCAATTAGACAGGGGAATCGGGTTTGCCATTATTGATACCGGTCTGTCTGATCTTATTAGCGAGGCTGATTTTGAAATCGTTGGTTGGTCCTTATGTAATTATTTTGGGCAGGTAATAAGGCAAGGTATCAATCATGATCGCCGACTTTTCACAGTGTCCGACAAGGGGTCTCAGAACACCGATCCAACGCGTATTGGCGCCAGTGCCAAACGCTCGGCCAAGCATTCTGACAATGGCTGCCTAGAGCCGCGCCCCCCCTGCTATATTGGCCTGTTCTGCTATCAGGCATCCGATCGTGGCGGCGAAAGCACTATTATCTCAGCGCAGAATGTTTTTCAGACCTTCGCTGACGAGCGGCCCGACCTGCTGCCCCTGCTATTCAACACCTACCATTTTCGTTCTCCTCAAGCCCATGTCTGGCCATCGCGAGAGCCTACGATTCAAAAGCCTATCCTTGAATTTAAGGATGGAGAGTTGTTGATCCATTATGCCAGAGTGATGATTAATCCGGGCATGGAAATAGCAGGTTTATCTTTATCGGACCAAGAACTGGAAGCTCTGGATTACCTGGATGAGGTGCTGGAGCGGCCGGAGCTGAACTTTCGGACGCTGTTAAAACCGGGTCAGCTTCTTATCCTCAACAATATCGCGTTTCTGCATGGCCGCGAAGAATTTACCCCGGGCGTGCAAGCGGGAAGATCATTGAAGCGTTACTGGATGTGGCGCAGGCATATTGGGGCAGGTACTGATCCCGCTTTGCTTGATTTGGCAGAATTGCAGGACCCATCTTTGCAGGAAAAGGAGTAATCCATGCAAGAAATAACGTTAGACATCGCATCGCTTGACGGCACCGTCCGGCCACAGAATTGTAAAATCAAGCGGATGTATAACTTTGGCTCGGCAACGCGTGATCCAAATGCCGCCATTGCCCATCAGGACGAAGTTGCCAAATCAGGCATCTTCATTGCGACTGACGTACCGGCCCCGCGGATTTACCCGATTGGCATTCATGCGCTTGAAATGGGTGATGAAGTGTTTGTGCAATCAAACCGAACTTCAGGCGAGGTTGAAATTGTTATTTATGTGAGTGACCGAGTCTATGTAGGTGTGGGCAGCGATCATACCGACAGAGCGTTGGAGACCTTTTCTATCCCCGGCTCAAAACAGGCCTGCGTCAATCACCTGGCGCCAATGTTATGGCCCTATGATGAAATCGCCGACAGCTGGGACGACTGTATTTTGAGAAGCTGGGTGGATGACCGGCTTTATCAGGAAGTTGGGGTTAGCAAATTTCTGGCACCACTGGATATTCTTTCTGTTTTGAAAGAACGTGTATCTGGCGTGCCGGATCAAAATTATATGGTTTATTGCGGGACTTATGTAAGTGTGGATAAAGCGCTGGGGTTTGGCAGTAATTGGCGTTATCAGCTTGATGCGCCAAGTAGAAACAGGCAAATCGAATCCAGTTACGAGGTGGTTGATATTCTGGCCGAAGTCAGATCAAATTTCCGCGTGCCGTTTATGAATCCAAAAGCTGGTTAGGTCCCTGTTAATAACAACGTCAATAAAGGAGGCAAGCACGTGAATAGGATAGGAAAAAGTTACTTATTGTCGACAGCTGCGGCAATTGCTGTTGCCGCGATGGCAAGTGCAGCATCAGCCGAGACGCTGATTGTAGCCTCACCACAAGTCCCAGAAGGATTTGATGGTGATGCGCTGAAAGCACACACTCAGAATGTTGTGGTTCAAACCTACGAAAACTTGGTTGTTTATGGAAAAAAGACAGTCGATGGTAGAGTTGTCAACGATCCGTCTACAGTCGAGCCGCATCTTGCCAAAAGTTGGAAAATTTCAGAAGATGGTAAGACTTGGGTCTTTACACTCAAAAAAGGCATCAAAAGCCCTTTCGGTAATGAATTGACCGCTGCTGATGTTGAGTGGAGCTGGTCAAAGTCTTTTGCGCAAAAGCGTACTGGAAATTTCATTGCTAGAGTTTCTAACGTCGTTGGGGTCAAGGCAATCTCAAAATATGATGTTGAATTTACATTGTCTGCGCCAAGCTCGATCTTTTTGAAAGCGCTTACACTTTACGTTCCGGGCATCTATGATTCAACTGAAACCAAAAAGCACGCCACTGACGATGATCCGTGGGCGCTTAAATGGATGCAGTCGAATACAGCTGGATTTGGAGCATATCATTTGGACTCGCTTCGCCCAGATGATCAGGCAGTCTATGTTGCCAACAAAAACTACTTTGGCGGAGACCTTTATTTCGACAAGGTCATTTATAAAGAAGTTCCATCTGAGGCGAGTCGTGTAACACTTCTGAAGACGGGGCAGGTACATCTTATCGACCGTCCTTCAATTCAAAAAGTTGTTGATCTGCAGGCCGACTCAAATGTGAAAGTGGATCGCGCTTCGGGTCGTTCTATCGCTTCGGTACGTATGAATCCGAAATGTAAGCCGTTTGATGATGTTCGGGTTCGCCAAGCATTCAACTATGCGGTTGATAAAGACGCCCTTAACACTGCTGTTTTTGCCGGCCAAGCTGATATTGCTCGCTCAGTCGTACCCCCAATCGTGGATGGATATAACCCTGACCATTTTGACTATGACTACGACCCGGCAAAGGCCAAGGCACTGCTTGCCGAGGCTGGCTATCCAACTGGAATGTCTGAGCCAATCAAGTTGCTTTATGCCGACGCTTTCTGGCATCAGGAGCCAATTGCAATTCAAGTTGCAGACATGCTGAAAAAGGTTGGTGTCGCTGTTCAGCCAACAAGGGTAACAACTTCCGAAATGCGGGCAAAGGGATCACCTAAAGAGATGAGCATGTGTTTCTTCACTTGGGAAGATGGACCGATTGTTCTGGACCCCGTTTACACCATGTATCTTATCTCTCACAGTAAGGGCGTTTCGAACCGCGCTGCTTACTCAAACTCCCGTGTTGATGAGTTGATCGACAAGTCACGCGAAGAGTTGGATGCAGGCAAGCGTCTTGCAATGATGGATGAGGCCCAGCAACTCTGGGTGCAGGATGCTCCTTGGATCCTGACAACTTATCCAGCCACATTTGAGGCAATGAACCCTAAGCTAAGCGGCTGGGTACATTATCCGGATGAGCATGAGCGCTGGCGTGAAATGAAAATGAACTAAACAAATTTGGCATTGCCGTTAATCATGGCGGCAATGCCTTAAATCTTTTTACATTTTGGTTTCCGCATTTCGTTTTCCCAGAGATTTTCAAAAATGAATTTTACTACATTTCTCATCCGCCGGATTCTAATGGTAATTCCGCTGCTCGTTGGCGTGATGTTCCTGACGTTTATGCTTGTGCGTATTGGTGGGCTTGATCCAGTAGGGCTTCTGGCTGGTCCAACAGCGACCGCAGAAGAGTTTGAGATAATAACGGAGGAACTTGGCCTAGACCAGCCGTTGTGGAAACAGTTTCTTATCTATGCCCAAAATGTTGCTCAAGGGGATCTTGGTGAAAGTTGGCTTTCGAACCGACCCGTGCTTGATGATATTGCTGCACGGTCTGTGGTGTCCCTCGAATTGCTCTTTTGGGGCATCGGTATTGGGACATTTATCGGGGTGCCTATTGGTCTGCGGGCAGCTTTCAAACCAAATGGCCGGTTTGATCAAAGCACCCGTATCCTGTCGCTCCTGGGATTTTCGATTCCCACCTATTGGCTGGGATTAGTTATGTTATTCGTCTTCTTCTATCTTCTTAGATGGGCACCGCCGGGCATGGGACGAATTTCCCTGATGGTCAGCCCTCCAGATTTTGTAACCGGCAGTTATCTTATCGACAGTCTTTTAAGCTCAAACTGGCGCGCGGCGTATTCGTCATTATCACATCTGATTCTGCCAGTGATCTGCTTGGCAATCGTCTCTGCAGCCCCGATCATCAAGCAAACCCGCGCGATTGCGCTAGAGGTGATTTCGTCTGATGCCGTACGATATGCGCGGGCGTGCGGGTTGAAAGTAAAAACTGTTCGCCAAATTGTTTTTCGCAATAGTGCAACCCCGGTGCTTACCTTTATAGGGACAGAAATCACCGGTCTGGTTGGGACTATGTCTCTCATTGAGTATGTTTTTGCTTGGGGTGGGTTGGGGCAATATGGCCTGAACGCAATCGTCCGCGGCGATTTCACCGCTGTTCAAGGCTATGTGCTGGTCTTGGCGTTGTTTTCGGTATTGATCTTTTTGATCGTTGATATCGTGGTCGCCCTAATCGAACCCCGTGTAGAGTTGAACTGACATGTCGAAGATCAAGGCTGAGTCAACATCACTTTTAAATCGTATTGTCAATCGTATTCGGGGCGTAAGTCGGCTTAGCCCAACGGCGACCGCTGGTGTGTTAGTCATCCTGTTTTTTGGTGTACTGGCGATGTTCTCCGGCGGCTTTATGACCCATGATCCGGTATCGTCATATCCAGATCGCATTCTAGAAGCACCTTCTGCTGAACATTGGTTTGGAACCGATGG
>ERZ807291.7423-NODE-7423-length-12678-cov-65.996594_pt1 | contig 12678 bp, 16 predicted proteins | sample MGYA00521257_ERZ807291 | MGnify/ENA primary metagenome ERZ807291 (study PRJEB31413, sample SAMN03169783) | marine metagenome | biome: Marine; feature: Water; material: Subsurface seawater | place: North Sea | collected 2011-04-28 | depth 1 m m ...
ACCTGCAACCAAGAGTGGTGGGCTTAGAACTCACCTGGCAAGCGCAATAGCGTCTGTGCCAGGTAACCGGCTGGGTTGCCTAAGCAGCCTGCAGCCAATTAACTCGATCTTATCGGGCTATCGCTGTCGAACGGTGTTCACGGACACTGCGACCTGACCGTTGCAGTCTGCTTCGGGCATAAGTTCCCCGAGGACGCGATTTTGAGGCGATCTAGACTCGATATCAATTAACTAACCCACCCCCATAGTGTGGGGTGAAGGGTTGTTAAAACAGTAGTTAGCTGTATTTCACACTCTCTCAACCCCTCAACCGTCTCAACGCCCGATAAAGTTTAGAAACTTCAATATTTTCATTAGCGTCCTTCTCTACCGGTTGATTTTAAATTGACCTAAAACTATTTCTAGCTGCTCAATCGCAGATTCGCCACCAGGCAGGTCCAAAACAATAAATTGCACCAAGCCCTGTGGACCCGCGTAAACGCTGTAGTCCGCTATGAAATCGAACCCTTTTGCCTTAACGTCTACTCGCTCCCAGTAGAGTTCTCTTCCTGCCACAATATGAGTGCCGCTGGCTAACACAGTTTTATATCAGCCTCTTCTGGGTTGGTCTGTTTCCAGGTTGCGTCTAATACATTTGGGAGAGAGTCTAGCGTAATGTTACCCAGTTCCGGCTCAGCGATAATTTTCACCAGTGGGAAGACCCCACCCAGGGGAGCATATTCAAGTATCAAGGAGCGATCACTCCCGAGCGTTTTGTCTTTTCTCTTCCAGGATTTAGGTACACGGATTTGTGCCGCCCCATCTAAGAGCACTACCTTTCTGGACCTTGCCAGAGCAGGAGATTGATTTACATCGCTGCGAAGAAAGTCACTCTTTTCAATATCCTCATCGAAAACAGCGTCAAGTAAACTAGTATTCATCTCACCGACAGCCGAGACGCGATCTCTTAGTCGACCTTCATCAAGGCCGGAGATATACCCGGTTAACCCGACAGCCAGGGAATCGTCTTCTGAGTCTAATGAGATAGAAACAAAATCTGAATCAGCATTAAGGTAAAGCCATTCTATGAAGCTATTTATACGCTACTTTATGTGCCAGCAGATGCACCACTTGAAACTTCTTTCGACATAACCGCGCACACCCCATGCTAACTCTACCCCACTGCTGACAGCATGTAGGTGCCTTAACTAACAAAAGCGGATCTTCTAAATCACCACCGACGGCTTCTAACACCCCACACTAATAATAGTAGTTACCAGTGGTATACGTTAGAGATGGATTTACATTTGCCGTTATCGATTCAATGGCTCTTTGCTGGACTCTTATGTATGTTTTGGCAACTGGAGAGATGAATTCAGCGTCGCATTAGAAACGTCGGTGTCTCCTGATACTACTCGGCTGCAAGGCTGGATACATCGTCCATTTTGCAAGACGGGTCAGCAAAAAGGTTAACTGCGCGAAAAAGGAGAGATCAATGGAACTTTGGACATCTGCCACCCCCAATGGATGGAAAGTCAGCATAATGATTGAAGAACTTATTGAAGCCGGAATAGATATGAGCCACGTCAAAGTGCGTCATATCAACCTTGCGAAAGGGGAACAATTCAGCAAAGAGTTCTCAGCGCGTAACCCAAATCAAAAGATTCCTGTCCTAATAGATAACGAAATCAGCGTCATGGAAAGCTGCGCAATATTGCATTACCTGGGCGAGAAGTACCCGACAGAATTACTTCCAATAGGTAAACCTAAATGGGAAGTCATACCTTGGGTATATTGGCAGGCAGCCAATGTAGGCCCAGCATTTGGAAATAAGCTAAGCTATACAAGATATATGGATGCCATCTCGCCGGAACAAAAAGCTCACCCTTTAGAGAGGTTCGGCAAGGAAGCGATCCGCTTAGTAACTATTTTAAACGACCAGTTAAAGGAGCGACCTTGGCTTGCTGGCAATACATTTACCATTGCGGATATTGCTCTTTATCCTTGGCTTCGCGCGTGGAAATGGAGCAAAGTGGATATCACCCCGTACCCTCTCGTCATGTCATGGATCGAAAACGTGCGAGAGAGGCCAGGGGTAGGTCGCGGTCTGGCCTATGGGGCGCCTGAGGGAGAGATAGATCAGTGGAGTGAAGAACGCAAAGCAAAATATCGAAAGAATGGATCGATTATCGCAAATCCAGATAACTAGCTTTTAAATATTGGTGACGTGGACCAATTCGTTTATTTTGAGAGCCATTACGAACGTATCCTCAGCTCGATTTGAAACTGCAGTTGCTCAGTGGGTTTAGCTCACTATGGGTGCTTAGCTGGTAAATGCGCAGCTATAGCATCCACCGCATTTATCATGTGATCGTCATAGTACTAACCCACAGCGAGTTGCTCCTAACAAATGCCCACCAACTGTGGCTAAAATCCCAACACATAATTTGAGCAGCTAGCCTCCTCTCTTAATGTACTTTTCTCCAAACGCACTCAAGCGATCTAGACCATGAGGGCCAGCAAAGAAAAATGCCGGCAGCATGATTCTGCCGACACCCAAATCTCGGAGGTCTTCAATGCCTCTTTCAGGGTCTGCCATCTGCGAGCCAAACATAGCGTTCACCTCAAGAGATTTATAGTCGCGGCCCGCCTGATTGCAAGCCTCTTTTACCCGGCCGAGTAATGCTGCCAACTTTTGCGTGTCGCCCTCACCAGGAAAGTAACCATCTGCTAAACGTACCGCACGCAGAATAGCTGCGTCAGTATCTCCACCGACTAATATGGGGATGTTTCCAGATACCGGCCGCGGGCTACAGGTAAGTTTTTCAAAATCTATAAATTCCCCATGAAATTCTGCGTGGGGACCCGCCCATAACGCACGCATGACTTCTATGTACTCGTCATTCCTGGCTCCGCGCTTTGACCAAGGCACACCTAAGGCCTCAAATTCTTCTTTCATCCAGCCCACACCTAGCCCTAGCTCTACCCTACCTCCGGAAAGCTGGTCTAATGTGGCCAATTCTTTGGCCAAAATAAGTGGATTTCTTTGCGGCACAATCAAAATGCAGGTTCCCAGCTTCAAAGTTGGCGCAACTGCCGCTGCATAGCTTAACCAAATAAGCGGATCAGGAACCGGCGTATCGGGCTCCATTGGAATTTTACCGTCCTTAGTATACGGATATGCAGATTCAATACTGTCTGGTCGAACCACATGCTCGCCTCCCCAAACAGATTCAAAACCCGCGGCTTCAGCCCTCTCGCAAATTTCTGCGGTTGCAGGTCCATCAATACTTATACTGCTTGCGAAAGCTAGCCCAAATTTCATTTCACCCGCCTCTTCATCTATTTTTACTCCCAACCCAAAAATGTCGAATCTTGAACCTTGGTATTGTGTGATCAAAGCATCAAAGCGACACTGCTCAACTTTTGTTTTTGTTCGCCCAGAGCCATTGAACACTGCCCTCAATTTACTCTACGCCAATGCAAACACCACTCTCAAACGGAGCTGTACAGCGTCAGAATTGCAAACCGAGTGCACTATGGCAATACGTGACCGATCCCCACTAACGTATTATAAGCGATGTCTGAATAGGATTTGGCCACTTCAGCAAGTTTTGCACACTGCCTAATAGTCTCCTCGCCGAAAATAATTAGGCATACCCGTCAAGGGACCAGCGCGCCATTTACCGCAATGATCAAAAATACTATTCATAATCTTTGTGCTTATCTATCAAGCCCACACTCTTGCGAAATTCCGTGTCATTTTTCAGCGTTAACATGTATGCCTATTAAATACTTATACGCCATCCAATTTTTTAGAATTCAAACGGCTGGAAATCATCTGCCGTAAACTTCTATGGGACGTAAAATTTCCAATTATTACTGCTACAAGTGCGATGCCGTAATAGTGACATCTGCCATAGCCCAAGCTTTTTGCCATTGCGCGTAAACAGCATCCGCTTCGACAGTCTTTTGCTGGGCAATTAGAGCCAAATGCAAACCGTACAAAGACCAACCATTATTCTGATTCCAGCGCAGATCGCGCCGATAAACCGCCTCAGCATCGGCGGCTCGCTCGGCTTGCAATAACACAGCACCCAAATAGTGCCGCATGGGTTGCGCCCAATCTGGTGGCTCGGTGTAGTTGTTTTGGTCTTCAATGACTATACCGGCGCGAAACGCATCAATAGCACCGTCAAGGTCACCTTGAGCCATAAGTACTTCGCCTTTTAGCCCCAAAGCGGCGAGCTTAATAACTGCTGAAGCAGGGGTTGCACCGACTCTGTATTCATCGGCATTTGGAGCATTCGCAATACCTTCGAGCTGCTGAAGGGTCATTTCGGCTGCTGCCAAATCGCCTTTCGCGATATGCGCGCTGCCGATGGCATAAGACCAAATACCATCCAGATAAGGCGTGCCCTGATAAGCAGGCTCCAGCGCCAGCAAATCGTCCCATCGGCCGAAAATTTTCATCACCAACCACGGCGCTGACACGCGTTTTTGACCGCCGCGAACGGCTGCAGCGCGGTCTTTGTAACTATTCGCCATAGCCCACGCGGCCTCTATGGCGGTTGTGTAATTACCCTGTACCGAGGCGGCGTAACGAACGAAGTCTAGAGCATGGCCCGCATGAATTTTGTGGGACAACGGGTAAGTGCCGAGATTGGGTAGCGGATAGTCGCCCCAGATTTTTGCAAACTCACGATCAACCGCCTGTGAGCGAACATTACTTTCAACGGCCTTGGCATATTGACCTACACGCACATAAATGTGTGCGGGCATGTGCACAACATGACCCGCGATGGGCACAGTGCCCTCTAAGGCATCAGCAGACCCAAGCGCGCGCTCGGGCTCCAAAGAAGCCTCAATAAGATGAATGTGTAGGTGTAATACGCCAGGATTCGTCATGTCCTCAGCCATAATGCGCTCAAGAGCTAAAGCCACAGGCAGAGTTTCGCCCTTGGGATTGCCTTCACTGTCCCAGTAATCCCAACGACCAATAGACATGTAACTGCCCGCATAAAGCGCAGCAATGTCAGAATCGTCAGGAAATTCTGCGTTTAGCCTACGCATGGCATCGAGGTAAGCATTATCTCGAGCGCCCGGGTCCGGGATAGCTTCCTTGTTATACAGAACGTGCATGGCTCGAATCAGTTTCGCCTCAACAGGGCTAGCGCGATCAATTCGAGCTAACGCATTGTTAATAGCTTTTAGCCCTTCGCCTCTTGGGTCGTCGGGCATACGCGCATAACGCGAATTAGGATTAGGTCCCATAGCGTGGGCCATGCCCCAGTAAGGCATTGGGTGCGAGGGATCTAAGCGCGCAGCCTCCTGATAAGAGGCAATAGATTCAGGGAAGTAAAAGCCCCAAGCGAGCCGTAGGCCTTGATCAAAAAACACCTGTGCTCGGGGATTATCAGTAGAAATCTTGCGACTGTAGGTGCCACTACCTGGGACTATAGGAGCGAGTGCTTGGTCGGAAGCATAGATTGCGAGCGGATAAAACGAACCAATCAAGATGGCAAGCAGACCGGTGGCACAGCGAATTGTGTTAAGCACTTTTTTTCCCCATAAGTTGGCAAAAGGCGATATAGATTTTCCGACCTCGCCTTGTGAGGCTATCATAAAAAGGCGTTACTGCAGGTACACCTGGTGCAAGATTCTAACTATTTAGAATGCCAGCGACCATACTACTGGATTTATTAATGGGGACTTATTGCGGATCAAGACTACCTCAGGTTTCTATTCAGCCTTGGTTTGCTAGGCAACAACGACGAAGATGCAAACGAAATCGATAAAGAGGCTGTTAAGTAATCCCCGCTTGCGCATTAGTAGAACAAAAGACGCGCTATATTTGACCCGTCGGAAGAGCAGTAATGCGACGAGCTATCAATTCAAACGCAAAACCGGTGATGGGCAGCATGCGGCAAACCAGCCCCCGAGCAACAGCGACCCTCACCGATAGTGCCGGCTCATCGCTCAGAGCGGGCCACTTGACGACATCTTCACGATGGGTTATCGAAAGGGGATTATTTACTATTGAAGCAGAACCTTTACGGAGACTACTGTGCAACCAACAAGAACTTGCTCGATAAAAAAGATGCATCTCGTCATGTTTGCCGCCGTGTTAGCAGCGTTAAGCCAATTTGCTCACGCAGACTCGGGATACGCGTCAAATTGGGGACCAAGTATCGGCACTACGGCACCCGTGTTGTCGGCAGTTGACCAAGATGGGAACCTACAAAACATACAAAGCCTAAGCAGCAATAAGGGTCTGCTGTTCGTTTTCAATCGATCCGTTGATTGGTGACCATTCTGTATCCGTCAGTTCGTGAAACTGAATGATTTAACAACGCAGTTTGATGCCCTTGGTGTTGGAGTTGCCGGTATGACCTACGATTCGCCAGAGCTCATCAAAGAGTTTGATGACAAGTGGGATATCAAATTTCCTGTTTTAAAAGATGTTGATGGTCAGCATGTGGACGCGTGGGGAATTCGCAACCAGGAATACGGACCAGGCACGTTTGGTTATCGTATCCCTTACCCGGGCGTTGTGTTGATGTCTCCAAAAGGCGAAATACTCGCTAAGTGGGCTGAAAAAGGCTATCGCTCTAGGGCTGATTGGAAAAAGGTTTTGCGCGAGGTTCGGGCAATTGTAGCTGAACCATAGGGCATTTTTTGATGTCGAAATTAGCGAGAATCTGAACATGAAAACTTCCAGAGTTATTCTTGGTTGGGTCGGAATTATCCTACTTGGCCTTGCCCACGGCGTGCTTGAGGACCTAATGTTCATCAGAGTATTGGTTGAGTATGCGCCAGTCACTTGGGACCTGACCGGCGATCTCTTTTTCGTCTTTACCGTACCTCTGGCGCAGTTGATGACTTTTGTTATCACCGGAACGCTAGCCTGGCATTTTTTGGGACTGCATCAGTTATCCAGGCTCATCGCGTTTTGGTTGTCTTGGATTACAGCTCGCGCCATTTTTTTAACGCTTGTGCTGAATCCGATTGGTGACATCGCGATTTATCTGGCTTGGATTACTTTATGGTGTTTTTCGGTAGGGCTGTACGCTCGCATAAAAAGCGCGTAGCGAGCACCTCAAATACCACTATTAGTCTCGCAATCAATTTTTGGAAGCAGAGGATCCGACGGATCTAGAAACAGCGTAAGCCTGCCAGGCAGGCACCAAAGTCATCAGTAACGCAGTCAGGTAAATCAGCCCAATTGCCGATGCACAGCGCTTTCTTGCATGTTTAAGAACTGAAAAAGTTGTTCTGCTTTTGATGACTCAGGCCCGTTGCGAAATTTGTTACGGTATAACAGTTTTTCATTCTTCGTGTCAATTTTGCTGCACGCAAGTGCTGAAAAGTTTGAAAGCGCGTCTGTGTTCGAAGCGACAAAACAAGAAATGATCGAAAATACAGCTAACGTTATATTCGCCATGGGAGAGATGCCTGCTTGCGAGACCCGCTAAAACATACCTAAAACCGCTTATGCCTTAATTGACCGATAATAAATGGCGGTTATTACCGACTTCCGTGCTTAAAGAAGCGCAAGTAACGTGGAACAACGCTACCTGCAACTTTTCCACTGATTGACTGTTAGGGAGAAATTTTCTTCGCTACTCTAGCCTGATTTTTAGCAATATTTGCAGCGTTTTTGAGAATGCTTTCCCGTCGCTTCATGATATCGGCTGAATTTTTATCAATCTTAGTTCGATTCGCGTGCATTGATTTGGTCATCGCATCCATCTTTTTGGAGTTAGCGATAGCATTGCTCTTGATCGACTTTGCGCGGGAGGCATTCTTTTTAATCCTCTCGGCATTTTTCGCAGGAGTAGCTTTTTTGCTGGCGAGGCCACCGTCTAGAATTTTGTTGTTCTGGGCAATTTGCCCATCGTTAAACTTAACAATGCTCTCATTGGCTTTCATGATAGTGCTGTTAATTTCGATCAACAGTTCGTTAACAGCCACCATCTTTTCATTAACTGAAAGCACTGCGCTGTTCAAATTAGAGCGGTGCTCCAAGAAGTCTAAGTTCGCCTCGTTGATTAAAGACTCTCTGTAGTTGGTTTCTACATCGTTATCAGTCTCTAGCGTAGCTAGAATCGCTTTTCTGTTTCTAAAAACGTCATCAGTATTTTGATTTGCCAGCTGCCTATTACCCATAAAGGCAGCAGTGTAATTCTTTAAAATGCCAGCTCTATTTTCCTCTACGATTGATCTAGAAGCGTAGGCTTTAGCTCGATTTGAAGTTACTGCTGCTTCTACTTCAAATATCGCTCTACGGTTTTTTTGAATTTTCGTTCGATTTTGTTTAGATGTAGCCATGATATAAACCTTCCCTCGTTATTATTATTCACCTCTAACAAATGGCTTGTATGTTACTTAACATCAACAGATGCGAGCCTTTTCCTGAGGTGCATTTTTTTTTAGCGTCTTCGCCACTATTTTTTACCTGCTTTTGAGATAGAACGCTAGCTTTTACATTACTACCCACGCGTCAGACCACGCACAGTTAATCTTGTAAAATCGGCAATTCAACCACCTTAACAACTCAACTCATTTCAGTAGCAGCCCTCACTTCAATAACTCCGCGTGAGTTCCACTTCCAATCCAAACGAATTCTATCAATGCAGAGAAGTGACATTTCTAGGATGGGACTTGGCCTTGAATTAGCGCGACACCTAAGGCTAATGACGATACTCACAGCTAAAGGGTAATTTTTTTATGATTAGAAGCAGGAAGCTAGTGAAAAAGGTCACCGCGAAAAGATCTGTTACTTTGTGAACTTGCCCATATTGAGCAAACTATTGCCTTAGCAGGCATTTCCTAGCCTTTCCTAGCCCTTCCAAAGTTTGACTTTGATAACGTAAACTTCTTTTTTCACCTTTGTCACGCCACTGATACTTGTCGAGTTTTTGTTAGGGTTGTTGAATGAAAAGTTTTTTAAGAGAATTGGGCTGGTGCTCTTTAACGGGCCTAAAGAACACCTTTGATTTCAACGGGTCAGCGACCAAACGAGAGTTTTGGCTCTTTCTTCTGTTCTATTTTATCGCCTATTCAATCGTTTGGATTTTAGATGACTTATTCATCAAAAACACAGTCGACCTCAAAGAATTCCCGATAGGCGAGTTAATACCCGCCGGATATATAGACCCTAATGTTGGCCTAGCAGTTTTATTGTTCCGTCCAATAATGGCGATTCCTACAATATCTGTAACCGTCAGACGCCTTCATGATATTGGGAAAAGTGGCTGGTGGTGCGTCTTATGGGTTTTACCGTTACCAATATTGGGCTGGTTCTGGCTGATCCCTTGGTTGCTGAAACCAAGCCGCATAGAGTGAATAGCACCTCTAAACATTCGCTATTATTACTAACTGTTCTCGCCTATCAGGAAACATTTGATAGCGACCAGCGTGTACGAGTTCCTGCGCCGGCAGGCTTATTATCCCTTTCCTTGCCAAATGGCGCCAAGCCACATACTTCTCCAGCTTGCGCAACATCGTCATTGCGCACTTGCACTACAAGGCCAGCGCGCCTCTAAATCTCGTCCAAGCACTCGCAATAAAACACCACAACTTTGTTGTTGGTTTCGTAAATGCGTATTACTTTGAGCGTACAAGACTTTGCCAGAAGCAACTTGATATACAGCCAGACAAAGCAAGAGTCGGTACAAAATCAAATTATTTAGCTGTAAACTCCTCCTCATACCCAACCCCACTTGTGTATCAGTAGGGTGGAGCCATTTTGATAGCTATTGAGAGGAACTTAGTGACTCAGCGTTTTAGATGGGGACATATAAACATCAACGTTACAGACTTAGATGCCTCTATCCAATTCTATCAAAAGTTGGGGTTCGATTTGTTTATTTCTGGCATCCCATATTTGGACCTAACAGCTGAGGAGGCCCGCAAACTACCCACGAACACCGCCCGAGCTTTGAACCTCCCGTCTGATACAAAAGGGCGTGCCTGCATTATGCAACTGGACAGGCACTTACCTAAACTAGACTTAACTGAGTTGTCTGAATTAGAACAACCTGAGCAGCCTAAACCACTGCAAAATACAGACCTAGGTATCGCTCGTATTTGCTTAGCATCAAATGATTTACTGACAGATTATCAGCACCTTTTAGCTCAAGGTGTGGAGTTTCTTTCACCACCGACAACATGTACATCTCGCATGGCTGAGGTCGTCATATGCCAAGATCCGGATGGGACGCTTATTGAGCTATTACAAGTGCACATGGAACGCTGGCCAAGAGTAAAACCAGTGTCAACTTGAAGCAAAAACTTTCCTCGCTTGATAATCTCTCGAGCAGAATAACGCTAAAAGCAAGGCCCTCCTAACGCCAGCAAAAGCGGCTTGAGCCAAACACCTCAGCTTTACATATATCAACATAGAAAGTAGAAACCTCGCCCAACCATTTAGACCGTAGCAGAAAGCTTCTACTCAAGAAGTTGTGACCCTAATTATGGATTCGTAGGCTTGGATAACCTGAGATCTAATGTAGAAATAAAATCGCTTGAGTTTAGGAAGCATTAGAACTGTTATTAGATACGTAAAAACTAAACTCGGACATCAAGAGAGCCAACAACAATCCACTTAAGAAAGTGCCCATAGAGTGGCGGCAAGAACGCGATAGCAAGGGCTGGGCCTAGAGCGGTTATATCCGTAATGTTACCGGCAATTCCTAAACCGCCCACAAGCACCCCTAACCAAACCAAATACACTGCGCCGTCAGCGAAATTAAGAAGCATTTGGTTGCGACTTTGACCAACCCCGCCTTTGGCTAACGCGAAGGCTACTACTCTTTACTCGAAATCTTCCAAGGTATAATTGTGCTCATAAGCCTTTAACCATGAAACATTGTACCTGTTAGCTATCGTGAAGCTGTTCGCCACCACGCCCAACCATGTCTGCCAAGCTTTAGTTTTTTCCATTTTCTCAGTCCATGCTTCCATTTCAGCCATGCTCTGATAACCAATGGCTATTTCATGGGTCACTCGCCCGGCAGCACTAGCTTGGCCGCGCACAACCTGTACGAGCCAAATCTGACCTGGAAACGCTTTGGTCTCGGCAGAGCTCATAAGTGCGTTTAGGCCTTGAGCCACAGCCGCAGGATTTGTTGCAGTAATGCGAATGACATCCCAAAAAACATCATCGTTAGAGACTTCACCCCAGTTTTGAATGGGCGAACCCATATACTGAGAAACAACTTCGGCATTATCCGACAAGCCTGCCATTACATTCGCTTGCTCTTTGCTGCCATTAAATCTTGCAGTCCAAGATTCCATCTCGGCTAGGCTGGGGTACAAAATCGTGATTCTGTGTGTTGCTGGATTAACGCCATTGTATGAACTGGCCTGCAGTTGCAGTTGCGCTGTGCGATCTTTCGCTAAATCAGTTTGCTGCAAATCATCTATTGCTTTAGCGAACGCTGGAGCTTGACCAGGTTTCACCTTCCATTCAGTCACTGCTACAACTGCTGCGGCGCTAACTTGTACGGAAAAGAAAAGCGCCATTAGAGCGCCAAGTGTTTTGTATTTCATGTTATTCCCTTTTTATTATTATTCGATCTACTACCACCTCTACTCCAAGCAAACCGACTGCTCAAGCGAATGGTGGAGAAGAAAAAGGATCACCAAATTGCTCGGTGATCCATCATTCAAACGATTGCTCGTTATGAATTTCCTGCTGGACGATTTTGCACTCGACCAGACCATACTGAAGGTCCATCGCACTGGGCATACATACGGTTGTACTCAAGTCTTGCCGCTGTACCCTCGGCAGATACTCGCCCTGCCAATCCTGCTGTGTAGCTCGCCATATCTGGATAGCTCAGCATGTGCCTAAATTCAGTGAACTCTCCGCCCGCTGCGGGTAACAATATTCCCCAATACATATTAGTCAGCCGGTCAGAGCGACTAGCAAGCATCCGAGCATGTTTTGCTTTTATTAGCCCTGCGGCATGCGGCTGTACTTCACACCTATTAAATTCTACGACCCTATTATCAGTGCCAGTGGTCGCCTTCTCATCGTTGTACTTATGTACCAAGTGGGTAAAACGCGTGGCACAGGTTGCAATTTCAGCCCAACCCGAGAGCAGTCTCTGGCCTTCTTCAGATCCAGACGCTTTATCCCACATATTGCCCATTCGCTCGTAGCTACCGGTGAGCATTTCAACAAAATCGTATGTCGGCGCAGTAGGTTCACTGGCGTTAGCTACAGGTGTCAAAATTAGGCTGTAGGGTTCAATATTTTCTCTGCGTGTCCAGTCGAAAAATTTCTTATTGAACTTTTCAACGTCAGCCAAGGATTTGTCGTCATTGAGATTGCAGAGGTTGACTTGGGTGAAGGCGTTGGGCCTTTCGTTGCTTGCGTGATGGGCCGATACGGCTATACCTGGCACAAGAAAAGCCAGCAGCACTACGTTTCTTGGAAGTTTGAACATTATGTCCTCTCTATTTCGTTATTATTATTTTTTAGACAAAGTCGAGACAACACTAACTTTTATCTTTAACAAGTACAAACGTAAATAGAATCGATAATCTCATTTTCCCACAGCAAAAACCGAGTGACCCCTTCCTAAAGATCTGACACCAGAAGATTCGTCATGAAGGAAATACTCCTGCGGGTTGCAACTGCAGGGTATCTTGCATCCTTAACTAAGCAATCTTCTCCTATAGAATCTA
>ERZ807291.7428-NODE-7428-length-12671-cov-10.537492_pt1 | contig 12671 bp, 11 predicted proteins | sample MGYA00521257_ERZ807291 | MGnify/ENA primary metagenome ERZ807291 (study PRJEB31413, sample SAMN03169783) | marine metagenome | biome: Marine; feature: Water; material: Subsurface seawater | place: North Sea | collected 2011-04-28 | depth 1 m m ...
AGTCGCTATCAACGGATATTAACATACCCATATCGTAGTTGTCTTGATATGCATCAACCATTAATTGAGTTGCAATATTTACATCGGTCATTTTTTCATTATAGTTTGGCCAAATATGACCGCATCGATTACATTCAATAGAGTTTGATTGGAAATGTCCGTAGTATATTTTAACTCCAGATGTTTCGAGTGTATCTATGTATGTAGATTGTCTTTTTTGTTTTTCAGGATTATTACTTACTCTACTTGTAAAATATTTCACCTCTACTAGGGATTGATTTTGCTTGAGCAGTTTTTCTATTAATTTCTTGAGATTTAACCACTTACATTCATCTAATTTAGCTTCAAGCATACCAAAGTATAGGTTGAACCCGTCTACATAAGTAATCACTCTTTCTTTTTTATCTATGGGTGCCATTTATGGTTTAGTTTTTGTTTATATATTTGTATCAACATCACTAGGGATAGTATCTCTAGTCCGACGCTGCTCCTTGTGAGTGGCGTTTCTTTTTTGAGGATAATTGGGATACTGATAGCAAGGTATCATATCGATTATTTGTTGATTTTTTATATTCATTAATGAGATCAAACATAGGATAGTTGATTTTATACCGTTATTTACTTTTTTCATCATTATTTAAGCTGATGTTGTTTTTTATATTTTCTAGTTTGTTCATCTTCATATGTAGTAGAGATAAAGTCATGGAGTATAAATACTTGATAGTTATCTTTTCCTCTAAGACTGAAAACAAAGACTTCATTATTTTCGGAGAAACAGAAGTAAGTAGGCATGGATACATTATTGATAGCAATACTTTGTTTGATGTTTTTTTCCCTCACAAATTCCAGAAACTCGCGATCATCATCAAACACAGTATTCTTGTAATCTTCTATACACATTATAATTACTCCGTCGCTAGACCCTAAAATTATGGTGTCTTGAGTATGTATTGTAGTGGTTATGGTCGATAAGTACTTTTTTAATCTGTATTTAATTTTTCGAACTTCTAATTTTTTTAATGAATCTTCATTTTGAAGGTTTTCTAAATTGAAATTTTTAGGTACAGGAACATAAAAAATATGCGTCTGTTGTGGTGTTACATTCTTCTCTGCACAACTACTTTTTTGATACGATTTCATTACCCTTCTTTCATACCGTTTCAATAAGCAGGAGTCTACTTTTACTCCAATGGATGTATTTTGACCATGTACATGGTTGGTCAACATTGCAAAAAATATAACATAAGGTGCAATGGACTTCGTACTGCCTTTATCATAGTATCTATGCATTAAGTATAAAAATTTTAATATAAATTTCTTCATAATTTTTTACCCATTGATTCGATTCATTTTTACAATTAATTTTACCATTGATGGTGATATCTCGATTGACTGCAAGTATAAAACCATTATTAGTAGGAGTTCCAATACCTATATTGCCAAATTTATCCATTCTTAAACCGCTTACAGTTGTGTCTCCACCTGCTGCCCACGGAGCAAGGACCAATGCATAGGCTTGATTTTACAAGGTGTTGGGTGAAGAGGTGTTTCATACAGGTTTTGTTTCAATAGTAAAAAGGTTACAAAAAGTGGTTTTGGGCCACGGATTAAACGGTTTTCAGCAGTCCTTTTCAGGGGGCTGATGAAAAAAAAGTCCAATCGAAAACACAGATGAATTGTAGTATTCAGCGCTTTCGATTGTCAATGCTTAAAGTTAAATGGAGAAATTAAAAAAAACAAATAGGAAAGGAATGGCTGCAGCAGGATAGCACGTGCGAGGCAAGTATGACTGCCTTGTAATCAGCAACTTAGCGTGGCAAAAAAAATTAAAAATTATTTTTTCTCGAGTTTATCGGTGGTCGTTTTTTCCATAACAGCCACTTTACTGCCCGCTTTGAGGGTGAGGCATAGAGGTGTAGTTATTAACTTAAATTCTATTTTTTGTGGAGATGATAGTGTAAGTATATAATCGTACTGGTTTTGAGGAATATTGGGGAGCAGTTGTATTTATAGTTTTACTAGTTGAACAATACTATTCTTTATGCTGATATTTAGTGGTCAAAAACCCTCCAAGGCAAGTAGTATATTATGTCAAATTTGATGGTAGATGCTTGGAAATTATTTTTAGTAGTATTTGCAGAATTTCCCAATGTGTATGCCGTATTATATTCTAACCTTTTAGGCTGAATATGGACAGATAATCCACAGTATATACTTCCATAATCATCAAAATCTTTTTCTACTCCCGAGCCTAAAATTAATGATTTTATTACAGCATTCTGATTAAGATGATTGATTGATGAATAACTTGAAACGTAAGAATTAATTGGATCTTTAGGATCAAATCCTGATGATTTATAAGAATCTATGGTCAGAAAATTAAGCGATACGCCCAATGTGTTAGTCCAAGCAATATTTTTTCGAGTAATTTTTTTAACATAATTAAGCCGTATTGGGATTTCTAATGCATCCATTATTTCCCCATTTTCCAGATAGAAAATATCGTCATTTAATATTGTTTTTACTTTTCTGTAGGCTCTTTCATAACCTGTACTGATAAATAAACTGTCGTTAAATCCATACCGAATGGTTAATCCGTTTGAAAATCCATTTGAAAAATATGTTTTTTGATGATTCGTTTGGGCTATTTGAGCATGAGGTAGCGTATGCCCGAAAAAACCGTCCGGTATTAACGCGGTATTGAATCCTATATTTAATCCACGTTGAGCATAAACAGATGAATGGAAAAACAAAAACAGAAAAATGATGGATAAAGCATACTTAGATGATTTCATACATACTCAAACGATACCAATTACACTTTGGTATACCGGTATTAAAAATTATTTTTTCTCGAGTTTATCGGTGGTCGTTTTTTCCATAACAGCCACTTTACTGCCCGCTTTGAGGGTTTTGCTGATGGCATCGTAGGGGCCAATGATGACCTTCTCCAATCCATCGATGCCAGACAAAATCTCGATGTACCGGCTATCTTGAATTCCGGTGGTGATGATATGCTTTACAGCTTGGTCATCTTCTATGGAAAAAATAACTTCATCCAGTTGATCCTCATTATTCAGACTATCGGAAGACATGCGGGTGCCGACAGCCTCAATGGGTAGACTATACACCTTCTTTTTAACCGCGGTTTGTATTTCGACATTGGCACTCATGCCCGGTAAAAAAGGGGCATTGGTTTGGGTAAGTAAATCACTATAACTGGATTTTAGAATACGAACTTTTACCTCAAAATTGGTGACTTGATCCGAATTCATAACGGTATTTGATTGGTTCGCACTTTTGGCAATGTCTGTGACGATGGCCTTGAATGTACGATTGGAGTATGCGTCTACCTCTACGAGTGCCGTGTCCCCTTTTTTGACGTTGAGAATGTCATTTTCATTGACATCCACAATCACTTCCATGTGATTGAAGTTGGCAATAGTCATAATTTCAGTACCGGCCATTTGAGCGGTACCCACTACGCGTTCTCCCTTTTCGTTATTGAGGGCACTAATCACGCCGTCAGAAGGAGCAAAGATCCGTGTTCGTTCTAATGCTTTGTTGGCTTCATTGAGGCTAGCTTGGGCGTTATCGATGCTGTATTTAGCAGCAGCTAGGCGTTGTTTGGCAGCCGTTACTTCACTTTTGGCTACTTCGTAGAGCGTTTGGGCAGCATCCCACTCGGCCTCACTGAGTACCTTTTCATTAAAGAGATCTTGGTTGCGTTGGTAGATGGATTCTTGTTCTTTCAAACGGGTTACCGCTTGTGTCACTTGGGCCTCTGTGGTTTTGAAATTACTTTGAGAACCACTCAAGCTGGCTTGAGCTCGATCCTTCGCCGTGATGTATAAATCAGGATTTATTTTGAGTAATAATTGACCTTCAAATACGGTATCACCTTCTGCTACGAAGAGTTCTGTGATTTCACCAGAAACGTCTGCACTGATTTTCACCTCGGTTTCGGGTCTTATTTTTCCATTGGCACTTACCGAAGAAATGATGGTTCGTTGTTCAATTTTTCCAACGGTAACTTCAATAACCCCTCGTTTTCTGTTTTTTCCTATGACTACTAAAATGATGGTAATTAGAACGATACTAAGGCCTATAATTAATTTTTTTTTGGTCATTATAATGATAATTCTTTTCCTTTATAAAAGTCGATAATTAGATTTCTAAATAGCCATTCGTACTTGGCATTGATCCATTGTATTTGAGCTTGATTCCACTGATTTTTAGCGGTCAATAACTCTACACTATTGAGGATTCCGGCATCAAAACGTTTCTGGCTATACGCGTAATTTAATTGTTGTGCTTCAACACTTTGTTTGGTAGCTAAATACCGGCTTTCTGCGGTTTTAAGATCGGTATATGCCGTAGTGACATCGTTTCGAATCTGATTTTTAGTATTCTGAAGATTGAGTTCACTTATTTTGGTGTTTAGGCGTGCATTTTTAAGGGTGGTTTGATTGCGGTAGCCATTAAAAATAGGGATTGAAATGGATAATCCAACCTGTTGTCCTAAGTTGTCTGTCAGTTGATCTCCAAAAGATTTGGGAGTAAGTTCTGTTGCTACATTGGGGACCAAAACCTGCTCCAATGAATTTTCGGTAAATCCGATAGGGATAAAAGTGGTGTCACCAAAACGGATATTCTGACCACTTTGAGAATATACCGTATTGATATTACCATACCCAGATATGGTGGGTTGTAAACGAGCAGAGGCCATCTTTTCGGCATATTTATTTTGAGCAATGATAGCTTCTGCTTGGGCAATGTCGGGCAAGTTTTGTAATGCCATGGTATATATATCGGCAACCGATTCTGTACGCATGGATGGATCATACGTCATTGGTTGAATATGGATTTCAAACGATTGATCTATGGGGTATTGCATCAGATTCATTAAGGTATTATATCCCCGTTCAATCGTATTTTGTGCATTGATAATATTAACTTTATCGTTGGCCGATTGTGCCTTTAGGTTAAGGACCAATTGAGCATTCGTTGATCCATTTTCTAAAAATATTTCAGCTTGTTTTAACTGACTTTGCGTGATTTCGTATTGGGTATTTGCCCATTTTAAATTTTCTTCTCCTTGGATGATCTGAAGAAATGTTTGCGAAACCGATAAAGCAATTTGATTCCGAATGACAGCAAGGCTAGATTGGTTGGCCAAAAGAGCAGATTTGTTTTGATTAATGGTGTGATTCACTTGGCTACCTCCGTAAAGTAAAACACCTGCACCAATCGAAAACGAATTACTCTGAATGGTCGTATTATTGAAAGAGTTGGTGAAAGGGTCAATGGTTCTACCAATATTGTAGTTGTGATTCCCATTGCCATTGATGGCCGGCAGTCGGTTGATTTTGCTTTGGTGTAAATTGTTTTCTGCGATTTCACCTTGAAGTCTATTTTGAGCGATAGAGGTGTTGTGCTCTAAAGCATATTGAATGCATTTTTTTAAAGTCCAAGGGGATGTTTCTTGGGCTACTGTTGTGCAATAGGCCAAGAGAAGGAAAACAGTAATTAGTTTATGCATACAACGATTCTAAATAACCAAACAAAGGTAAGGGTATCTTTAATAAAGTAGAATAAGGGGAAAATAAATCTTACGTTATCTTCATTTAATATTGTCGATAATCTTTTAGATTTGTGTGATTGAATAATTGGAGCAAACTGGGTTATTATTTTTTTCCTCAATTGACATGGCGGAGGGAAGTTACTCGCAAACAAGTTTTTTTGACATTCGACGATGGTCCTCATCCGGATATTACTCCTTGGGTAATGGACGCTTTAGCTCAGGTAGGAGCAAAAGCTACGTTCTTTATCGTTGGAGAAAATGCACAACGCCATTTTGAGTTAATTGCTCAACTAACCGATGCAGGTCATCATGTAGCCAATCATACCTTTAAACATTTGAAAGGGTGGCGTACTTCAACCAAAAAATATGTTGCGGATATCGCAGATTGTGAAGATTATATCAAAAGTAATACCTTATTCAGACCACCGTATGGACAGATCAAATACAGCCAAATCCGTTCAATCCAATCCAAATACGAAATTATTATGTGGGATATTCTATCCCGGGACTACCTTCCAAACTTAAATGTGAAACGAGCATTGCGACGCATCAAAAAGGCCACCCGGCCCGGAAGTATTGTCGTTTTTCATGATAGTGTAAAAGCAGAAAAAAACGTAAAATCATTATTGCCGGCTTATTTATTATTTCTTAAGGAGGAAGGCTATACGATGTCTGTTTTATGATTGCGATACTTGGGATAGGTCTTATTATGGGTATTTTTTTGAGTATTCAAATTTTTTCATGGTGTTCGATGTTGGTGTACATGACCAAACCATTGCAACCGCGATCAGAATATCCGAAGGTATCTATTTTGTTGGCAGCTCGTAATGAAGAAGCATTGATTATTCGTTGTTTGGAGGCCATGCATCGCCTCAATTATCCGACACACCTATTAGATATTCAGATTGGAGATGATTCCAGTTCAGATAACACCCTAGCACTCATCCAAGAATTTATCCAAGACAAACCCCATTTTCATGTGCATTCCATTACCGAAGTAGTTGGAAAAGGAAGAGGAAAAGCCAATGTGTTAGCACAATTGGCTCATCATGCAGATGGAGTTTTTTATGGTATTACCGATGTGGATGTTCAATTGCCAGCGGATTGGATTTTGGGATTGCTTCAAGAATTTGATGACGACGTGGGATTGGTAAGTGGAACAACAATGTGTCAGCCTGGGGAGCTATTTGCTACCATGCAGAGTATCGATTGGTTACATTTTATGGGCTACATTAAAGCATTTGCCCATGTGGGGGTGGGGTGTACAAGTGTAGGCAATAACATGGCTGTTCGAGCCTCAGCCTACTGGCAAACGGGGGGCTATGAGAACATTGATTTTTCAATTACAGAGGATTATAAGTTATTTCAAGAAGTCACATCCCGAGGTTGGGGCTGGAGAAATATATTGAGTGATTACTCACTAGGGAAGGCTTGGTTTATACCTTCTATCACCGAAATGCTTCATCAACGAAAACGTTGGCTCATCGGTGCGCGTGATCTCCCACTCAATTGGAAAGCAATCATCCTGCTTTATGGTCTTTTTTTACCGGCTTTAGGGATTCTTTTTTTTATTTCTATTCAATGGGCTCTGGTTGTCTGGGGAGTGAAGTTTTTGCTCCAATCTTTATTTATGCTCACGCTGTGTCATAAGGCGGGAGTACAACCATTTAAATTCTGGCAATTAGCCGTGTATGAGGGGTATGTTTTGATCAATACGTTGGTTACTGCGGTGTTTTACTTTCTTCCGATTCCCTCCGTGTGGAAAGAGAGAAGATATGGAACAACATATATTCAAGACGGAATAGAATAAGTATTTTTGAAGCATGTTTCCAAAATTGATTACGATTACTATTCCTGATTTTTTACAGGGATTTTTACCACCTCAATTTTCGTTGTACAGTTATGGTTTTATGATTGCCCTAGGAGCTATTTTGGCTTTTTATATTGTGCTATATCAATCCAAGTCTTTGGGTCTTAACACCGAAAAACTGTCTAGTTTATTTATGTGGGCTATAGGGGCCGCCTTTGTGGGAGGAAAGTTGTTTTTCTTTTTAGAGGATATCAATAAATATTGGGATAACCCCTCATTAATGAAAAATGCACTACAAGGAGGGTTTGTTTTTTATGGATCATTGATTTTTACCATACCGACTCTTGTTTTGTGGTTAAAAATAGGAAAAATAGCAGTTCGACCGTTTTTAGATATACTTGCTTTCGCAGCACCCGTCCTTCATTCGATGGGGAGAGTAGGCTGTTTTTTGGCAGGGTGTTGTCATGGGAAAGTGTGTTCTTCAAATCTAGGAGTGGTTTTTTCTCATCCGGATACGCTAGCTGATTTTAAAGATGTACCCTTATATCCTACTCAATTATTCGATATTGGTGTAAATGTATTGATTTTAGGCGTCGTATATTTTCTTCGAAAAAGACAATCGTTTCAGGGTCAATTATTTTTAGTTTATCTAATCATGTATGCCATTGGAAGAAGTATCGTAGAACTGTATCGCGGGGATGATTCACGTGGATTTTTGTTTGATGGTCAAATTTCACACTCCCAATTTATTGCTTTATTCGTTATTGTTGGATGTAGTTTTTTTTGGTACAAATGGCGCAAATCAGACGCCTCTTTGGGGAATTAAACGATTACTTTTACTTGTCCTGTTTTTCGGATATGAAAATTTTTTTCGATCAAGGGTTCACCATCGAGTTGAGCAGGGATAGGGCAATCAGAAGCAATGGTAATTTCTTCCAATTGTTGATATTCAATGGCTGATTTGTGTAGGTGTCTCCCCAATTTCACTAGCGGTAAAAAATACATGCGCTTAAAAAGAGAAACACGTTTACATAAAATAATTTCTAATTTACCATCACTAATATTGGCATTTGGCGCTACTTTAAACCCTCCTCCATAGACTTTTCCATTGGCCGCAGAGAGCATGAATACCTGTTTATTCTCACCATTAATTTTAGCTTGGAAAGAACGATAGATAAAAAGATGCTTGATGATTTCTATCCAGTATTTTGCTTGACTTGAAAACAGGATTTTTTTAAGTTGTGTTTTTTGAGCAATTGCACCATCAAATCCAGCACCAAATCCATTTATAAATCGTTTTTGATTGCAAGTCCATACATCTATGGACGAAAATTCTTGTTGGTTGTTGAATGGAATTTGAAGTATACGTTGAAGTGATTGGTTTGCATATAGCATTTTAACTAAATCATTTCCTGTGCCGGCCGGGATGATGTGCAGGGGAGTATCAAAATGGGGTAGGGCTTGTAGAGTGATATTGATGGTACCATCTCCACCCACAATGCTAATTAAATCAAAAGGGTGCTCATCCATTAATTTTTGAATTTTTTCTGTATCATCATTCCCATTGGTTTGGTAAAGAGAATAGGCAAAACCTTCCTGTTTTAAAATGGTTAGGTATGGAGTTAATGCAAGGTGAGATTTACCTCCTTGAGCCGCTGGATTAAATACAATAAGCGTATGCTGGTAGATCAAAATGTAATTTAGATTCAAACAAATATCGGAAAAATAGCTGGGTTAAGTAATTTTGAACCAAACATGAAAAGGATAACATTAGTAGGAGGAGGATTAGCTGGTTCTCTGGTAGCGGTTTATTTAGCCAAACGTGGTTATGAAGTGAATATATATGAACGAAGACCCGATATGCGGAATGTGGAAATACCCGCTGGTCGATCGATCAATTTAGCATTATCAAACCGGGGTATTCATGCTTTACAAAAAGTGGGATTGGATCAATTAGTATTGGACAAAGCGATCCCCATGGCGGGTAGAATGATGCATGACACAGCAGGTAATTTAGCCTACCAACCCTATGGGAAAGAAGGGCAAGCGATCAATTCTGTAAGTAGAGCACATCTTAATGTTCAACTCCTGCAATTAGCAGATGAACATGAAAATGTAAATCAGTTTTTTAATATGAGATGCCAGGAGGTAGATATTGAAAATAGTGTATGCTGGTTTTTGGATGAGAAAACGGGTGAAAAATTAGAGGTTAAATCCGATTATATCCTTGGAGGAGATGGAGCATACTCTCCTGTTCGCTTAAAAATGATGAAGAACGATCGGTTTGATTATTCTCAAAGCTATACTAAAAGTGGATATAAAGAATTAAATATTACACCTACTGCAGAGGGAGACTTTGCGATGGATCCCGATTCGCTTCATATTTGGCCCCGAGGCAATTTTATGATGATTGCTTTGCCTAATCCAGACAAATCCTTTACCTGTACTTTATTTATGCCTTACGAAGGAGATGTAGGTTTTGATCGGATTCAAACCGATGAAGATATTCTTGAATTCATGAACACCTATTTTGCTGATGCAGTGCCGCTAATGCCTGAATTATTAGAAGATTTTAAGAATAATCCGGTGGGTAGTTTAGTTACAGTTCGGTGTTATCCCTGGCACATGAAAAAGGCTACTTTGATTGGGGACGCCTGTCATGCGATTGTTCCCTTTTATGGACAAGGTATGAATTGTGCTTTCGAAGATTGTGTAGAATTGGATCATTGTTTGGAAGAATTTGGTGACTGGGATATCGCCATGGACGCCTACCAAAAAAGACGAAAGCCCAATGCAGATGCCATTGCTGATCTTGCTTTGCAAAATTTTATTGAAATGAGAGATCTTGTGGGAGACGAACAATTTTTACATTACAAAAAAGTGGAACATCAGTTATGTGAACTGCATCCCGATTTGTTTAAGTCTCAATACGAAATGGTAACATTCAGTACCATTCCATATAGTGAGGCATTATCTGTTGGTGCAAAAAATACAAAACGCGTTTACGACCTCATCACTGAGGATAAGGTGGATCAAATCAACGATCGGAACTTTGTAGAAGCTTGGTTTAAATAACCATTAATGATGTATAACTATTTTCTCAGAAGACGTACCTGCAGAAGTGTGCACTTGTACAAGGTAAGTGCCACTAGCTAACGTGTCATTTACCCTTACTTCGTTGGTTATTCCTTGAAATGTAAATACTGTTTTTCCAGCAATATTGAGGATCTCAATACTAACGGCCTGTTGTTGATCCAATTGAATGACAAAAGGACCTTGTGCTGGGTTGGGAATCAATTGAAAGGAAGTTTTTAGTGGTGTTGCAATACGATTAACTTCTGGTTCTTTGAGCCGAATTGTGTAATCTTCGATTTCACCAGGAGTATTGCTGCATGGCGACATTGGATTGGTGAAGTACTGACTTCTTACCCGCAATCGTAAATTTTTATTGATCGTTGCATCCGTTGGAACAGTGAAAGTGCTCGTCGCCTTTTTTGTTTCATTAGATAGGGTGGAAAAAATAAGTTGTTCTGTTGTTTCAAAATCGCCATTACGATTATAATCAATCCAAGCAGTAACAGAATCTCTACCGTTAAAAACGTAATTCATACCCACTTCTAGGGTATAGTTCTCGCCTAATTCAAGCTCCGTAGATTGATCTGTAAAATCGCCATAAAACTCTTGATTGGAAGTGTTATTAATATACTCTAAATCTACATAATTGATATAATCTTGTGTAGCTCCTTCACCGGAGGGAACGCAATATTTGAATTCTCTAACCAGGTAATCAAAGGTGTATGTTTCAGATAAATTGCCATTTTTTGAATGAGCCAATACCTTGAAATAAACATGATCATTCCAAGTGTCTGCACCAATGGGTCTCTTAGATTTCCAAGTGTTCGTGCCCGTTTTTTCCATGGCTATGGTGCTATCCAATGTAACGCTATTAGCACTCCAAAATACATTTACATCATCTAAATCACCATCATAATCAATGGTTGCGGTGACATACTGATCAATACCATCTTTGGGGGAATTGATGGTGGGTGTGCTTGTCAGAGTAGTATGTGTGATGGAAGGATAATTATTTCGACCTACCAAAGTATATTCCCATAAACCTCGTCCCCAAGTGGCAGCTCTTAATGTATTGCTTCCGTAATGAATTTCTAAATCCTTAACCGTAACGTTGGGAAAATTTTCATTGTATAGGGTCCATATAGTAGCCGATTTGCTTTTGTAATAGATGCCAATTTCTCCTCCTACATACAGGTAAGACGAATCACTATGATCCATAACTACGGTTCGAAGTGGCATGTTTCCCAGATTGTATGTAATGTTAGACCAGGTAGCCCCCTGATCGAAGGAGATAAATATTTTTTGATTGTCTTTTTGATACCGGTTGTATGTAACCATAATGGTGTTTTTATTTTTTGGATCAAAGGCAATATCTGTAATCGAAAAATTGGGCAAACCCGAATGGATACTCTTCCACGATTGTCCTCCATCTGTGGTTAGACGAAGGATATTATTTCGGGCAACAGCGATAACATTAGAATCCGATTCGGCTATAGCAGCTTCCGTAATGGTAGCCCCTATTCCTGGATCAGATTTGAAAGTCCATTGTGTTCCAAAATCATTTCCACGATACATGGTATCACTAAAATGGTAGACTTGCATACTGTTTAGAGGATTTTGTAATAAAGGGGCTTCCCAAGCAGCATTTCCACTGCCTCCATTTGGGTTGTTACATCCGTTCCGGGTTAGTCCTCCATTTTGGGTATAATTTCTTGACCCAAATTGCCAACTGCCTATCATCCAATCCTTATTGAGGGGATGAGCTAAAGCTTCCATACCGTCGCCACCGTTCCATTCTATCCAGCCATCTTTATTTAAAATACTGGTTCCATTGTCTTGTGATCCAGCCATATTGATGTCGTAGTTGCCTTGACTCAGCCCAACGGCATAAAATTCACGAATGGCGGTTCCGTCATTGAGGCGAGTCCAAGTGTTTCCATTGTCAGTACTTTTTGCAAAATACCCGTCTGTACCTACATAAAATACACCATTTACACATTCGGCTATCCGCAAATCAGCATGAATGTATGCATTATTTTGATTAGCCCATGCCGTTTTTTGACTGAATGATTGACCACCGTCAGCAGAGGCAAAAAGGTCCACATACCCATAGATCATATAATCGGGATTAATATCTGATACGGCAAATGCGAAGCCACTGCTATTGGGATTACTTAATGCCGTAAAGTTTGCTCCTTCGTC
>ERZ807291.7433-NODE-7433-length-12666-cov-4.115138_pt1 | contig 12666 bp, 3 predicted proteins | sample MGYA00521257_ERZ807291 | MGnify/ENA primary metagenome ERZ807291 (study PRJEB31413, sample SAMN03169783) | marine metagenome | biome: Marine; feature: Water; material: Subsurface seawater | place: North Sea | collected 2011-04-28 | depth 1 m m ...
CAGCATGGCATTCGTGGGCATTGTTTTGCCGTAGTATGCGAGAAAAACTCGATGAGTTGGATAAGGCGAAAATGATGGCGAAAAAAGTAATGTTGAGAATAAGTCATCGACAGCTCATGCAAGGTTGGACTGCATGGAAGGTATTTTTAAAGTCGTTGGACGACCAAGAAGTTTCAGTAAGAATTGCTAAGCGCGTACTGGCCAGGTTGTTGAACCAAAAATTGCACTTTGCTTTTAACAGTTGGCACAGACACGCAGTTGTATCTACTCTGTATATTCAACATCGCAACAGTCTAGCAAAGGGCGAAGCAGAGCGATGCATGTTAGAAGAGCAAAATAGGAAGATACTCGGAGAGCTTGAAGAACAGCATGAGAGAAACCGAAAACGATTGCTGTCACGGCTTATTCTTCGTGTTTGGACGATTCGTCATCAAACGTTTCGTAAAGAAAAACGTTTAGAGGCTTTTGCAAAATGGAAAAGTTTGTACAACGAATCAAAACATCATTCGTTGTTGGATATCGTGGAAAATACGAAAATGCAAGTATCTGCTGCCCTGACATACCGTGGAATGATACGATATATGAAGCAGAGAATTAGGCACTCATTCAATAAATGGTTTGCTTTTAACAATATTGTAAATGAAGAGCGTGAAAAAATAAAAATTTGGGCGGCACGTTTACAGAACCAAACGTTAGGAAAAGGCTTTCATTCATGGAAGTGGATGGTAAGCGAGAAAAAGCAGCGCCGGGTAGACATTGATCGAGGTTATAAAATTTTGTTTAATGTATTTCTACGGCGAAAGGACAAATTTTTGGCCTCTGGATTTCGAAAATGGGCAATGTTTTCTATGAATGTCTTGAATTTTCGTGCAGCTCAAGCGTTTAAGAAAGCTCAATTTGATCATGCGCAGCGATTTATTGTTTCAAAAGTACGCGATTATCTCCATAAACGAGTCGGCCATTCATTCCGACACTGGTCCAAACTGGCAGCCAAGTGGAGACGAACTGATATTCAAAGAAAGCGAGCATGCCAGCTCATTGAAATTAAGCTCGAGAGGGTACTAATTGAAAAAAAACGATGTTCCTTTGCATATTGGCTCAACATGACGAAGGGGATGAAGATTCAAGAGATTCGTGTGAATGCTGCAACAAAATTCATTGGAAGATGTGTTCGTAACTACATCAAAGAGCGCTACCAAACAGCTTTTTTGCACTGGCAAAATATAATTAGAGCAATTAAAGCTCAAGAGGCGAAGGTCGAAGGGGCGACCCGATTTATAGTCGCTCAAATCCATCGCAATTATTATCGAAAATTGAAAACGAAATTTTTGATCTGGTCAAACATGACTCACTTGATGGGCGTGAAGAACATGGAGTTCAAGAGTGCAGTCCGGTATATTGTGACGAACATTCAGCGAGCAGTCCGTACGAAGTTGCTGTATGCGTTTCGCGATTGGGTGGAGGAGTCGCGTGAAATGGCAATGCAGGAAAAACGCCACAATGATGCAGTCCGATTTGTCGTCACTCACGTTCGGAAGTACATAAATGCACGTGTGGCCAAGGCATTTAATGTCTGGCAACAATTCTGTATGAGTGGACTTCTGGAAGAGCAGCGTAACATGAGCAATGCGGCGGCGATGGCAGCGCGTCAACAGCACCAACAGAATTTGGTCGCCGCAAGGTTCATTGCCATGATAGTCAATAAGGAGAAAGCCGCATTGCAGGGCGCGTGGCGAATTTGGATAAATGTAGCGTATTATTCCAAAATAGAAGAAGCTGAGAGAAAATTGACAGAGGAGCGAAAGCAACTAGAGCAAACCCATGCCGAAAAAATGATGTTAGTAACTGTTGCCCATGCCCAAAGCATGCAAGAAGCCAAATTAGCAGCAACAAAAGCACGGACTGTGGCACTTCTCAGGCGTCTCGAAAATGATAACGTCGGATTAATGCTACAAATAGGAATGGACGCCTTCAAAATGCGCGTCGCGGCATACAAAACTGCGAGGACACGCTCTGCTGTTATTCTGATGAGGTACTCTGGAAAGTGGAGAATGCGAATGACCAAGGTAGCCTTGTCGTGCTGGTCGGGTGCACTAGCAAAGTTCAAGCTTAACCAGCAAACTGCTCGTTACGTGCTAAGCTGCTTAAAACGAAGTCGGAACTTGCAACTGGTGAGAGCTATAGAAACGTGGCGAAGAAACGCACAATTACAAGATATCAAGCACAATATCCAAATTACTCACGCAAGGAATATGTTCAGTAAGAAAATCATGGCGATTAGTCGTTCGCAACGAAGAGCTTTTGATGTGTGGGTGTCCTTTTCTGAAGCCAAAGATGCGGAATTGAGAACCAACACGAAGGTAAAAACGTTAGAAGAGGAGGCGCGGAAAAATTTAGAAGAATTTGAAGCGAAGGAGCGAGAAATTATGAAAAAAAATATTGAGATTGCTGAAGAACTTCGTCTAAAGGCAGAAGAAGATGCTAATGAGATCCGTAGAAAAACACAACTCGAGGTGGCTTTGCTAAAAGAGGAAAGTCAACAGGAATTAGCATCCATGAAGAAAGAATATGAATCCATAGAGCTAGAGCTTAAAAGAAGTAAAGACAAATACCAAGAGGACACCAGCCGACTCGAAGAAGATGTCGAAAGCGAACATGTTAAGGCCAAAACTGCCCGGGTGTATATGACAATTGCATCATTCTCTATCCGAGGGAGGAAAAAGCATTTGACAAAAGCGTTTCTCCAATGGAGGTTTGCTTCGAACGCGATAGCTGCGAGCGTAAAGTTCGATGACGAAAAACAAAGATTGGAACATGAGAAAATAAAACTGGAGCAGGTAACAGATGAATTGACTTCTCGGGTTGAGAGCGTGCAAGTGGTTCTCGAAGAAACGACCACTCAAATGAAGGAAGAGCACCAAGACCAGTTTCAAACGGTGAGGCGCCAAGCCATAGGTAACCGTGTGTTGAGGAGCATGCAGGCATACCGTATCCAGCGAATGATGAGATCGATGAACGTTTGGAAAAGTACCATCCACCGACTTCAATTGAATGAAACAAATTGGAGGCACGGCTCTCACCAGATGTTCAAGACTATCGCCAGCGTCATGAAGGTTCGCGTCCATCGCTCCTTTCATACGTGGAGAAAGAACACTGATGAATTGAGCATGCACGAAGCTAAACGGGTACAAATGCATAGCGGGATGACGCATATGCTCAATGTAGCACTTCATCGCATGTACCAAAAGCTAGTGTTTCGAGGCTTCCGATCTTGGCTACATTTTTGTCACCTTCACGCAAACAGAGAACTGTTGAAAGCGCACGAAGAGATAAGTCTCCAGCATGAGCGAGAGAAGAAAAAAATGTTGAAAGATTATGACTCTCAAAAAGAGGACATGTTGCTTGCTCACGCAGGCGACAGGTCACGAATCCTGAAAGAAAAGCAGGAGATGGAAGCGACGCTAACGCGAGAAAAAGAGCATCTGAGAAAGACTTTAATTCGAAGAGGAGCTAGTCGCCGTATATGGAAATCCCTTCACATCTGGAAACAAACCCGCTTGGCAGGTGCTCTGGGATTTTGGAAAAAAAAAGTGATTGAGCACAGATACGATCATGTCGTGGTGAGTCGCCTTTTCCAATCCCTGGTCCAGTTCGAAGAACACAAAGTTTCACGGGCATTCCATCACTGGGTTGATATGACTGTAGTCAAGGAAAAGTTTCATAGAGGAACGCGTGGAAGTCGTGCAGCGACCAAAGTCTTTCATTTGTTATCAATGCGGAAGAAAATGGACATGGCCTTTGGTTTTCGATTATGGGTCACGCACACACACTTAGTCCATCACATTGTATTAGAAAAAAGTTTTGCACATCAGGTCGAGGTTGTAAAGTTGCAATTGTCTTCTGTAACAAAATTGTCTGATTTTAAACACAAAGCACTTGGGCTGAAATCTATATGCACCACGATATCTCGTGTTAGAGTTCGAAAGTGTGCAAGAGCGATCCGTCAATGGAAGTCTGTCGTCGCCTCGGAAGTGGAGCGAGAAATGAAATTAGCTCGTGTCTATAAAAGCTCCACTAGTCGTGCAAAATGCAGCGCATGGAAAGCTTGGATTACCCATATGTATTATGGGCGCCGTATGGACAAACGAGGTTCTGTTGTGACCTGGATTTCGATGAGAAAGCAAAAGCATTTGCTCAAAATGGCATGGAATAAATGGCACATCACCAGCCATAAAACCCGCGAGACAATGCTCTGTAAGAATCACACAGAGGCCCAGAATAGGCAGTCATTCTTAGCTAAGTTAGCGTGGGCATGCTTTACTATGAAAGGAAGGCAAGTGAGTGGCGCATTTAAACACTGGAAGTATCTCGCTGAAAAGCAGAGAGGCATGCAAAAGGCCATAGATTGTTTCCGAAGAATATTTAATCGATCATTTCACAAAAAAGTTCGCGCAGCATTTCTTGCCTGGTTCTTGCAAACGCACAAAGAGCGCACGGACGATATTATGAGTGGCTTGAAAAATCATTTTTCGACACTTTTGGACACACAGTCTGGAAAACACAGTGCAAGCTGGATAAGAATGAAAAATAAGAAAGACAAGGCCCTCTTCTGTTGGCGGTGGTCTCGTGAAATACATAGGATGAGCAAACAAAAGTGGGCAAAACTAGACCAAGACAAGTCAGGCTATTTGAAGAAAATGGAAAGCACAATGGAGGGTTTGAAGTCAGAGCACGAAGAAGACGCAGTATGGTCAGAGACCATGACACAAGAGATAAAAGCGTTGCAAGAACGAGTCTTTAATGTTAAAAAGAAGCAGCAAGCGGATGCACTTGATTTGTCTCGCCAGAAGAAGCATGATGCGGCATGGTCAATCTATAGAATCGTGCAGGCTTCTTTATCGCGGAAGCTTTTCCGCGCAATCAGGATATGGCAGGTTGGCGCTGTGGGAAAGAAACACGAAGATCTGGAGAGTCGTCTCTACAAGAAAGCGAAGCAATCGGATCTCGCCGTCAAGCGGATTACAAAGCTTGTCCAGAGGGCCCAGCAAGATCACATGCAGACGGAAAAATTACTCTCAAGTATCCGAGATCGGACACAGGCGATTCGCGAAAGCACAAGCGAACCAAAGCCAAGGAAATCGAGGACCAAATCGAGAATCAAATCCCGTAGATCTTCTCCCCCAAGGCAGACTACAACATTGCCATCTGGTGGGGTTATTCGCTTGCATCGGAGCGGTAGCATAGATATTCGGGTTCCTTCGCGAAATCGTCTGCACAACCACGGTGCTTCCCCCATGATTACCCCTGGCAGAGATTCGACTAACCATAAGCGCAACCCAGTAGACAGGAGTAACAGGCGAAATGAGGGAACCGAACATTTTCGGCTGCCCACTCAATCAAGCCGAAGCCGTAGTATAAGCCCTGCAAGAGTAAGAGCAACTGCCCTTCGAAATGAAGAATTGGGAGTGTGGTCACCGCCGGGAAACAACCCCTCTGGCAGCCATTGGCAGCCGAAACGTCCTATGTTAGAGGCTAAACCAGAGACTGCCGATGAGGGATCAAAGCGTGGTCCAGTTTTTCTGTTCGACAATGGTGTAGGGGAAGGTCCCTCTGTGAGTAACGTCGAGGTTAGCAACATTAGGGGAATGAAAACAAGCGCTGTTCTCCGAGATGTCGACAGCAGCGCAGGATTGAAGTTCGATGCGTTCGAATACGATTACAACTCACCAGCAGATCCAAAGTAAAAATTCTTGAGTATAATAAAGTGTTCAGTGTCCTTGGCGCGAAAAAAATCCGACCCAATGTTCAAAGTGTGTTAGTTTTCGGCCAGGAAATGACAAATAAAAGCAGGGGGGGCGCCTAACTACATAAGTTTAAATCAAGCGACCGCTTCTGTCACGGCGTCCGCGCCTGAACGAACGCTCTAAATTGTTTGTTCTCAAATTACTTGGAAATGTGGTTCCCAGGGACATTTTTGTGAAACGGGCGATAGACCAAACGCCCGCCACCCGAACAAACGCCTATCACACACGTGGACGTGAAGACGTGAACCGAACAGACGTCTACAGTCAGTCTCACAGAACAGTAGTACACAGTACCGGTACTTACTCCTCTACTTCATTGTTAAAATTCGTAAAACAATTATATTAATTTACAATCGTACGCGTATGTATGAATATTATATATTGCGCACTGACCTTCCCTACGAGGACTTGTCAGAAGTCGAAGAACGGACGTCCCTAACTCTTCTTCCCTCTACCGCCGTTATCGCCACATTTGCATGGTGGACAGGTATTTCTCTAATTACTTGTGCGCGACGTGACCCGTGACCCTTGACATGGCTAGTTTGGTCAGCCGGGACGATCAGGCAGAATTGGGTGACGTCACTCGACGGCTGCGAAGTTCAGTCTATTCTGCGGACAACCGACGATTCAAACGAGGTCGAGATGTTCCTCGTTCTTCTGATTTGCCGACAGAGGACAAATTTTATGGCAATATCGAAGCTGACGCCGACGAGTGCATAATATTCGGCATTCTTAGCAAACGGACGACTTTGCGGTACTCTCATGACCGTTTTTTCCTTGTGCGAAAGAAAAAACCATTGGAGTTGCGATGGTATGATGACTACAATTGCTTTTTGGAAGCCAGGGGGGAGCGAAGACATTATTTGAGGATGCTGAAAGTTTCGGACTGTGGTGGCCTCAGTTTCAAGATTATGGGGTTTGATTTAAAGAAAAAAATCGTGTTGAAAGCAAAAGACGTACAGTCGAAGGAGAAATGGATGGGTACGCTTTCGTACATTTGCCGTCTGGAAGCGTCAGTACCAACACCAATGGCTGGTTTGAAGAAGCAAGCCAGCTCTGAGTTTGGACGAAGCATGTTATTGAAGGCAATATCCGACGGTCCATCGTCTGGAGCGGAACGGAGATGCGAATTCGACGACAGTGACATCAGTGCGGACGAGGCAGACAGTCTAGATGGACCGCGACTGCTCTATCGGCCTCAAACATACCCTAAGTATCAGCGTATCACAGGCCATTCTGGTCATGTTGTTGCTGGTCACCAGAGCACCCAAGAGCGAGCTGAGGAGCGCATCACGCAGCCACAAAACCATGATGAAGTGTCCGCACAGAAGAAATCCGCGAAGCAGCCGGCCCGTTACAAGAAGGTTCCCAGGCCTCCTAGTGGACTGCCGTGCAGCGTGGTGTGCCAGAAAATATTGGACGATCTAAATAGTGCTATTACGTCGGAAACATTTGGTGCGGCAATAAAGAGGGCCATCGCGCGCGTGGAAGATGCGGACAGAGACAGTAAGATTACACCCGCATCGATCCAAAATACATCCTTTTCAGAAAAAATGCGGTCTCTGTTAAAAAAACCCGTGAAAGACTTAATCGGTTTGCGTGACGCCTTCCCATCGATCTGGCAAGGTGAAGTCCCGGAACTTTACGACAAACTGTACAGTTTGCTCGTGAAGGCAGATATGATTCGGAATTTTCAATCGGAGCTTTACCTGTCTTCCGAGGAGGAGGAGGAGGAGGAGAAAGACAGAGAGATCATGGGAAGAAGCATCAAGAGACTGGACCATTATCGTGCAAAAGCAGCATGGTAATATCTACATCAGTATATCTTTATTCTCAGACTATCGACGTATATATTTCGTATACTTAATGAAGCCTACCTATATATGGATGCTGCTGGCTGGCTGGCTGCGGGTGTCTCTTGGTGCCCTCTTGCTTTCTGCCGAACACGCTTTACGCGTCGTGGCTTGTCCATCACTTGCGCAAGAGGCACCATATAAACTTCAGATGAGCATCGAAATGAACGTGCACTGTTCTGTGACCACGATTTTTCCATACCACCCATATAAGACAATGCGTTCGTTTTTTTTGCTTCTTGCCGTTACCATCTGCTGGGCCAACTTCGCCCTTGGCGAGAATACCGCGGAAAAAGATGCGCGCATCAACGTAGTGCTCGTTGGAGCGACGGGGGACTTGTCTCAAAAATATTTGTGGCAGTCCCTTTTTCGTATGTACCTTCAAAGCCTGAAGTTACCCGATAGGCCGAAACTTGCAGTTTGGCCTGCTGCTTCTTCGTCGGCTGAGAAAGCGAGTCTCTCGTTGGAGAAAATACTGAGCACGAAAGTTAAGTGCGAAGAGGGCGTGGACTTCGTGATCGCCGAAGACGAGCTTGTGTGCGAAGGTGACCTTCAAGTGTTTATTCACAGAGTTGTTCGACCTTACACCCAACTTAGGAATGAGGCCCACTATGCAGAGATCAATAAGCGAATCGAGGAGGATTTGCAGAAGGAGCCCAGGGGTGGAAAGAGACACTACGAAGCTGGGCGTGTGTTTTACCTGTCTATACCGCCGGCATACTACATGGACATTTCAAAATATATTAATGAACACGCGAGGCCCCACGACAAGGATGCCTGGCTTCGCGTAGTGATGGAGAAGCCGTTCGGATCAGATACTCAAAGTGCCAAAAAACTAGTTGGTGGAATCAACAATTTTTTGAAAGAAGAAGAAATATACCGGATCGATCATTACCTCGGGAAATTTGGTGTTCAGAGCATCTTGAACTTCCGCCAAGCCAATTATCATTTATACGAACCACTGTTGAATCGAGAGCATGTTGCCCGAATCGAAATCGTAATGAAGGAGACTGTAAGTTGTGCCAAGCGAACAAATTTTTTTGATGATTATGGCATCGTGCGTGATGTCCTTCAAAATCACCTCACCGAAATTACCGCTCTCGTTGCGATGGAATTGCCCGGGGACCCATCCGATACGGAATCTATTATCGCGCACAAAGCTGCTCTGCTGGAGAGCATTGCGCCCCCGTCCATGAAAGAAGCGGTACTTGGACAGTATGATGGTTACCGGTCGCACGTAACTCAGGATAAGATGGATCAAGGACGCAGTTATGAAGAATCGCAATCGAGGCAGGTGACTTTTGCCGCGGTAAAACTCAATGTTCGGAACGACCGTTGGGATGGAGTCCCATTTATCCTCACTTCTGGGAAAGTTTTGGATGAGCGTGCAGCCTATGTGCGCATAGTATTTAAGAGGACTGAGGAAGGTACTGCTGGAGAATTGATGATTAACATTCAAGGTGGGATCCGCGGAACGGAAATTTCTGCAACAATCGAAACGCCAGTGTTTTTTGCACCTCCTGGATTTCTACCTCGCTTTTTGAACGCTTCCAACCCGAATGCTTACAAAGAAGGGACGCGTGTGGCCGCCCCTATCGAGCAGGTCCGAAATGCTTACGAAGTATTGATTGAAGATGTTTTGGTGGGGCGCCAAGAAAACTTTGTCACCGCAAAGACTCTGCTTCCATCGTGGAAAGTGTGGACCCCATTGTTAAAAGAATACGACACCAGCACTGTGGAGCCAGTAAAATATTCTATCGGGGGGGAGGAAGTTTACCACGCATTGTCGAAGGCAAGTGCCGAGTGGGCCAAAGAGAGAAGAGCTGCTGAAGGAACTGCAGCTCACAACGAGCTCTGATGCGCGTGGGGAAGAGGAAGATATAATGTTCCAATTCAAACCTGCGATGGATCCTCCACATGAGTACAAGTAGAGCGAGCATTTCTTATTCTTTATTCTTCACTTGAATTTTGTATGAGCAAGTATCCATTCCTATCCCATCCTCCTGTTCCTGAGTCTCTTTGCATTTTGACCATTTCAGCCATGTTTGTACTATTAATACCGTACTTTACCTAAGGTACCTGTACGTCGCGTACCTGTATACGATACAATCGTGCGTACGTTCGGTAGAAGGTCGTTGCCTCCCCGGTCTTTGCGTCTGCCACACTGCTTGAGTGTGATAGATGTGGGGTCTTGCGCACGGTCCCTGGAGGAGGAACCTAAAGGCATCGAGGCATCGTCAGCATAAAGGTACACTTTGGGGTGCTGTGGAGCCACCGCAAACTAATCGAAATAGAATGGCGTCCACCCATTTTGAAGACGTTGATTTGAACGGGGAAGAGGCTGCCGGAGAGCCTGCCACCGTGACGGTTTCGTTTGAAGAGCACGGGCTCAGCCAACACCAGCTTGACGTTGTTTCTGGAAAAGGTGATGATTACGACGTAGGAAATATGCAAGGGAAGCGGGCATTAATCTTGTATGCTGTGCTGTCCGCTCACAACCAAATGGTCTGGATTTGTTTTTCGCCCATCAAGGATAAGACCATAAAATTTTTCAACCTAGGCGACGATATTGTGTTGGTCGACTTTGCATCGACTGTGTACATGGTCGTATATCTGGTATCCTTTCTCGGTTCCACATGGTTTCTTGAAAAACATGGGGTCCGACGGAGCATTTTCTTTGCCGCAACCTTGAATTGTGCCGGCACGCTGATTCGGTACCTAGGCTCCTTGGGGCCAAGCTTTGGTGTTGTCCTCCTCGGGCAGACATTGTGCGCTGTGACCCAGTCCTTCACCTTCGGCATGCCATCGTATTTGTCACGGGCATGGTTTCCGAGCAATGTTGTGAGCAGCATAGTTGGGATTGCTTGGTCCTTCGTTTATCTAGGCATGGCTCTAGGGCTGCTTGTTCCTCCCATATGGCTGGGGAATCTTTCACCAGCACCAATTCCTGGCCTTATGTTCGCATTCTTCGTTTCGGCGCTGGCCATTTTGGTTTCCGTTTTCATTTTTTACCCCAAGAACGAGCCACTCGAAATGTCCCGCTTACGGACATCGTCTTCAAAAGAAGAAAAACAATCATTGAAAGAAACCATGCTGGCTACGGTGAAAAATACAGAGTTCTTGTGTGTGATAATATGGTTTGGTATCATGGTTGGGGCGGGCTACGCACATTCGACGGACCTGCAAAGCATTTATGGGCACATGGCGAGCGACGAGGCGGTTGGATTTTTGGGCTTTGTGCAGACTATCTGTGGTGTGGTTGGTGTTTTTATTGGTGGAAGGCTAGTAAATCGATTCCCTGCTTACAAACAGCATGTTTGCGTTTGTTTATATAGTATAGCTGCCATCAGCTTGGGCGTGACATCTGCTTGCGTGGGCTCGCAGAATTTTGGGGGTGCAGTTGTCTTCAGTTGCATTTTTTTTTTCGCATGCATATCGTTGAATGCGACCGCGTTGGAGTATGCGATCGCGATAAACGAAAATCACGGTTTGTCACCGTTCGCAACATCTGCAGTCATGATGGCGAGTGTCCAATTTTTTGGAATCTTGTTGACGTTATGGCTAGGCCTGATTTTGGATGGTGTTGACGAATTGAACCGGACCATGGCGTTGGCAAGAGTGAACGGAGGTTTGACGGTGTTATGCGTGTTTGTGGTTCTTGGATGGCTGCTACTATTGTACAAGGTCTTTGGAACATTCCTGATCAATGGAAGGTCCACAGCAGGCGTTGGAGGAAGCGCCAAATTTTCCGTCCTGTCCGAATATGATACACCTTTGACCTCCGATATGCATGGAAATCAGCAGCCCCTGGACAGGTTCACTGATGAGGAAATTTTAAACACTATGGATTTTGAACACAGAGTAGAGACCGACGAAATATAGGTGAGTCAGGCACTCCACTTCCTTATATTTCAAACCCCTTCACGCATTATCTTAACTTATACATACCTCGCATACTGTGTGAATCGTGATCGATCTCTTCAAAATGGTGATGAAGGTGAATGCAAACATTGCAGAAAATCAAAAAGAATGATTGATAAGTTTCAGAAGCATGTTTAAATTACGTAAATAACAGCCAATAGTTAGGTTATATAACAGCCAATATAATATCTACTTAACATACACATTTATACATTTTGTATTTCCGTAAATAACAGCCAATACTATTTATATTTATATAATTTTGTATATTGGCTGTTACTGTATGTTATGCTTTTCTATATAACTTTCCAAATACGCTTGCATGCGTAGCATTTTTTACTCTGATACGCTAATACGTGTGTTTATTTTTAAACGCTGTACACACAAAACATAAAAATAGCGCGAAGCAATCTCGTTTCCACGACTTCATTACATTAGCAAATCCATCTCTGCTTTGAAGTCTTCTAAAATCCGATCGACCTCCTCCTTATATGCCGTGCGCCACGCGTTGGCTTCTTCAACGTCCCAGTTGTGAAATATGAACGCCGCGTCCGCACCGTTATGCAGAACATCGCGCAAATGATTCAGCGTCATACCTTCTCCGATATGGTTTCCAACATCCAAAGCAAAGTGCATCACCTCTTGCGTTGGATCAGCTTCGTTTTCCAACGTACCGGACAACAACAAATTGTCGCAGTTCAAGGTAACTTTGATGCCGTGTTCGAGCATTTGTCGTATGGGATGCTCATGGTATGACGGGACTTTCCAGCCCACGTTTGAAGTCAAGCAACATTCGACGAAGATGCCTCCCTCTTTACATTGATCCATTAAATGTGAATCACGGTGTAACTGGATCCCATGACCTATGCGAGCCACCGCGTGGGAATCCAGCGCCAGCCTCAAGTTATTTAGCGAATTGTCCCCAAACTTTTCGTTGACAGGCCACTCCCCTGCATGGACAGTCACAGGAACTCCTAACTTCTTCGCATGCAACACACCTTTCATCATTCCAGACAGTGGATAATTTCCTTCGTCACCAGCGACATCAAAACCACAAACACCCGGTTTGCTCTGCAGAAATTCAGCGG
>ERZ807291.7438-NODE-7438-length-12655-cov-7.669762_pt1 | contig 12655 bp, 17 predicted proteins | sample MGYA00521257_ERZ807291 | MGnify/ENA primary metagenome ERZ807291 (study PRJEB31413, sample SAMN03169783) | marine metagenome | biome: Marine; feature: Water; material: Subsurface seawater | place: North Sea | collected 2011-04-28 | depth 1 m m ...
ATTAATAAAAATGGTGGGCCCCACAGGACTTGAACCTGTACTCTGCCGATTATGAGTCGGATGCATTAACCAGTTATGCTAGAGGCCCTAGTTTGGCCTGCCCGGTAGGATTCGAACCTACAGTCTACGGCTTAGAAGGCCGTTGCATTATCCGTTATGCTACGAGCAGAATTTAAAAATGGTACCTGAGGCCGGACTTGAACCGGCACGACCTTTCAGTCGAGGGATTTTAAGTCCCTTGAGTCTACCAATTCCTCCACTCAGGCTTTAGAAAACTCCTCTGCTAATTTGAATTGTAATCGCCTTGCTTCTTTTTCCCAAGGCTGGTCCCAGTAATCGATGTTGCCTGCGTACTGATTGCTTTTCCAACGAGTAAGACCTGCGTCCATTTCGTTACGAGCAAACTGTTTTACATGGACCATTTCGTGTGCTAGGTTGACTACCCAGTTACTGAACATGGCAACATCTATAATAAAGTTGCGTTCGTCTAGACTTTCGCACAATGCTTCTGTGCCATCAGCCATATCTAAATACACTTTGTTGTGTAAACGAACTTGAATTGTGCTTTTTAGACGGTTGATGCCTAGTTGTTCTGCAAAACTTTTTACTGCTAACATAATATTAGCATGTAGATCTAGTTGAACTGCACCGCCTCGTGGTCCTGTAACTAAAACTTGCATTTTGAATCCTATTTGCTAAAAAGTCCAACTATTATAACACAATAAACGCATAGGTCAACCTATTTTTGCCACCAAAATTCCTCGTTAGAAATCAATGACTTAGCCATGTAGTTTGCTACAATAGTCTGTGCTTTACCTGTAAAATGCATACAACCTGAGTAAATATCAGAGAAATCTAGGTTTTTTGTACCAAGAATTCTGTGCAATGCCACAAGCGACGCAAATTCTTTGTCAATTGTGTGTGGCATCCTGTCTAGTCTAATATCTAAATCTAAAACATTAGGAAACAAGTCATTTTTGTTTGTTTCTATATGATCAGCGGGTTCTTGGCTAGAGCACCATGCCATATGGAAATTATTTGCTTTACATATTTGCTGAGCATTAAAGATATTTTGAAACCATTCACCAATATATAAGTCATGTACTACATAGGCAGTATTGTGTGCGGCGAAGTTATAGTTGTTTTGGCCGATATGCATATCACCGCTATGAGTTACATTATAATCCCTAAAATATGACAATTTCTGTTCGAGTTCTTGGTCTGCAAATTCAAATTCGGATACTAAAGTATTGTAGTCATGTTCAGTTGTAATATATTGCTTTCTACAAGGGTCTGGTGCTTGAAAGAACACTAATGTTTCATATTCATTGCTTTGAGTATCCATGCTGATAAAAGTTGATAAAGCAGAAACAACTGATGCCATACTACTACCACCGGAACTAAGATTTATTACATCAGTGTCTGGTAATAAGGCGCCTAATTGATTACTCCATGTGTTTGGGTAGTGTCTTAAGGCGTGTCCTTGAGTTCTAAGTCCAGGCATCAAGTCTTTAGATTCTGGCTTACAAAATGGGTCTTGCTCTTTTAAGATATCAAAATATTTTGTGTTGAATACACTTTTTGTCCATTCTATGTACTGTGCTGAAAGTCTTTTTTGATTTTCTAAAAGAGATTCATTTTCTTTAATTTTATCGAGTCTTTGTAATTGTTGATCGTTGATAAGATCACCGGATATTCTTTTCCAATCATCGAACCAATTGCTATCAATCTTTGGTGCTAACCAGTGTGCGTTGTCAAATAGTTCTGGAAAGTCAGCACCTACACCTAGTGAAAAACTGTCGCCAATGATAATAATTCGCTTCTTCATATACCTATTATTTATTGTTTATAAATACTTGCATGTTCATTTATGATAAAGACAAAAATATATCAATTTTCACTAGAGGCAAGAACGGAACCACAAACTTCCACAACCACTATTGGATGCAAAAAGAAGAAACTGACGTAAGTTCTTACACAGACTTTGATGTGACAGGATGGTTGTTTGCGACACCTTTACCTGCCATAGAAGACATGACAAGAGGTTGCATTAATCACAATAGAATGTGTCACGAACAAATCCAGGACGGCAGTTACAAAGAAGGTAATAGACGTTTAGGAATGTATGTGTTTGAATATATAACATTCTTAAAAACTTGCAAGTTATTAGACTTAGACATGAAGCATTTTATTATAACAAGAGATCCTTTAGAAAGATTAGCAAGTGGATTAAGTACATCATTGGATAATGCTTTAGAAGAAGCAATGATAAAACATTGTGGTGTTACATTTGATCAAATTAACGACAGTCTCAAAGTCACTGCAACATCTAATTATGACGATTCCTTTTGGAATACATTATGCAAAAATATATTTAAGTTACCTAGTGCTCAATATCATGCACAGGGTTGGTTATCACACATTGACAAACACATAAACTTTGAAGATTACAAATTGTTTTCAGTTGATGTAAATGATTTAGTGCCATTTGCAAAAGAAGTTGTTGGCATAGAAGTTAAAGAAACAGATAAACATTTACCAGCAAAGCAGTGGGGCGGTGCTCACATAGGAACAAGACCACCTGACACTAGATACTTTCATAACTTCATTGAGAGATGGTTAAAAGAGAAGTACGGTACAAACGCCTTAGACAAACAATTATCTGATTTATTAGATGCAGAGTATAAAGTAATAGAAAAACTAACACAAATAAATTATGATACTAACACTTGAGAAATTTACATTAGATGATAACTTTGGTACATCAGAAGAACTTGTAAGAAGCATGACTGAGTTCTTTACAGAGGAACTAAACATAGGACACTACGATGCAATGATAAATGTGGTCCTACATGATAAAATCAAAGTTGAAGGCCTTGATGGATATTGTGAATGGGATCCTAGCGACAAACTCATAGAGATACACATAGCAATGAAAGGTCCTGAATGGGGAGTAACACTTGCACACGAATTTGTTCATGCAAAACAAAACTTACAATACGGTATTGCAAGTAATAATCTAGTATTATCAGAACAGGAAGCATACGATATGGAATTTTTATTATATTACAGATGGAAAAGGGAGTACTATGAAGGTCAAATCTAGGCTTTGGGTAGCAGGAGATAGTTTTGGTACATTTGACAGAGATGATTCTAGACCTAATTGGATAAGATTGCTAGGTGATCAACTAGGCGTAGATGAAATTAAAAACTATTCCCGTGGCGGTGCTGATAACGACATGATCTATTATGTTGCTGAAGCAATAATTAAAAATTGGAATTGGCCTGGCAGAAATGAAGTACCGTTTAACAAAGAAACAGATTATTTGCTGTATTTGTCAACAACAAACACAAGAGGTTGGATGCGAACTGATATAAATGATCAAAGACCATGGAACCAAGAAATATCTATAGCAAACTTAGAATGGTGGACTGATGAAAAAAACGGCAAATTAATTGAAGAATATGAACAGTTTCCTGAACCGCTTGTTTACGGTCAAAACTTTAATTCACTGCTAGGTGCCAGAGAAGAAAGTAAACTTCTCTCAGGTAACAACAAAGATTTAGTCAACTGGAGCAATCCTGATGCACTCAGCAAAGACAGGAGCCGAGTTTCAGAAGAAGTTCTAGATATTATGGCTAATTATATGTTAGTCAACGACGTAGATTACACAAGAAAATTGAACGATAGCAGAATGCATCATATGATGGGTTGGCATAAAGCAAATGGCTACAAGACAATATTTAGTCATCATGATTTTCAACCGCATATAGCAGAAGATGATATTTTAACTATGTATCCTGTAATTGAACACCCAACAGATTGGGATGATGTATTTGCAGATGGTGAAAATGAACAACCTAATCATTTGACTGATTCAGGACATGAAAGTTATTATTTCGATTATTTAAAACAGAGAGTAGATGATATTATTAATACATGGGGCTGGAAGTAGCAGTAATTACTTTAATTATGTAAGCCTGTGGCTTGATCAAGAACTTCAGGCAATTGACTACACCGTAGGTGATGACCATAATGCAATATTCCAAAAGATCAAAAACCCAGACGAAGTAAAATACATTGTAGGTCACAGTTACGGCGGACTATTGGGTGCAGAATGGCTTAGCAAAGATGTTCGCAATGTAAAAGGTTTGCTCACAATAGCAACTCCATGGCAAGGTTCGCCCACAGCAAGAATATTAAATTGGTTTCTGAGTGATGATGTTTGGAAAGACATGAAGCCAGGCAGTGAATTACTGCGTAAAATAAATTCAATTAATCTCACTATACCTGTAAAGAATATAGTTGCAGTACCTAATAGAGGTAATGGATTAGCAGGTGGTGGTAAAAGTCAAAACGATGGCACAATACCTATAGCAAGTGCAAAAGCCATACCAAAAGGGTTTAGTAAAACTAGAACAGTAGAAATGCCGTATGGTCACAGCGAAATAATGCAGACATTTGATCTAGTAGAACAAATAAGAATGTTTGTGGATAATCCAATTAAAGATGTAATCAATCATCCACTGTTATCAATCGAACAAGCCTCTAGAGGCGTTTAAGCACTCCAGTAACTTTCTGAACTTGGACTCAAGTAATGAGGCGTATTAATAGGCTCCATAAACTTCTTGCCAGTCATCATATTAGTTTTCTCAACCATAGGTTCAATTAACTCATAATCCTCAACACTCATAACCATATAGTTATTAATGTCATTAACATGAGTTCTACCTAAGTCTTTGTTGGTAGCCTCTTCATATGCATTACAAAACCTTGAATGATAATAAGGCTTGCCTAATGCTACTACCTTATTAACATCTTCAATAGCCTTAGCATAATACTTCAAAGTTCTAGTAATACCAGCCTTTGCCGCACTTGCAGTTTTATACTGAGTATTAGCATAACTTTTTTTGTTAGGCTCTCTGTGGATTGAATTATTCTTCTTATTTACTATTACAAACATAAAAACTCCTACCTTTTTTGTTAATATACATATATTATACCAGAAAAACTGGCAAAGGTCAACCTCTATTAATGAATTAATTGATTAATTAAATGGTGTGATAAAGAATTAATAATAATTAATTATTTAATTAATTCAAAATGTTTGTGTATTTGATTAGGATAATGTTTAATTATATATTGATATACTTCTTTGTTGTGCTGTAATTCTCTAGCACATTCATCATACAACATATCAAAGTCATTGCCACTGTATTCATTTAAGTCAGCAACAAAACTATTCCAGCAATCTTGTTGTGTGCCAGTGTCATGATCACTACGCCATATAGGCAATGGTTCAAAGCCACAGCGAATTAATTCACCTAAATAACCATTATGACCTAGTGTTCTAAACAATCTACCATGTGCTATGCTTCTGGCAGTCTTTTCTGTGAGTAATACACTATTTGTGAATTGATTTCTGGGAAATGTTTCTGATATTATATCCATATGACTCTGTGAATAAACACTTTGAGGTACCAAACAACTGATATCAAGTGTGTCTCCGGGTTGATAACACATGCTGGGTTGGCCTTTATACTCATAATCAATATTACAATTATGTCTGCTTTCACTGGTACCACTGTAAAAACCACTGACATCATAGTCAAGTGTGGTTCCATCTCTACCAGCATAATTAACCAATGCATTGTGTTCGCACAACACATCTGCTATTTGATCTCTGATTGTTTTCTGTCTGCCTAACAAACAGGCAAAATCATAGTCACGATCACCTGGCTCATAGTCATAATCCAACACAGGCAAACGAGCAATCCAAGGTTGCCATGTGCTATGTACACCTAAATTCTGCACACGATCATGATGATTACAGTGATATATTATGCTGTAATCTGATAACATGCTTAATATTGTTTCGGCAGTTGCACGACTACTGGCATGTGTGGGCCAAAACTCTTCTGTGCTGATTAATACCACATGATCTACACTGGCAATCATGTGCTGTAGGTCTGAAAACTGTGATTGTGATAACTGTAAACAGGCATACCAATTAACTATGCCTAATTTACCTGAAAAACCTGTTACTACATCTGCATTTGCATAATTGTGATAACAGGTATTGATGCTGTTTGGTGTGTTTCCACTCAGTGAATCAGGCGGATAAAAGTATTGCATACCTTTATTTAATCAATTAACTCTTGTCTAGTTTGAATACACTTCTAGTTAAGCCACCGAACATTGGTGTAATGATTAATAGTGCGGCAATCATTAACACGTTGCCTATTTGTTCGCTTGTTAAACCTGCAAAGTCTCTCAGCAAGTATTCTGCACTGAATATGATTGCAAATAGTACTGCAAAAGCACCTACGCCTATTAATGTATTTTTAATGAATTCCATGTTTACTCCTATGGTTTTTGTTAATATTGTGTATAATATACTGTAAAAAAGGTTTGTGGTCAACCTATTTGTTTAGAAATTCTCTATTAATTGTCTTTGTGCTGTCCTTTTCTCTGCCAAATAGTCTATGTTATTGTTTACGTTAATAACAACATTGGTGGGCAAGAACACAAACGATAATGCCGTAGTGGGTATTTTTGCTTCTATGCCATCACTGAGCACTCGCAAATAAGGTTGTAGTTCTGTATAACTGATAACAGCCATAGCATCTGCTTGTGATATTATATAGTAATCAGCAGGATGTGGCAATGAATTATTAACATTATTGCCCTGTGAATTCATTATTTTAACTGTGATACTGAGTTTTGGGTTACCCTTAGGTGTATACAAACCATTATTTGCATACTTGAACTCCACACTATGACCATTAACAGTATCTAAGTGATCTCTGCCCACGTGATCTATCCACTCAAACAATCCGCCTGTGTACACACTAAAAGCCTGTTCTATTATATCTGATTTATCAAAACGATTCTTACGACTGTTTAAACTGTTGCCCAATGATGTTATTAATGAACTGTATCTGTTTATATCCAGCACACCACGTATATATTGTGCGTATTGACTAGTTGTCATTCCACGGTATGCCTTCTTCTATGGCAGTATCACAACCATGTATGTAATCCCGATCCTCTTCACTTAAGAATACCCATTTGTAACGTATATTACACAAATGTTCAATAACCACATGTGGATTACTGATATGTGTATTGCTTTCCATCATGGCCTGTAATTGATCCATATCCTGTGTTATGATCTCCTTGTACTGATCCAGTTTACCCATTAACTGATCAATCCGTAAAGGCTGACACCACAGATGCCCAATAACAATAGTAATATGCCAAACACCCAACCAACATGAAACCGAGTGTGCAATATACTGTTGATGATTTCACGCATGATCACAAGATATGTGCTGGCGGGCAGGAGAACGAAGGTACTGCTCCGCTCCGAAACCGCGATTTTTTCCACTTAATCCCTCTTTAAAACTCATGTTATTCACCCTTAGAACTATCCCTTATACTGCTATCCACACTCACATCAGCATTGGGCAACACACTTATCTGATTGCCTAATGCAGTAAGAGTGACATCATCTCTGATAGTGATTGAGTTCTCACCTATGTTGTTGTCAGTGATCACTAGCAAATTATCTGTGCTACTGAGTACACCTATGTGTCTTAACAGACTCTCTACACTATTTAAATTGTCAATTAGACTGCCTTCTGTGTCTAATTCTATTGAATGTTTATTAATACTCATGCACCTTTCTCCTGATTGTATGTGATTCTGTAGTAGTATTTACTATATTGCATAACCATGACACAATTTAAATGGTGTTGAATTAGATTTGCGTAACCATGACTCCATAGTGTTGGCCGAAACTTTAACACTATATAGTATACTAGCATCAATTAGCACTATATAGAGTACTGCGTACTCAAACACTTCGTTAGCACTCGTGTTTAGTTTTTCTTTTATATATAGTATAGAACTATAGGCTCGCTGTACGCATGTGCGTATAACCCGGTGTTAAGGGTTTTTGGGAGTATTGTTGTTATCGTCAAACCATATTAACACAAATAAGGCAATTAATACTATATAGAAGATTGTGTCTAGCATAACAGTACTTATAACACTATACTGAGGCTTATGAGGTATAATGGCTCGCTGTATGTGTAACGAACATGTTCATTAACAGTAGTTTTTATAGTGTGTCAAAGTGTGTAATAGTGTGTAAAAAGTTTATATTAGTGCCTCTCGGAAGGAAAGAATTCTTTTTTTATTCAGTATACTAGGCCACCGTGTCGCTATGGTTCAAACGAAGTCTTCTGTATCGTTCTGAGCCATTCTCTACACTATATAGGATATTGCCACTTTTGATTCTATATAGTGTGTTATAGTGTGTAATTGTTCTCTTTATAACAGCACATAATGACTATAGTGTGTGTATACTATATAGAGTGTTCTCTACGTATAGTATATTATCGTTATGCTAATAGGCCGGAGAGGTTTGAGTTTTTTGCGGATTTCGGTGGTGGAAAAGTGGCCGAGGTTGACTTTTGGTGTTTTTTATGCTATAATCGAAACAAGTTTTCACTGCATTTCATTTGTGAAAGAGCGGTAAAATTGTTTTAGGCTAGGACTCTCGGGGTTTGCCCTTACGAGCATTCTCTTTGTTCTTGCGGCCGTGTACAGGTAGGTTGCCACCGTACTTGCCACCGCGGACCTTCTTGCCTGATATACCTCGGGTAACACCACCGATCTTGTACTTGCGTTTGGTGGTTCTTTTGCGAAGACCCTGGCTTTTGCAGGAGGATAGTTGACTTGCACCTAACTCCTTGTCGGGTTTGGAACTCTTGCATAGTTCTGCTGGTGCTTCTGCTTCTACAACTTCTCTTATTAACATACATGTATTTACCTTGATCAAGTAACACCTTGACTGTATGCTTGTAGACTCCATTGCAGTGGCACACAAATCTACACCAATCGGGAACACCTTCCCGGTGGTTCTGTTTGGTTCTGACACACAAAAAGGTTGACCTCGACCGTGTATTTTGCTATAATATGCACATAATTTAAAAACAGTGAGGTGTTTATGGATTTATTAAAAGAATTAGTTAAAGCGGGTTTGGTGTTTGACGACGTGGCAGTTGAGGAATTGGACATCGACATGTGGCAACTAAAGTTTGACTTGGGCACAATACCGGGCGGCAACTATGTGGGTGGCTACTGGGGTGATGTGTCAATTGCGGATACCACCGCTACACTAACCGTAACAGTCGGTGACCTCTACGAAGAGGATGAGTTTAACATTGGTGAGGGCACAGTAAACCTCAACTATGTTGGTAACAGTGGACTTGCTTATACCAGCGAACTGGAAGCACTGATAACTGATCGCATACAGGATTTATACCCCGGGTTAAATGCCAGTGGCAGTGAACAGGGTATGCAAGGTGACGACTACTTGAGCCTAGATTTGTGGACACAAAAAAACTTGGATGCCACCGCATACGCATCGTAAAAAAGAGGTTGACCTGTGCCCAGTATTTTGCTATACTATGCACATAGTTTAAATTAATAAGCAGTGAGGTGCTAATTATGAGTAAGAAATACGTTTCAATCAAGAGTGGCAAATACCGTAATGCCAAGATCAGTGGGATATTTCCCCTGGTTAAGGATGTTTCCTTCGGTAAGAAAGGTGCGTTTATAACAGTAGACGCCAGTAACCAGTTCGCTGGTTTGGGAAACATCCGTGTGCTATTGAACGATGTGAACAACGTCGAGCATGTAGATCCTGTGGTAGCCGAGGCGCAACTGGGTAATAATGGCAAACAAGTGGAGGAGACTCGCGAAGATGCCATTACCAGAATCAGACGTAGGTTTGATATACTGCAGGAGATGACCAGAGCAGTCATCAAAGGCACCGTGAGAGGCTTGATATTGAGTGGCCCTCCAGGTGTAGGTAAGAGTTTTGGTGTAGAAACCGAGATGGAGAAGTACGACATGTTCAACAAACTCAAGGGCAAAGGTCCTAAGACTGAGATTGTTAAGGGTGCTATGACTCCAATCGGTCTATACCAAACCCTCTACTTGAACAGCCAACGTGGTGACGTTATCGTGTTTGATGACTGTGACTCTGTGTTGTTTGATGAGATATGCCTTAACATGCTTAAAGCAGTACTGGATTCAGGCAAGAAGCGAACCATATCATGGAAATCAGAATCAGTTGCACTGAGACGTGAAGGTATTCCTGATAGGTTTGAGTTCCAAGGTAGTGCAATATTCATATCAAATGTATCCTTTGAGAGCGTGAAGTCTAAGAAGATCCGCGATCACTTAGAGGCACTCATGAGTAGATGTCACTACATTGATTTAGAAATGGACAAGGTCACCGACAAGTTCTTGAGAATAGAGCAAATCGTAGGCGATGGCATGCTAGACGAGTATGAGTTCGGCGATGAAGGCAATCAAGAGATCGTAGACTTCATGCTAGAGAAATCGGCTAGGCTTAGAGAGATAAGTCTTAGAATGGTTCTCAAGTGTGCAGACTTGCGTAAGATGTCACCTAAGACTTGGAAGGAGTTGGCGGAGTCCACTTGTATGAAACGAGCATAGTACCTCACTACTGTGTGCGGACGTTTCAAGGGCACTTCGGTGCCCTTTTTTATGCGTAAAAATCCACCCCAAACATTACGAGTTATTGGATTGACCTCGGCACCCATATACAGTACAATAGTTGTATATTAAATAAACGTGAGGTAACAATTAATATGAAAAAAGCAACACAAACTATTAGCACTAACTTAATTAGCACACCTACTATTAGTGTGCCTGCAAACTTTACTGCACTACACTTAGCACACATTAGTTGGAACTTGTATTGTGCTAATGCGCCTACGCATTTTGAGAATGAATTTAGCATACATGAAAGCAGTGACTTTGCACACTACAACATACAAGACAGTATGGATATTGCACAACACTTTCATGACTGTGCATTTGGCATTGGCAGTAATGTTGAAAGTAATGTTGACTACAGCATACAGGATGCGTTTAATATGTTAGACGACTTTTACGGCGACACATGTGTGCGTGAGGATGTTAGCGGTCAAATTGAGAGTGCTATACAAGACTTTGTAGACAGCAAAGACTATGCTAAGTACACTGGCTACATAGCACAAGACTACACATGGATAGTTGAGGCTACACAATGTGTATTGCCCTCACAAATAGCACAGTTAGAGGAGCAGTTAGCACAACTAAAAGCAAAGCAAAGTGCATAGCAGTTAGCACACAAATTAAGCACAGTCAACCGCTGTGCTTTTTTTTGGAAAAAATAAAAAAATAAAATAAAAAATATTTCTCGAGGGGGGTCACTAGTATATACAGCAAGTGCAAAAATCGGGTGGTGGGCAAGACCTACAGTTCAATTTTTTTGGTCCTATACTAGGTTTCTCTACTCTGTGTACACAGTTTACACTTATTAGTACATATAAGTGTACTGTACACACACTTATGAGCATGTATGCGTATGTAGTAGTCTATATGCACAAAGTTGCTTATATGCGTTCTGTGTGCGTTATATAACTGGTATATGCACACGTTTTCATTAAGGTTCTAACGAACTCCCGGCCTATCGTTAACACCTTTAAATGGGTATAGTGACAGAATCATAGTGTACTTTTATACTGTTAATGTATTAAATAACACTATGAAATATACAAAGAGAGCACATATCATTAGTATATGTAAGACATGTACATGGCGAGTAGTTGCTAGTTTAGACACATTCTTATTGAGTTGGCTTATAACCGGTAATATAGGTATGGGTGCCAGTATTGCATCATTAGAAGTATTAACCAAGATGTTTTTATACTATGCACATGAACGTCAGTGGGAGAAGCCACGTTTTAATGAATTGGTAGTTGAAAAGTATATGTGGGTTGCAAAACTGATTCGGGTGAAATAATTCAGGATTTTAAAAATTTTTTACGCAGGATTTTTGTGGTGTGTACAGCCTCTTCTTGATTACCTCTCAGTACCTACTGTGAGTGCAGGCACATTTAACATGCGTTTATCTGAACTGGTGTGTACTGTGCTGTGATACGTTAATTCATATATGGTATTACCGTCTCTATCGCTGTGGCTGTCACCTATGATATATCTGGCATTTGCTATCAATCCTGCAGGTTCTATTTGACTTGCAGTGAATGTGAGACTGGGCAGTGGAGTTGTATTACTGAATTCATCCCGGCCTCTTGTGCGAATTGCACTACGTTTAAAGCCTAATTGACGTAATTCATCACCAAACTCCAACATGCTGTCTCCTGCTATTACCAACACAGGCTCGCCTTTTATGTTATCAAAGTGTGCATAAAAAGGTATTTCTGGATCAACTGTGAGTTGTTTCACAAACTGTACATTGAAATCTATAATTGCACCACGTGACACTTTGGTGGCATTCAGCAATTCGTCTATGACATCACGTAGGTTATCCAGTGCTTCTAGTTGACTGGCACCACTGGCTTTCACATCTGAACCACCTGCTTTGAACGTTTCACCGTTGCTGTGAGCGGCTTTTGAGATGTAGTATCTGTCTTTGAATTTTTCTTTTGTCACATACAGTAGGTAATTTTTGTATGTGTCTGAACGTTGAAACTTCCGGTCACTGCTGAGTCGCACCATCAGTTCGTTGAGTTGAGCACTTTCTACTAAATTGATTAGTCTTCGCAT
>ERZ807291.7440-NODE-7440-length-12654-cov-124.190729_pt1 | contig 12654 bp, 6 predicted proteins | sample MGYA00521257_ERZ807291 | MGnify/ENA primary metagenome ERZ807291 (study PRJEB31413, sample SAMN03169783) | marine metagenome | biome: Marine; feature: Water; material: Subsurface seawater | place: North Sea | collected 2011-04-28 | depth 1 m m ...
TTTCGCACCGATCGGAAGCCGCTGACTGGATGCGATGATCGTGCTAATTGCGGCAGAGACCGTGGATCTATACGCGCCGTTCAAAGCCCCAAAAGAGGCGGTCAGACCGTAAGATTTGCTGATGCAACCAACGCACGCGGGCCTATTTTGGTCCCCAAAACCTTCGTTAACGCCGTAAACTGCGGCATCTAGGCCTTTTTAAAAGCTGAGCGTCCCTGTTATCGCATATATGCCCTGTTAGTCTCAAAAACAATGTGTTTCGGAAGGCCAACCGTTAGCATTTTCAGTGCAGAAATGTCCGGAAACGGCTGATCAAATCATAAATGCGCTTCTGAAGAGCGCAGCTCGACCTAGGGGGTTCAACACAATGGTATTTAAACGCAAACTACTTTCTAGCAGCGTGGCCTTGGCAATCGCTGGTTATGCTGCCCCACTCATGGCCGAAGAAGAAATGGGCGCCCAAAACGCGACCATGGAAGAGGTCGTCGTTAAAGGTATCCGAGGTAGTCTGCAGCGTTCGATGGATATCAAACGCGATGCCAGCGGCGTGGTTGATGCCATATCAGCAGAAGAAATGGGTAAATTCCCCGATGCGAACCTCGCGGAATCACTTCAGCGTATCACCGGCGTCTCGATTTCCCGCTCCAGGGGCGAAGGCAGCCAGGTCACTGTTCGCGGCTTTGGTCCAGAATACAACTTGGTAACCTTAAATGGTCGCCAAATGCCAACCCACAACGGCGCGAGTCGATCCTTTGACTTTGGCGACCTAGCCTCAGAAGGTGTCGCAGGGGTTCAGGTTTACAAAACAGGCCGAGCCGATATTCCAACCGGCGGCGTCGGATCCACCATCAACATATCAATGCCAGAGCCACTCAAAACGGACAGCACCGCCAGCATTTCAGCCAAGATGGTCCAAGACACGTCGACACGGACTGGCGATGACATTACCCCTGAATTTTCCGGCATCTATATTGGTAAGTTTGCAGACGACACGGTCGGCATCGCGATTACCGCGTCCAACCAGAACCGAAACAATGGCGTGAATGCGGCCTCGACCGGCGGCTGGTTTACGCGGACAGGCGATGATGCCTCGATCGTGGTTAATGATGCCAACCAAGTGAATCGGCCACAAACTGCGGGCGAGTTTTACTCCATCCCACAATCGATGGCCTACAATATTGCTGAGTTCGAATCCGAGCGAACCAATGGTCAGGTCGTCCTGCAGTGGGCGCCCACAGATAACATCATCGCAACGGTTGACTATATCCACTCCAACTTCACGCTGGAGCGCTCTTACAGCGACATGTCTGCTTGGTTCTCAAACACCAATGCGGTGTCACAAACCAGCGAATGGGATAATTCCGGTATTCATTACACCCCTACGATTTACAGCGAAGTTGTTAATAACGCTGACTTTGCGATGGGCACGGGCGAAGATGGGCGGGAAAACACCAATGACTCTGTTGGCCTAAACATTGAGTGGGATCTTAATGACCGACTGATGTTGGCGCTTGACTATCACGACTCTAGCGCTGAAACCGGCGCGATCGGTGGCAATGGCACCAGCTCTCTCGTCACGATGGCGTCTTTTAACAAAGTTGGGCAGAGCCTCATCACGGGCTTTGACATGCCCGTTATGGTACTGAACCTCAACTCAGGCGGCGAGACCAATCGCCCGCTATACGCCAACGACATGATCATTACCGGTAGTACCTTTGGCAATGACGCGGCCTTCATGGATATTGAACAAGCTAAGGTGAGCGGCACCTTCGACTTCACGGATTCCTCCAGCATTGATTTTGGGGTGCAATTGACTGAAGTCAGCAATCGCTCTGTTTCAAGCAACGTTCAGCTTGATAACTGGGGCGGCTTGACCAGGCCCGGCGATCTTGCAGACGTTGTGGTTCGATCCAGCATCGACGGTCAGTTCGATGAACTTTCTGGCAGCGATCACCCTGAGTTGCAGACCGAATTCTTCTCCGCCAGCCTTGCAGACCTGCAGGCCGTCGGTGAGGCGCATTACGCCGCAGAAGGGTTGGATTATGCCACCACAGGTGACTGCGGCACCGGTTATTGCGCAAGCACCGACTGGGGTAACGACATCCGAACCACGGAAGAATCCTTTGCCGCCTACATCCAGCTTAACTGGTCTGGCGACGTGAGCGGCATGCCAGCCAACATGCGCATGGGGGTTCGTTACGAAGAAACGGATGTCACCTCCGCGGCTAAGAGCGTTTTGTACGATCGAACCATGTGGCTTGCACCTGGCGAAGAAGTCTTGGTCTTACCGGCTGAAGATGCGGATGGCAACTTAGTACAGGGCTTTGAGGACATCACAGCCTCCTACGACGTGTTGCTGCCTAATATCGATTTTGATATCGAGTTCATAGAAAACGTTGTGGCACGAGCCTCTTACAGTGAGACGATTACTCGACCCAGCTACAACGACATCAAAGGTGGACTGAGCGTATCGGGCCGAGTTCAGTACCGAACCAATACCGCGCCGGGCGCTTTTGCGGGTAACCCAGGCCTCGTGCCGATCCAGTCTGAGAACATCGATTTGTCACTCGAGTGGTACTACGCCGATGACAGCTACTTCTCCGTTGGCTACTTCGAAAAAGATGTTAAGAACTTCATCGGTACTGGCATCGAAGACACGGCTATTTTCGATATCCCCAACGTCATCGGCGGACAGCTTTGGGAAGATGCTAAAGCCGCTGCCGGCCTAGATGACACTGACTATGGCGAAATTGGTAGCTACATTATCGACAACTATGCGGATAACGCCGCGGTCAATGCCAATGTTTCGCCTGCAGAGATTTTTGGCCAAGACGGCGACCCTGCATTGGTTTGGACGCTGACGCGCCCTGTAAACCAACGAGAGGCCTCGGTTGATGGTATCGAGATCAACTTACAGCACACCTTTGGTGATACAGGTTACGGCTTCGTTGCCAATGCCACCTTCGCCAATGCCAATATTGGTTACGATATCTCAACCCCTCAAGAAGGACAGTTTGTCCTAAACGGTTTGAGTGACTCCGCCAACCTGATCGCGTTTTATGACAAAGATGACCTTCAGGTTCGCCTTGCTTACAACTGGCGAGACGACTTTTTGGCAGGCGCAGGCCAGGGCCAGGGCACTAATACCAACCCGACCAACGTGGAAGCGTATGGGCAGTTGGACTTAGGCATCACCTACCGCGCTACTGAAAAGCTGACCGTTTATTTCAGCGGTCTGAATCTGACGGAAGAAACCGTTCACGTCTACGGCTTAACCAAAGATCAGGTTCTGCAGGCGGTGCAGGGCGGACCTCGCTATGACATTGGTCTGCGCTACCAAATCAACTAGTCAGCTTGATGACGCAAAAAAGCCGCTCTCAATGAGCGGCTTTTTTTTAACCAACGTATAGACTAGGGTTGGGCTAATTTACGTTCGCTTGCCTTGGAGTTTCGATCTCAATCATGTCTTCGGCCATTCGCAATATTGTCATCATCGGCGGCGGTTCCGCAGGCTGGCTCGCGGCCGGTATTATTGCATCGACCTACGCGCCAAACAGCCAGGACAAGGGCTTACGCGTCACGTTAATCGAGTCACCCGACATTAAGACCATCGGGGTCGGCGAAGGCACTTGGCCCTCCATGCGTCGAACGCTTAAACGCATTGGTTTATCCGAAACCGACTTCATCCGCTTTTGCGACGCCAGCTTCAAACAAGGCACCGCGTTTTACGGCTGGATGAGTGACCCCAGCGCCTGTTATACCCATCCCTTCATGCCACCCAACAACTTCGACGCCTTAAACCCAGTCGACGGCTACCTGGCAGCGCACGCCAGTGCACGGTTCGATGATACGGTCTGCCCTCAGGTCGCCTTGTTTGCAAACCACTTAGCACCAAAGCAAATCACAACACCGGAATATGCCGGGCAAGCTAACTACGGTTATCATCTGGACGCCGGAAAATTCGCGACAATGTTGCAGCGGCACTGCACCGAGCAGCTCGGCGTGCAGCAGATTGTCGCCAACGTCACGGAGGTTCTGTGCCGGCCCAACGGCGACATCGACCGACTTAAAACCGACCGGACTGACGACCTTGAGGGCGACCTTTTTATTGACTGTAGCGGATCCCAAGGCCTTCTCATCAACGGTCTGTACGAGGTTGGCTTTATTGGCCGTGACGACGTTTTATTTAACAATCGAGCCATCGCCGCGCAAACACCGTACCTTGATGAAACCGCCCCCATTGCCTCTTGCACCCGCTCAACGGCGCAAAGCGCCGGTTGGATCTGGGACATCGGGCTGCCAACCCGGCGCGGCACGGGCTACGTTTATTCGGCCCAGCATCAATCAGATGCTGCAGCGGAGCAGACGCTCCGGCAGTACATCGAGCGCACGAGTACGTCCGAGATCGCCGAATCCGTTCAAACGCGAACCATTGTCTTTGAGCCCGGTCATCGAGAACGCTTCTGGCATCGCAATTGCGTTGCCCTTGGTATGGCCGCAGGTTTTATCGAGCCGCTCGAGGCATCGGCTTTGGTTTTGGTTGAACTCGGCGCTACGATGATCGCCGATGAACTCCCCGCCGACCGCAGCGATATGGATTCAGTTGGCAAGCGATACAATGACCGCTTTCGGTATCGCTGGGATCAAATCATCGATTTTTTAAAGCTACACTATGTGTTGTCCACGCGGACAGAAGCCTATTGGGCCGACCATAGAAACCCGTCGAGCATACCGGAATCACTGCAGTCGCTCCTGACGACTTGGGCCTATCGAGCGCCATGGCACCACGAAGGCTACCATAAGGATGAGATGTTCCCCTCGGCAAGCTATCAGTACGTTTTGTACGGGATGGGCTTTCGTCCGAGCCGAGCCTTACCAAAACATCGACACGTCGAGCAAGATCTGGCGGCCGCCCATCACACCTTTGCTCAGGTGACGAAACAAGCGAACCAGTTCAGAAATCAGATGCCGAGCAATCGAGACCTATTAGAGACGCTCAAACAACATCGGTTTCAGACCGTCTAACCCGAACTGAAAAGGATTACGCGCGTATGTCCAATTTTGAAGTCCTTGATCCAAAGCAGCATCAAACCCTGCGCGTTAACACTCAGCCGGGCGCGGCCTTCGGGGACGATGTCATGTCGGCCATGGTGTTCCCATTTGAATTTAGAACACTGCAAGCTGAATATCCGATTCTATTTCGAAAAGATGGCCAGACCGGGCAGTTTTATGCCCTAGCTCTATTGGGTCTGGAACCAAAAGAGAACCTGTATCTCGACGGCGCCCAATGGATTGCCAGATACCTGCCGCTCTCTGCCAGACGCGCACCGTTTTTGATCACAGAACGAAAATCCCTTGACGATCAAAAACCCGCTGAACTGCTGGTATCGATTGATCTCGATCATCCGCGAACCCAGCATCCAGACGGCGAGCTTGTCTTCAACGAAGATGGATCCAACAGCGCGCTGCTCGACAGCACCATTGAATGCCTGGGCGATATCCATGCAGGCCATGAACAAACCCGGCACTATTTTGACGCTTTGAGCGCGTTAAGCCTCATTACGCCGATGAGCCTTGAAGTACCGCTGGAGGAACCATTAGAGCTCACCGGCTTTTATGGTATCGATGAAGACCAACTAGCAGCCTTAAGCGACGCCGATCTCAAACAGCTTCAAACGGCGGGCGGCCTTGAACCCACCTATATGGTACTTGCCTCACTCAGCCAACTCTCTGGCTTGATCCAAAAGAAACAGCACCGTATTTTAAAAGCCCTGGATCACTGACCCGATGCAATCCTTGCCCGAACTCACGTGTGATGCCTTCAACCAGAATATCAATCATCACATTAAGACGGCCGCGCCTCTTGTCGTTCGCGGCCTGGTGAATCATTGGCCCGCAGTGCTGCAGGCAAAGACAAGCCAGAAGGGTTATGCGGACCTCATAGCGCGTCAGGCGAGCAGTAAACCGCTGACCGCCTTTTCGATTTCGGCCGAACACGAGGGCCGGATATTTTATAACGACCGATTTGACGGATTTAATTTTTCACGTGTGCAACTGACCCTGCAAGCGGCTTTGGTGCAGTTTGACGCGCTGGCGCAACAACCGCGCCCTGATACCCTCTATATTGGCTCGACGAATGTTGATCACTGGCTGCCCGAATTCGGCAAAGCCAATGTTCTCAATATTGACCTACCCAATCCCACGGTTAGCCTTTGGATGAGCAATCATAGTGTCGTTGCGCCCCATTTTGACTTTCCCAGCAATCTTGCCTGCGTGATCTCGGGCACCCGGCAGTTCACCCTGTTCCCGCCCGATCAGCTATCGAATTTGTATGTTGGGCCCTTAGATCTCACGCCAGCAGGTCAACCGATCAGTTTGGTCAATCTTAGCCGCCCGGACCTTAAACGATTCCCACGGTTCGAGATTGCCGAAGCGCAGGGTTTTACCGCACGACTCGGACCCGGAGACGCTATCTTGATTCCCAGCATGTGGTGGCATCAAGTCGAGGCCATTGGCGATCTCAACACGCTCATCAATTATTGGTTTCGGGATCCTGCCGGTGCCGAACATCACGGCCCACCGCTCGCCGCATTGCAACACGCGATGCTGGCCTTTAAGGATCTCGAACCCAACCAAAAAAAGACTTGGCAGGCCTTGCTTGACTACTATGTTTTCAATCAGGACCCAGCGCAATTTGATCACATTCCAAAGGCCGCCAGAGGTATCCTGAATCCGATCGATCAGAGCCTTGGTCAAACAATCCGATCGACGATCCGACGACTTCTACGGTGACGAGAAAGCCATGACAAACCCGAATCCCCAATCCAATGTGGTCATCGTCGGCGGCGGCACCGCCGGCTGGATGGCCGCTGCAGCCCTGTCAAAGCTGTTGGGCAAGACCCTCAACGTTCGCCTGGTTGAATCCGAAGAAATCGGCACCGTTGGCGTTGGTGAAGCCACGATCCCGACCCTCATGACTCTGCACCGATTGTTGAAGATCGATGAAGCTGCCTTTTTAAAAGCGACCCAGGGCACCATCAAGCTCGGCATTCAATTTGAGAACTGGCAAAAAGAGGGCCACCAATACTTCCACTCCTTCGGCTACACGGGTGAAGGTTGTTGGGCGGCAGGCTTTCAGCACTTCTGGCTCAAAGGACAACAGTTGGGCTTTGGCGATCCAGACTACGGCCAGTATGCCCCTGAGCTCGTCGCTGCGCAGGCGGAAAAATTTGGGTTTCTAAAACCGGCAGCCCTTAACTATGCTTATCACATGGACGCATCGGGTTATGCACGGTTTCTTCGTGAAATCGCTGAAGCCAATGGTGCCAGCCGTATCGAAGGCAGAATCGTTGACGTCTTACAAAAAGACAACGGGGACATTGCATCCGTCGTACTCGCCAATGGCGACACGATCTCGGGCGATCTCTTTATTGATTGTAGCGGCTTTTATGGTTTGCTCATCGACAAAACCCTCGGTGTGGGCTTTGACGATTACGGCGATTGGCTCCCCTGCGACCGGGCCATCGCCGTTCAAACGCAAAGTACCCGGCCGCCCAGGCCGTATACGCGTTCGATCGCGCATTCGGCTGGCTGGCAGTGGCAGATCCCACTTCAACACCGCGTTGGCAATGGCCTCGTGTTCAGCAGCCAACACTACTCAGAGGACGAGGCCCTTCACAGGTTACGTCAGAATATTACGGGTGATGAACGCACCGATCCAAGACTGATCAAATTTCAGACGGGTCAAAGGCAAGCGCATTGGGTTAAGAATTGCGTCGCAATCGGGTTATCCGCAAGCTTTATTGAGCCACTGGAATCCACCAGCATTCACCTCATTATGCGCGCCATTATAAGGTTGATGCAGATGTACCCCCATCAGCAAACGAGCGCGTCCGACATCCAAGAGTTCAACAACCAGATGCGGGCAGAAGTGGAGTTTGTGAGAGACTTTATTATCTTGCACTACCATCGCAATGACCGAACCCGTGATCCTTTCTGGCGTGATATGGCCAACCTGCGAATTCCCGACACACTGCGTCATCGCTTAGATCTGTTTCAAGAAACCGGGCGCGTTTTCCAAGCTCAAGGCGATGTCTTTGGCGAGAACAGTTGGACGCAGGTCATGCTCGGTCAAGGATTACGGCCTAAGCGATATCATCACATTGTCGACATGATGCCGGAGGCTGAACTGAAAGCGTTTTTAAACACCCAGCGCAGCCGGGTTGAGGCGATGGTCAAGGTGCTGCCGAGCCATCAAGACTTCTTATCCGCTTACTTATCGCCTTAACCAAGATCAAGGGCTAGCCCGCTTGTTCACCTTGGCCACTTGCACAACTTCGCTTGCGCAGCTTGCCCGCTGGGCATCTCACGGGCACTTAACCGCTTCCGCATAAGCACTAAACTGCAGGCAATAAAAAAGCGGCTTAGAGCCGCTTTTTTATTGCCGTATTAAACCCTACTTCACCAAATCGAAGGTCCAAAACACACCGCTTCCTGATTCGACATAAACCGTAATCGCAGAACCGTCACTCGGTAAAGCCTCAACCACATAGGTCAGCTCATCCGGGATCGCGGCGCCATTGTTGATCTCGCCCGTGTTGACAGCCTTGGGCAACCCTACGTGCGCGCCTTTACCACTGATCGTCAACGTACCCGCCTCTGCATTGTAAACATAGGTCGCGTCCGCGCTACCGTCATGGGGTGCTGCAGGTGTGCCGCACACTTCCGCATCAACGCCCTGCCAGGTTTCAAGCCAGGTTGAGCCGCCCTGCACGTTGTCAAACGTGCCATCGGCGCCGAAATAAAACACATCATCCATCAAGCAGGCACGCTCTGTTACGATCGCTGTGTCTGGACTAAACCAGCCGCCATCGAGTGCTGTCGGCCCAACCCTAAAGGATCCTTCACCCGCCAGTTTCCAGCTACCCACAATCGGCGCGTCAGCCACTTTGGTTAAATCAAAGGTCCAGAATACGCCCGCGCCGGACTCGATATAAACCGTCATAGACAAACCATCGCTGGTTAAGGTGTCGACCGTATAGATGAGGGAATCCGGTACTGGCGCACCGTTGTTGATTTCGCCCGTGTTAACTGATTTTGGCAGACCAATATGACCGCCTTTACCGACGATGGTTAACGTCCCTGCAGCCGCATCATAGCTATAGGTTGCAGCACCACTGCCGTCATGCGGCGCAACCGGCGCGCCACATACTTCCGCATCAACCCCTTGCCAGGTTTCCAGCCAAGTCGAGCCACCCTGCACGTTCGCAAAGGTGCCATCAGCGCCGAAGTAGAAAACGTCATCCATCAAACAATTCCGCAGTGCGATCGTTTCCGCATCCGGGCTAAACCAACCGCCGTCAAGGGGCGTTGGGCCGACTCTAAACGAGCCTTCACCCGCCAACTTCCAACTGCCAATGATCGGCGCATCGCTGACTTTTACAAAATCAAAGGTCCAAAATACGCCTTCGCCAGATTCGATATAAACCGTCATTGCCGAGCCGTTCGCGCCGAGCACGTCAATCGTATAAGTCAGTCGATCCGGAATCGCCGCACCATTATTCACTTCACCCGTATTGACGGCCTTTGGTAGACCAAGATGCGCGCCTTTGCCCTCTAAGGTTAAGGTGCCAGCCGCTTCGTCTAACATGTAGTACCCTTTCATGCTGCCATCATGAGGCGCAACAGGCGCGCCGCAAGCTTCATCAGCCCCGCCATTTTGCCAGCCTTCCAGCCAAGTTGAGCCGCCTTGAAGATTGGAAAAAGAACCATCTTCACCGAAGTAAAAGACATCATCCATCAGGCAATCTCTTGCTGCGATTACAGCTGCATCTGGACTGAACCAACCACCATCGAGCGCTGTCGGGCCAACTCTGAACGAGCCTTCCCCTGCCAACTTCCAACTTCCTACAATCGGCGGTCTAGATTGGGCTTTTCTAAAATCAAAGGTCCAAAACACGCCGGCGCCGGCTTCAATCACAACCGTCAAATCGGTGCCACTGGCTGAAAGCGTCTCAACGGTGTAAGTCACCGACTCTGGCGCACCCACGTTCGGCAATTCACCCTCATTCACGGCCTTAGCCAAGCCCAAATGTGCGCCCATACCTTGGAGTGTTAACGTTCCTGCAACGTCATCAAAGTCCCATAACGCTGCCGTTGAGCCATCGTGCGGCGCAACAGGTAAGCCACAGCTACCTTCATCGCCACCACCTTGCCAATTCTCGAGCCAAGTATCGTCCTGTTGGACGTTTTCAAAAGAGCCGTCCGCATTAAATCGGAAAATATCATCAAACTGACACGCGCGGGTTACAACGTCGGAAGCACTGACGCTGTACCAGCCACCATCTAATGGGGCTGGGCCCACTCTGAGCGATCCGGCACCAGCCAGCCGCCAGTCACCCACCAAGGGGTTGTCGTTCGGATCGGCGCACCCTTCGACACAGTACTCAACGGCACTCGCATCCGTTGTCGCAGAAACAGGCGCGCCCGTCTCGCCACTCACATCTTGGTACTGGATTTCAAAGGTGACCATGCCATCCACATCAGCATCATTCATTTCACGTTTTGCTGACCAATTTTGAATACTGCCCTGAACCGCTGCCGCTTGGCCATTAATCATGACCACAGGCGTCATCAGCCCTTCGCTTGCGGTAAAGCTCAGTGAGACGCTTTGACCCAACTTAGCAATGCCAGTCTTAGACCCGACCTTCTCTTTTGCTTGTTTAATGGACACGGCTGTGAGGGTTGGCGCAACGCCATCCATCCCCGGATCAGGAAGATCGTTATTGGTAATCTGACTTGAACTCCCACCACAGGCTGACAGCAACAGAACGCCAGCCAGCGCAAGCGCTGAGGCAACACCATTTTTCTTGCCTAAGTGAGCAACCCGACCCCACGAATTGACTTTAGTTTGCTGTTGCATGTCTTCCCCTAGCTAAGTTGTATACGATCGAACGAGACGATCTATAGATTTTTAACCCTTACATTCTCTGCGCGGCACCGCACCACCTCCAGCCTAAAACGGTGAATAGGGAGATATATGCGGTGAGACGGAATGGCTAGCTCAGAAATGCAAAATTCGCCCCCAAGACCCCGAAAACAGCCGCCTGTATCGAAAAACCCTAAGCATCCTTGGCCTCGGGCGCGCCGTTTTAGGGCGGAATTTCTTAATCTAAGCCGGCGCTAATCTGCTGCGCAGCGGGCCAGGTTAAGCCGGGCAATTTGCGCCCAGTCAGACCGGGCTCATTCGGGCGCCAAAGACTTCGAACCATCCGGCTCGGATGCATAAACCCGCACATAATCCACTTCCATTCGAGCAGGCAACGCGCGATTGTCGATTGGCCCACCGGCGCGCCCCCAGTTTCCACCCATAGCCAGATTTAAAATCAAATGAAAAGGCTCTGAAAAAGGCCACGCCGCCCAATCCTGCGATTCACGGACATAGCTAAAGTAGGGGATATCATCAACCAACCAGGTGATTTGATCCGCCGTCCAAATCAACTGATAGCGGTGAAATTGATCAAAATCAGGCAAAACAATACTACCTTTGTGCTGATTCCAATTTGCCCAATAGTAGGCCTTGGTATGGACTGTGCCGTGAACGACACCCGGATCAAACCCGACATGTTCCATGATGTCGATTTCGCCGCTATTGGGCCAAGCATCGCAGTCAGCATTGCCCTGCCATTCGGGCACCGAGGCATCACAGGTGGTGGCAAACTTAAACGGATTAGACGGCAACATCCAAATCGCGGGCCACGTGCCCTGACCTCGGGGCAACTTAGCCCGCACCTCAATCTGCCCGTACTGCAGATCCAATAAGCCTTTGGTATGAACCCGTGCGGAGGTGTACTGCGCGTCCTGGTAAGCCTCCTGATGCGCCTCAAGAATCAAAACACCCGATTCGACTCGGACATTTTGGTGCCGGGCAGTGTAGGCCTGGTCTTCATCATTGACTTTCCGAGCAGGCCAAATATCGATGGCCCAGCGGTCTGAACGCGGTGCCTGGCGGCCATCTTTGGATGCATCGTCAAACTCATCCGACCAAATTAGCCGGGCTGCCGTATCGGGCCCGGAAACCCGTTGGAAGGCTTCAATCGCGCTGAGAATCGGTGCTCCCTGCACCGCTTTAAGCGCAACCTCAAGCCGACCGTCACTGACCGCAATATGATCAACAGTTCGAGATAATGCTGCCTGATGATGTCCATCTCGATTTGCGCGCACATCGAGCTGCTGAAAGATAGGCTGGCCTTGGACCAGCACATCAAAAACGCGCGACCCAACGGCTTGGTCAAAGGGCTCGGCAAAGTGCAACGTCACCGCATAGTCGCCGTTTGGCACCTCAAAATCATAGGCTTGCTCGCCAAGACGGTAAGATTGATAGAGCGGGATATGCTGAGTGCCCTTGATCGATGCCATGTTTGCGCACGGGCTGTCTGACTGCTCAACCGCGCAATCATCACCGCTAAAATGCCGACCATCGCTGGCAACGTAAGCTTTGCCGCCAACGTTCAGCGAGACGACCCCTTGCAGGGCCGAGGGCGGGGGCCGAGATCCGTCAACCGCTGCCATCGCTGCGCCGGAGAACCCGAGCAACGTGACAACTTGGGCGCTCAATCCAATAAGGCCCGCTATAACCCATCGCTTTAAACCCAT
>ERZ807291.7446-NODE-7446-length-12649-cov-28.081706_pt1 | contig 12649 bp, 11 predicted proteins | sample MGYA00521257_ERZ807291 | MGnify/ENA primary metagenome ERZ807291 (study PRJEB31413, sample SAMN03169783) | marine metagenome | biome: Marine; feature: Water; material: Subsurface seawater | place: North Sea | collected 2011-04-28 | depth 1 m m ...
CGGTGAAACAAATTGCTAAATGTACTACTTTTGTACGGGTATCCCAACAAGTGAACAATTTTTTCGGTGACCGATCATAAATGCAAGGAATCCATAATCATGTTGGTATAAGACGAAGTATTGGATTGAAGAGTATCGTCGTCTTGGTCGTCTTGTTCGTCTTGATGGTCTTGATGGTAATTCACCTTTTTAAAAGTGCCTAAAGGAACGATTTGTTGGGCAATTTGTTGAGAATTGGATTGGATTTTATTGAGAATGTTCGAGAGAGCAACCGGTAAAGTAATGGTATTGAGCAATAGTAATGTACTGGCACCGAAAATCATTTTCACATCGTAAATGCTCATGGTGTATTGTTTGCGAAAAGGATGGAACCGATACATCAAAAAGAGACAAAGACCCAATTGTACGAAACCATTCCAAATGTACACATAATGAGGTACTGTAGAGAGAATACCGAAAAAGACAAGACCGTAGACGACATAAATGCCAAATAAGGAGCCGAAATAGAGTTTCTGTGAGAACATCATTTTTTCTACGGTTTATGTGTGTTGCTTCTTGCTAAAGGAAAAAAGCCAATAGGATAAAACAATATAAAATGTAATGATATTGTTTTACTACGAATCCCTCCATCTCCCTAAATATGTCTCAAATCATTGGACGCAAATACAAAATAGTACAAAAATACGGAACTGGCCAGTTTTCTACAGTATGCCGCGGAGTTTGTCTCCAATCGAATAAACAAGTAGCCATTAAAATGGAACGATCCACTGTAGAATATCCATTATTAAAACACGAAGTCAATCTATTGTATTATTTAGCGAAACAGAAATGTCCCTGTATTCCTCAAGTATTGTACTATGGGTACCAGAGTCCATATATGTGTTTAGTGATGACATTTTACGAAGAAGGTTCTCTCCTTTCATGGAAACCAGATCTTTCTCTACAGGAAATTTTAGAATGGTGGAATTGTGCAATTGATATAGTAATGCATATTCACAAGGCCGGTATTGTTCACCGGGATTTGAAACCGGCTCATTTTATGCGTAAAGTGGAAACCAATAGTTGGCATTTGATTGATTTCGGATTGGCGACGACGTATTGGAATACAGATAATCAGCACATCGAAAACCGTACAAAAGAGGATTTAGTAGGAAGTCCATTGTATGTGAGTTATTATGTACATGAAGGAAATGAATTGGTCCGTCGGGATGATTTTCTCTCGTTGGTATACATTGGATGGGAATTATGGTTTGGTGAACCGGTCACAGGGTTAACGAAGCCGCCCCAATCCCGTCAATCGACATATTTACAAGACCCTTATAATCAGTGGCTAAAACAAGAAAAATCCTTTACTACTCTCTACAGTCGATTAACTCAATATGAATCCCGAAGAGGTCATGCTTATATTTCACCTAAATGGATCCAGTTTTTCCATTTTCTCCTAAAGCATGCTGAATTGTTGGAGTTTTCCGAAAAGCCTTTATATGGTGGATTTATTATACAACATAGTGGTGATACGAGCGACAGTGAGCGTAGTAGTTTCAGTGATCGCAGTTGTACCAGTGACAATAGTAAATAGAGAAGAACTGTAGAAGAATAAGAATCATATTTCTCTCCAATGACTATATACACGAAAAATTTCGGGAAATTGTTTTTATTGTGAATGAATTTTCTTAATAGCATTCAATCGAAATTACATGGTGCTATCAATCCGAATAGCGTACAGTACATAAAACAACAGGATTTACAGGTCCAACTCGACCCAAGTGGCGCGGCTTATGTAGATCACGGTAGTCAAGCATTTTCTCTCAATGTAGACGATGAAAATACCACTGCTTTAGCCATTTTGGACAAAACCCCATCTACCCAACCGCTTTCATTGAGTGGTCAAAGTCAGTTTACCATTTGTCTCAAACACAAAGTCCAGGATGCAACCAATCCTTTAATTGGACAATATTATACGAATCCGCAATATGATTTGTCTCTATCCAGTACTGCAATAGGAACACTCGATACATTCCAAGTGAATGTGTTTAATGCGTCGGATGATCCAGTTTCCTACAGTATTACGGGGGAATTGACATCGGCTGATTTAAGCAATGCTGATTTATCGGGCACAATAACGAATTTATATACGCCGTTGTCATATACTCTTCGATCTGGGTACGGTAATTTTGTATTTGGTTTAGATGGACTTTCCCAACAAGTTAGTGCTACTATGTACAAAAAGTATTGGGTGAAATCCGTGACCAATTTATTGGGCGAATTAGTATTTGGCTTTTCCAGTACAGGATCGGCTGGAGACTATTTGAATCAACCGGATATATCCTTTGGAGCCGGAGGCAAGTATATGTTTGATATAACGGATTCCACAATGACTGATTTATCCTTGGTGTTCGGTACTACTGTAGATAATCTTTCTACAGTAAATGACTCGGTAGTGACTCGTACAAATGATTTGGTTATAGTGGATATTAGTGCTGGTTATGACGGTAGTAGTTTGGTGTACTTTGAGGATACGAGCACAGGAATGGGGTATGTGTCTACTGGTGATGGTGCCGATACAAACATCGAACCAACGGTTCTTTGGTATAATTTTGATACCAGTACAGTAACCGGAGATAATATAACAAACGTTGCCACTGGTAGTAGTCTGGGCGATGCTGTTATGACACGTTCTTCTATTGTTACAGATGTTTCTAAAACCGGTACTGGTTCATTGCTATGTGTACGAGACGGAGGAAACACGCAATATGTAACCTTACCAAGCCTTACTTTACCTAGTGAATTCACCATGTGTTTTTGGCATAAGATGACACTGGATACTGGTTTTGCTAGCAAGATATATTTATTGTATTATTTGGGGGTGAATACAAATGATAAGTATGACAGTCAATATGCTATTGATATTGAAGTAAATAATGGAAGTTTTGACATGATCATGAACGATTCAGCAGGTCTAAACCGATATGTTTACGGAACTTATCCTAATGACAATGAATGGCATCATATTATGTTTACCAAATCTTCAACAGAATCAGAATTTAAATTGTATTTAGATAATGTAGAACGAACGCCTAATAAAACTGTTAATATGGCTGTCTTTTCAACAAGCACATACAATAGTCATTATATATCTGGTAGATCTGACATAAATAATATTACCGCTAATTATCACATGGGTGGACACACCGATGATTATCGGTTTTACAGCAAAGTCCTAGATAGTACAGAAAGAGATATTGTTTATAATTATGCTCCAAGTCAAAATGAGTCCTATATTGTAGACGTGTCTAATGGTGTTTTCCGGTTGGATAGTGGCGACGGAAATGGTTTTGTCGAAAAACCTCCAATTGATTTCGCCAATAATAGTGGCACCACCTATATATTTGACCAATCGGATGATTCCAATACTGACAACACATTGGTCATCGGTACTACTTCTGATGATCCAGCATCAATTGTATCATCCGGTCTTACTATAGTAGGTACTCCAGGCCAACCCGGTGCTTATACCAAATATGTATCTGATGGTTCTACAGTGTATTACTTCAGTTACCAAACATCGAATATGGGATTCTCCCCTCCGTAAAAAATAAATCTTATACAATAAAAATTTCACATTTTTATTCTATATTTGCTTTTGGTATGAAGGCCCTCCTATATTCAGGCTCTTCCTCCAATGATTTTCACTTGTTCTTCGTTTAATTCCCCTTCGTATATTTGGAAATCACCCAAGTAACCAGTAAAAATATTTCTCTCGTTCACCGAACCGATTGTTTGTACGTTATAATCAGGATTGGACGTATCCATTCCCGATGCAACCATGGCCATTTTTCCAGTTTCAGTAATATGTTTGACTCCATTTATATAAATGTCCCAGCTTTTTTCTTCGTTATTACGAATAACCCAGGCAACGTGAACCCAATCCCCCATATTCATATTCTGTACAGTAATAGACACTTTGGGCTGACTTACATGGTTCATATTGAAAGTCAAAGATTTGCCAACAGCAATACAATTGACAAACCAGCCATTTTCCAATCCCATTACAAAGACCACTTCTTTGCCTATCATTTTAGTAGTATCGTGTTTTATCCAAAATGCAAAAGAAGCTCCACCTGGTTTAGAAAATCGGATATGTTTATTGATTTTCGTCAAATCAATATAGTATTGTTTATTATTGGCATTGAAATCAATGTATTTCAATGTTTTGTCCTGAGTTAATGCATATTTAGATTTCTCCAATAACACCTCTTTTTTGGGACCAGTTGGTGTAGATCCAGCAGTTGTATAGTCTTGTTCAGCATTGACAACATCTCCTCCTTTTTGAACAGGCTCCAAGTCATCAAACTGAAAAGAATAACCCAAATTGTTTTTTACAAGAGGAGGCATAAATGATCCAGATGTAAAGGATTCTACTGTAGAAGAATATCGTTTTAGTGACTGTGATCCTAATACTTGAAAGCCCTCACTACTACTGGATGTACTGTCTTGTTGAATTGCTTTTCGTGCCTCGTCACCATTACCACCGTCATCTTTGCGGCTTTCATATAATTGAGCGACTTGAGAAGAACTAAGGGGATCTACGTAAATATTTATGTCTTTCAATACGTAAGAATAGTCGCCTTCGGTAATAGGTAATTGTTGTCCTACAGTAATATAGGTAGGTACATTGTCGAGCAAAGGCGTTGGTGGATTTTGGTGACTATGTTCGTAATGTTTGGTCCCATTTACATACAAGGTCGTTTTATCATTATCGAACACGTGTGTTATAAAATAAGGGAGTTTAAAAGACAATGCTTGACGTTCGTATTCTTTACTCCATTGACCAGGTTCCTTTCTACCCGTACCGGAATTCCAATCGTTTCCGATATTTTGACGTACATGTAGAACCGGTTGATTTGGCCACAACCAAATACCTGGATGTCGGTCACCCCAATTGGGAACCAATTGATCATTTTGGCGTCTTCCTAAATGGAATATCACTTGCCAATTAACAGATGGCTTATTAATATAGATCCAATACGACAAGGAAAACCGTACATTACTTGGCTTGTTTGGTATTTCGTTCCATAAAAAGAGTTTATTGACAAATCGGGTTTCATTGCCTTTGACTGAGTTATTCAAATAATGGTCATATGCCGATTGTTTATTGTATGGTAATCCATTTTTGGCTAATTCGGGATATTCTTCAAAATACGCTTTCCAATCCATATTATGTACGGTTACACCTTCTACAGTAGAACGTGGTTTTTCATAAATAAACCCAGTAGCAATTTTATCTTTCAATATCAATTTACTTTTATTGGCAATAATAGAAGCATTGGTCCAAGTATTTTTGTATTCATCTAAACTAGTATTGTCTAATGGAATTGCTTGTATGGTATTGCTATCCTTGATTTCAGCAAGAGACGAAAATTTCTCTAAATGGTAATATCGATCCTGTAGAAAATAGATAAATAATACTACAAAAAAGATGGATGTTAAGGTTAATATTAAATACTTTCGCGGTGTTTCCATTTTTACAGTAACAAAAAAATACTATCTATATAATACTACTATAGATAATACTGCTTCTAATTCGATTTACTTGCCAATGCGATGGTTTACTTTTCTGTATGGGAATTCAAATACATAAATTGCGCTTCTTCGTTTGATAATACATGATGGTATATTAAAAATTTATTGAGAGAAATACCGGATACATTTTTCCGATTCAAAGCCAATGTATTATTTTCTAAAGTAGGACTTCTATAGTAATTTCTATCGGATTGTAAGACTCTCTCCATTGGTCTAGGATCAATTCTCTTTTTCTTCTTTAGAATTCCATTTTCAAATACTTCAATGCCATTATTATTGGAACTCATCCTATTTTTCTTATAGGTAATAACCATATGAGCATCTGGTGTTTTGACTAAATCGGTATAATACCCCCAATACATTGAATTATTGTTAAAATCTTTTTGTTCAATGCCAATCAATCGATTTCCAAGTATATGAAAGGAAAATACGGTGGCATTGTTTTGTTTGATTTCCATGATTGGCGTTACATAAAGTTTAGAAGATAGACGTTCTTTCAACTTATCTTGATCAACCTGTAGCCAAAAACTAAAGGAAAATTCGTCTAAATCCTTGGACCAATTTATTTCGTCCAAATTAAATTGTTGCTGCTGTAGAGGTACCCATTTTGTATCGAAGGATGATTCCATTTTCCATTTGGGTAAATAGCGTGCATTTTGAAAGGCAATGCTAATTGGATCATTTTCGATTTTTGCTAAACTTCCGGATGTAAAGGATTCCGATACGGTTTCTTGGAACAAACATGTACAAGCTTGATTGGCTGATTCGTAACCAGACACACAACTATATTTTCTATCTACAGCTGAACATTCGGGTTGTTCTTGACAAGATTTATCGCATATATTTTGCAGTTCTTTTATATGCTTTCCGCGTACAGTTACTGTAGGAAGAGTATTTAAATAAGCCTTTTCTGTATTGTATCGATCCGCACTTCCTATGGGATTATTATTGTAATCGTTTATATAATAGGGAACGCCATTTGTTACCTTACTTTCTATAGTATCTGCAATGGAATTAAAAGCATCTTTTACCTTTGGTTGACTGCATAAAACCAAGAGGAAAAATGTTATTACTAATAGAATAATCACTAAAGTCTTTTGTCTCATTACACCTTTATACTGTACAATTAGAAATAGAATTGTAAAAGAGTATTGCAAAAAAAACAATATAAATAAATCGACTACTGTAGAAGTATACTACCAATCAACGTATAACCTAAAAACACATCCCCATCAACACATACATACAACTAGAATATGAGTACTGAAACAGCTACAACTGAAACTACCATTCCAACAGCACCTGCAGTGCGTCATGTAGGACAAGTGAAATGGTTTAATTCCAAAGCCGGATATGGTTTTATTACTATGAAAAACGAATCCAACGAAGATATTGATATTTTCACACACTACAGTACAGTCAAAGTAGTGGATTCACAGTACAAGTACTTGGTACAAGGAGAATATGTCGAATTTGAATTGACTGAATCTACCAATGAAAACCACAAATATCAAGCCACTAGTGTAACTGGTATACAAAATGGCAAATTAATGTGTGAAACACGTCAGCAAAACCGAAGTCAATCTCGTAGTAATAGTGACAATACAAATAATGCGGATACCGATAAAGGTGGCTTTACTAAAGTTGTTCGCGGAAAACAAAACAAAAACGCAAACAAAAGCAAAAACAAAAATTGAATAGTCATGGGTGGTATAAAATAATTATTTATTGTAGAATAAAGTATTATTATTGAATGGTGACGAAATCCAATTCATCGGTATTTGCCCCATGTGCAATATGCCTTGATCCCATGTCCTCGTACGAAAATTACATGATTCAAAATAGACTGGGGTATATTGATCATTTGTTTGAAAAGCAATGTAGGTGTAAAGTGTATGCCCATAATCTTTGTATAATTAATTGGTACAAGCACCGATTAGTATGTCCGTATTGTAAATCGACGGTTTTGTATCATCAACCTTCTCAGAAAATAAAGGAAAACTTCATTTGGTTTAGCCATAAATGTATGACATGTTTAACAATTTACACTTGTATAGAAACTTGTTTGTATTTTTATGAAGACCAAATCAATAGTCAGATATTTCAGTTCTTCACGTCTACTGTAGAATATGATGATATTTATGGAAATATTTCGCAACTAAAAATAGAATAAAAAATGCTGGAAAAAAACAATATAAATGTTGCCTTCTTATTAGAATATCTATAAGCAATAATATTGTATTTTTTTTCTTCTAAACCGAATCATGTCAACAACAGAAACAAATGCCGCAACAACAAATAATCCTGTCACTGGTAGTGGTGGTAAAGTAACCATTGTCGATAAAATCGAGGCGATTTTAGAGGATCAAAATAAAGAATTGGCACAATTAAAAGCCATTTATGATTCTTTACGGGCTCGTCAAAAAACTGTACAGAAGATGTTAATGAAAGTCCGTCAAAAAATGGCTAAACCCGTGAAACCCAAATCAAATCGCAAACCTTGTGGATTTGCCCGTCCAAGTCCCGTTTCCAAGGAAATGTGTGAATTTTTGTCATTACCTGAAGGGACTGAGGTTTCCCGTACTACTGTAACCCGTGCCTTGATCCAATATATCAAGGATCATCAATTGCAAAACCCGGAAAACAAAAAGCAAATTAAGCCCGATGAAACCTTGTATAAATTATTTGGTGAACAATCGCGAAAACAAGAGTTGACTTATTTTACCATGCAAAAGTTCGTGAATCATCATTTTACAAAATCAGATGAAAAATCCCTAAATGCCTAAATCCAACAAAAATTAGTAATGAATATTTTTTATTTGTACAATATTCATTACTTTCGATCTACTTTAGTTAGTTATCTCGGATCATTTCAATCATTTCTTCCGGATATTCCATATCTTCTAAAATCCCTAAAGCTCCTTCGATATGAGAAATCCCTTTAGCAATTCTGTAAGTGGGGATTCTTTTTACTTTAGGCATTTTCTTTTTCGAATCTTTTTCCATTTCTCTCCATTCATCGTCACTTATAATACTTCCATCTACTGTAGACATGGTTTTCACGACCATTTGATAATTCTCTATGATTTTTCGGTCGAGGCTTGGTTTTGTCCATTGATCACAAATCGAAACATAATGTGTCGTCAAAAACAAATCGACGTGTTTGTATTGTCGTAAGAATTCCATAAACGCATATGCCGATTTAGTAGCCTCTTTGGGGTTTGTACCGGAATACAATTCATCGAAAATACAAAACTGTCGACTGGTTCCTTTTTGTTGAATCGTCTGTAATATTTCCTTACATCTACGGGATTCCGCTTGGAATAAACTGTCACGTCCGGATGTATCGGGTATATTCAAATACGAATGGATATGAGTGTAAGGATTCAAAGTACATTTACTGTAGAAACCCATACCGAATTGTTGACTCAATATGATATTAATGGCCGTGGTCTTCAAATAAGTGGTTTTACCAGAAGCATTGGGTCCAGTGATTATCCCAAAATGGTCTAAAATGACGTCATTACGAACTCCATCGGCTTCTTGTGGTGGGTAATATTGGTCTTCGATTTTGCATTTGGGTTCGGTATCTGTATTGTCAGCTTTGGATCCAGAACCAGCTGATTGGCCACCAGTTGTGGATTCAGAATAAATGGTTCTTATTTCGTCATCATCCACAGCCACATTACTTTCAACATCGTTGCCCACAACATCGTCATTTTCTGTACAGTATATTGCCTTGTTGATGGAACCGTCACATAGTCTACTGTAGAGTTGAGACAAATTGTCTACATAACCATGGAATCCCATAGAATAGACTAAAGCTTGTTCAAATGCTTCGTCGTTGTGTAGCAAATAATACACTTTCATCATGTATCCAATATCGGTCGTTTTCCAAATCGAACATTGGAATGGATAAATAGGATCCAATAATTCTTGTAGACTATGCAATTCGGCTACATGTTTCACAATGGCCTGATTGAATCCTTTATAGGTTCCAATGTCTCGATTGACTTCGGTAAACCGAGTCATTTGTTCAATAGAATGATTGACGTACAGTTTCCATTGAAGCAAGTCGTCGTTGATTTTTTGAATGTTACGATAAAACCGTAGACATTGCATAGTATTTTGGTACATTTGTAGACCGTAGAGTGCCAACATGGCCATTAAATAAATGAGATTTTGAATGCTAAATGACTCAAATGTAGCAATGGCTTTTCCAATAAAATGATGTTTAGCAATGTTTTTCAAAACGTCTAAATAGATCCGCATGGTGATGGGGACTCCTTGGATTTTCAAAATCAAAAAGGGAAACAATAGAAATAAAAAGGGAATGAAAAAACTCATCAATGGAGAGAGCATATTGGCTAAAGTAACTCCCTGGAGAGTCAAGGATGAATAATTTAGCGATTCCAAGAAACTCCAATCTAAATAGCCATATGTTTCTTTGAAACCGGGAGTATGTTTGACGTCTTTCCATTGCTTTTGAATGATCTCACATGGAATACAATAAGAAGACGGGTCTGTTTCAAAGGATTTCATATTGCTGACCACTTGTTGGGTATCCTGTAGAAAGTCTACATTGGTGGTAAAATGCTTTTGGTATTGTGGAATGAGTTGTTGAGAGAACAAATGGGATGGTCGTAAAAGAGTGGAATACATGGGATTTCCGCCTAAAACGAGTTCTAGATCGGCCGATACAGTAGACGATAATGCGTGTTTTTCTTCTACGGGTAAATATTCAATGGGTAGTGTGAAAACCGTGGTGGCGTACTCGGGAATCGGTTCTTCTTCTTTTTTTCCATCTACAGTAGAACCCGGGGGATCTGTGGACGGGAAAAAGGATGCCAAGTGTTTGTGTAATTCTTCCATTTGTATTATACGACGTAAAAAGAAAACTGTTATCGAACGACTAATGGAAATCGCGAATGCAAGTTTGTGCAAAAAATTGAAATGAAATAAATTACAAGATTCGGATCCAATAAATAACATATTAACAAGATAAGATGTCAACAAGAGTCGTTAATTTAGAGCAAACCATTGGCAAATACTTTGACAACATGCTGTTGGTGACCAAACCAGAGCAATCCGGCAAAACCTTTCTTATGTTGCAATACATGGCTACCTTGATGGAAAGAAACAATAGGTCTGGAGTGGAAATAATCAATATCATCTTTACCGACAACTCGCTACTACAGGTAAAACAGATGACAAAACGAGTAGGTGACTTCATGGTAAACATTGAAGGACGAACCTACTGTGAATTTTCATCCAAAAGTGATAGGAAAACAATAGAAAGTGTTTGTGGCGCAATTATGATGCATAAATTACGCGATATTATTTGTTGTACCAATTCCACTCGCATTGAAAACGTAATTAAGATGATTGACTCACTTAGAGAAGAGACACAAAATCGATTTAAGTTCAACGTGTTTTTAGACGAAGCTGATAAATTCATACGGTATATCAACATGTTTCATGAGAAATACAACGAAGATCCGGACATTAACTTCATTTGCCTCACTGCAACACCTGCTCCATTGTTCGAGGTATATGAATACATTAACACATTGGGAATCGAAGACACTACCAGCGAACATTACAGAGGATACGATGAGTGTGTCATCAAAATTGTTGACTGCTTTAGTAGCCACAGAGCGATTGTATTTGTACAAGAAGTCTTAAAAAGGGAAGATATTCGTAAGGATATTATTCCTGGTAAAGTCTTCTTTGTGCCTGCTGACCCTAAGATCATTAGCCATGATCACGTGTGTTTACTTTTAGTAGAAGAATACAACTTTGCGGTATTTGTGGTCAATGGTAATGGAATCCGACTATCATTTCCCGGACAAAATATTTTGGAAAATAAGGTGGATGAGTTATCCATTCAGATCTCAAAAATGTGCGAGCAGTACAAAATAAGAGAACGATTTCCAATCGCCATTACCGGAAACATTTGCATCGGCCGTGGCATCAGTATTATGATGAAACCATCCGAAGAATTTCCGGAAGGATTGTTCATCAACAATGCCATTATTTATGACTTATCCAATGATCTTGAAGTTTCGCAAATAAACGGTAGAATGAAAGGGAATGTGAAAAATTGGTCCAATTACCAAGATACCGCTATTTACACTACATCAAGAGTAGACGAAATTGCTAGATATTGGGAAACAAAGTCACGTGAATTGGGTAGAAAAGCTTGGGAAAAGCGTGGAGATAACTGTATTGCTGCTCCATTAAACCGAGCTGATTTCATTGGATCAGGTGTTGTACCGGGCTGCAATAGATTGTCCACCAAGGAAAATAAAAGACGGGCTGAATACGAACGTGATTTACAGCTGTATAATTTTCCTGGTAAAAATGGCGGACTTCCTTATATTGAATTTGCCACATTTGAATCCATGGAACAAGAACGAATTCGTCTTAAACAATCAGCAGGACAAGGATACAAGCGTGTCAAAATGCCAACTGATAAAGACGAAAACGGATTTGTTATTTCCAACACCAGTAAACATAAGGTCATCAAAAGAAGTGAATTGAATAGTATGTGGAAAGAGGGACAGAGTATTTGCGCAAATCTTCCTATGAGCTCCGAACAGTTCATGAAAAAGGAGGAGAAGCTAATGTTGCGAACATACTGCTTTTACGAAGACAATGAAACAAATCCAAACAATGTCAAGTTTGCGATGAGGTATGTGCAAAAAATTAATTGAAAAACGACAAAAATAAATTTTAACCTTTAACTAAAATATGTACATTTAGTGTACTTTTTTTTCTCTCACTATTAAGTAAAGACATTATTATGACACATTCATCTACTGTACGGAAAAGACCTCGGTCACCAACACCAGAATCAAATTCGTTGTCATCATCATCATCATCGTCGTCGTCGTCCTCGCCCCGTACAAAGAAAAATAGATCCAATTCCAAAAGCAAAAGCAAAAGCAAATCGAAATCTGATAAAAGAAAATGCAAAGATTTTTTGCGCAAATGTTTAGTTCCCTATAGTCAATACGTCACCAAAAAACGATTATTTAGGACAACCCACAAATTTTATGTCAAA
>ERZ807291.7461-NODE-7461-length-12631-cov-10.405057_pt1 | contig 12631 bp, 12 predicted proteins | sample MGYA00521257_ERZ807291 | MGnify/ENA primary metagenome ERZ807291 (study PRJEB31413, sample SAMN03169783) | marine metagenome | biome: Marine; feature: Water; material: Subsurface seawater | place: North Sea | collected 2011-04-28 | depth 1 m m ...
CCCCACCCCCGCGCCGGGCGGTTCCCGCCAATCTACCGCCCGGCGCTTTTTTTATTTTAATTTAGTTCTTCACTTTTTTAATTAGTTTATCAATCATGTGCTACCTCATTTAGTTTCCATGATTAGGTTTATTTTTCTTTTAGTATTTTCTTGTTTTCTTCTCGCGCCATTATTCAACCTATTTGGTCAACAGGCTGATCCATTCTTATCAGATCGTATTGCTAACCTTAAGGCACGGGCTCAGAACCACGAAGATCAGGTAGCTAACCTTCTCGCAAAGCCATCTATTCCCAGGACAAATTTCGAACTTCCCTTTTCAAAAGCTGTTGAAGTAGAGAATTCATCTCCTTCCCAGATCCCTTTTATTCCAGTGCCTGAATATGTCGAAGGCGACTCTGATTTAGTTCGTGAAATTCCTTCCTCTCGACCTGCTGATAATCAATCAGTTGAAGTTGATAAAGGAATTAATACTGTAAAATCTTCCGAAGACGCCGATCTAGAAAAAGCTTATGACGAACTCTACGCTTCAAAATCTTACCGTCGACTGGAAGGTTATTATTTTGGACCAATACTTGGGTTAGTCTTACCCCAAGATGGGGCTATTCGGACTCGCACGAATAACTCATTCACAAGATCCCCCTACACTCCGGATACCGGATTTATGATGGGAGCACAAATTGGAAAAGATTTTGGTGGGGTTCGAACAGAATTTGAATATTCTTATCTAAGTTTCGATGCCTCGAATAGTTTGTCTGCAAGTTTACATAATTTCTTGGGACGTATTATTCTAGAAAAAGAAATTGGCGAGCGCTTTGATTTTCGTACAGGACTTGGTATGGGCATCGGGATTGTGGGCATGGATGCCATTCAAGATATCAGTGGCACGGGTTTTACATATGATTTTCTTTTGGGTGCTGGCTATCGTTTGGCCGAAAACTTTAGTGTTCAATTAGATTACCGTTATTATCTTACTGCAGCACATGATCACTATGATCACATAAAAAGTCATATTTGGCTTATTTCTGTCGGTTTCGATATTTAATTCAATTAATATAGTAGTTTCCCCATGGAACGGGGTAGAGGGGAATCTGCAAAGAAATGAGTTTTTTGATTCTCAATTTTGATAGTAAATTCTATTTCTCCAGCGTGTAGGCAAAGTCGGTCAACTTTGCTTGCTCGAGCTATTTTTCGATTGAAATTAAAATCCCCATAATTTTTATCACCAATAATTGGCATGCCACGTAGTGCACATTGGACACGTAACTGATGCGTTCTTCCGGTCTTAGGTTCGAGTCTAAGCATCGCTATTCCGTTTAACCCGCTACGTTGTCGTTCAATCGAAGCATTCGTAATTGCGGTCGAGCCATTTCCTTTCCAAACTCTAACTTTCCCATCCTCTCTCTTTTCCCTTAAGTTGTCTTTCCATAATCCTTGCCTAATGGACCCTCTTGGGCGAATCAGTGCAAAGTATGTTTTTTTTACTTCTTTCTTTGCAAATAATTCTTTTATTTGAAACGCAATATCTTCCGATGTTGCACCAATTATGATCCCCGATGTTGGTGAGTCCAGCCGATGAACTAAATATAAACTTTGAGAAATTCCTTCCTTATCAATCCATCTATAGCACTCATCTTGATGGTTATAGTCAGCATTAAGAAGTGTTCGGGGGCGACTCCCTTTGTTACTTTCTTTATTTGGATGGGAAAGTATTCCACAGCCTTTTTCAAATGCCCAAATGCCCGGGTTTTCAAATCGAAGTACATTGCACTTGTGGTCTAGTGGAATGAGTGGATATCCTTGTTTTGTCATTTATATAAAAAACTTATGGTTACCGTATCAGAGTTCCCAAAGTCATTGATCATTTCCTGATTCCATTGACCAAAGGGAACTCTAGATGCTATTGCTTGACGACAGAGCTCTGCTGGTAAGGATTGTCCTTCTGAATCAATCCGAGTTAAATTAGTAATTTGACCGTTTGATAATAGCTTAAATCGTATAGTAATTTTCTCGGGCAATAGATCTCGTTGTAGATATTGAATTGACCCTCTTGCAAGTTGGTTCCATTGCTCCTCTACAGATTGGAGCATTTCTTGGACATAAACTCCGTAAGAATGCATTCGGCATTCAATAGCTATTGTTCCAACCCGGGGTGCACTCATTACGCTTTTCATTAATGGTCCGTGGGTTAATTCAGGCGATAGCTTTGGCCTGCTTTTGGGGCGAACTTTTTCTTTATGCTTAAGACCTTCAGACCCACGAAGTGAGCTGATTATTGTGGATGATTGATTGTTGATTCCATCATTAGAGTTTTTCTGACTAAAAGAACCTTCTGTAGCAGATTTGTTTTTAATATTTATTTTTGATGACATCAACTCCTTCACTTCCCCAGAAGGCTTTTGAGCAGATTTCTTTTTTATAGCCTGAACAGGCAATGTAATTACCTCTTGAATAACATTCCTTCCTCCTTGGATGATTTTTTGACTTTGTTCCTTTCCTGGGATCATTGGGGCAGACTGTAAAGCGGTCGGTAAGGAAATTACTGGCTGTGCTGCCTGTTGATCTCTAAATGAAAATTGTTTTACTTTATCGGGTGGGTTTTCAGGTATGTTTGGATTTGCTTCAACAAATTTCTCGGCAAATTGCTTTTCAAGTTTTGGTGGATCCACCCATGTGACTTTGGTTTCTTTAGAAAGATATTTCAATGTCTGGCTGGATGTTGATTGAACTGGGATAGAACTATTTTGTAAAATTAAAAAAGCTATAACAACAGAGATTGAGCCAAGTAAAAACGAAGAGAATCCACCTGATCGAGGTAGTGGATAGAGGGAGGTTTTGGAGTTTGTTTTCAATTTGCTATGCACAACTCTATTAGATCGCATAATTTAATAGATATTATTTGTACAGTATGAATTCGGTGTATAAGTGAGCGTTTTCTAACTAACTTTGTATTATTTATATTGTAAAGACCTAATGGGAACCTTCATGAATTCAGAGTAATTATTTAAATCACTTTCTTCGGCCCAACTGATGGATAAGTCAGGAAACGGGTATCAATATTCGAAATTGATTCAGAGCAATGATTTCCATGATGTATAAGTCAACCCCATAAAAAATCTGCAAAATCAGAGCAAACGAAATAATATATAGTTATCTTTAGGTTGTAACTGTAGGTAAATCAGTTTTCATTTTGAAGATACAAAGAAGATCGAAAATAACTTAATTTATTCTTACAATTAAAAAAGTAATTTAGCACATAACTGATATGCTCCAATTATAAAAAAACCGATAAAAGAAACCCATAGGCAGAAATCCCAAACCCTTGATGGCGTCAACCTTTGATCACACTTCCTGTATCTGAAATACAATACTGCAAATCCAATTAGAGGGAGCATTATAGCTTGCATGGTTCCGGAGATAAGCACCAAAATAACTGGTTTCGGAAAGAATGCATAGCAAGAAACGCAAATTAGGGGTAAGAATACTCCAAATAACTTTAGGTAAAATGCATATTGAGCTTCGTTAAAATTCGCTAAACCGGAAACTTTAATTACATCTATGCAAAGTCTACATTGCGCGGCAATTGCGATAAAGAATGTTGAAAAAAGGACAGCAATTGCACCTGCAAGAAAGATTATTCTAGCGGATGAACCAAAAACCGGTTCGTACATTGTGGATAAGGTTTGTATCATTTCAGACCCTTCGGGTACCAAGCCAGTTCGCCCCAAGATTGCTGCACCTAATAAGTAAAACGCAATTGTACAAAATGTGTAAATTACCATGGCTCCCCAAGCGTCCCAATGCATAACTTTCATCCAACCTTTCGCTCTGTTTAGCCAGGCATCAGTGTTTTCATGTGGTCCAACATACTTGCCATATCCCTTTTCAATGCACCAGTAAGGATAGGCCAATAATTCTGCTGCACCCACTCCAATAATTCCAAAAGTTGAAATCGCGGTGATAAGAGGGTTACTACCATCTTTAATTTCTGGAAAACTAAAACTAAGCCCTCGAAGTAACTCTTCCGGTTTTACAGCCCATGCTTCGTAGCTTTGCAGTGCAAATAAATTTGCAACAGTAACGAGAGTGAAGCTGGCGACGAGTATTATGGAGAACTTTTCAATAAGAGAAAACTTTCCAATTACCAATAGGCAAATTGTAAGTAGAGTTATAAGCAATGCCCAATACACATGATCCTGTGCATTAGGCGGTATACCTAGCTTTATAATTTCCTGTTCTAACAGATGAATCTTTTCTGAACTACCTTCTTCCAGTGCAATTTCCAGTGCAATTTTCTTGGCAATATAATGGTTTCGTTCTGCGCCTTCCTCTGTTATCGGTAAACTGATGGCAAGTGCTTGCCCAACCCCACCAACGATCCCGCCTTGTTGGGCCAGGACTGCAAGAAACATAACAGACCAAAAAAGTAAAAACCAATTGGCATCAAAGATTCTTTTTCCAAATGGAATCCGAAACCGAGGGCCAGGGATCTCGTTTACGGCAGCAAGCGAAGTTTTTCCATTGGTTATTGCGTGCCTGCCGAGTTCAATCTGTGCAAATACCTTTACCACGCAACCAATAATAATTAGCCAAAGGAAGTCAAAGTGTGCCTCAGCCCCTGTTCTAGTTGTGGCAATCAACTCTCCTGAACCCACTATGGAGCCTGCGAGGATCATTCCTGGTCCAATGTTTAGCAATATACCTTTAAGTGTAGTGGGTGGATTTCGTATTTGTTCCTTGCTCATAGATTGGGTGGAATTACGGCAGCAGGTTAAAAGAGAAGCCTTGATCTTTAACAATAGAATACAAAAGAATGACTATTCTCTAGGAGAAAAATTTTCTATAAGATGAAATCGTGGTTTTTGCAGCCGTCAATGGATCTGGCCAAGCAAAAGCCTCTGCTGAAATATATCCATCGTATCCAATTTCTTTAAGAGTTTCTGCGATGGGGAGCATATCAGTGTGCCCGTAACCGATTGGTCTTCGATTACTATCTGCAAAATGTACATGACCGAGATGCCTAGCTCCTGTTTTGATTACTTCAGCTATATTAGCCTCCTCTATATTCATATGGAAAAGATCCGCTAGTATAGAAACTCCATTTGTTGAAAGTTGATCGATGAAGTCACATGCACCAAGATATGAATTAAAAAGATTGGTTTCGTATCGATTAAGAGGTTCGTAAATTAAACTCACTCCTTTATTACATGCATATTGGCCAAGGTGTTCAAGTGCTTCGCCTAGCCAACTTAAAGCGACTTCACTAGATATTCCGTCACCATGGTTGCCCTGCATTGAACCAATGATCGCAGGGGCACTATGCATTGCACCAAAATCAATCATTTTTTGGATGAAAGAAATAGCTTCCTGGCGAATTTCTTTATTCGGGTCTGTCAGTGTCAGTCCATGAAGAACTTTGCCCGCACCTGTGCCAACAGCACCCAGCGCTAGTCCGTGCTCGTCTAAAAGCTGTGTCAATTCACCAGGTTCTCCCGCACTTGGCTTTTCGGTAAATAATTCAATCGCATCGAAACCTAGGCATGCCGCTTCTTTTATTCCAGCTTCTAAATCATCCCATAGTATCCATGGGCCGCCCTTTAATGATGGAACGAGAGAAAGTGTTACACAAGATTTCATATAAGAGCACCCTTGACTTGATTGGATTCAAGATAAAGAAAAAAAGTTTAGAACTTTTATAATTTAACAAAGAAGAAATTCAATCCAACTGATTTATAACCAAGGGTAGCCTATAATGAAAATAACTTATTCATTAGGAATAGTAATAACTTTGCCAGGTAATTGATTTTTATTTCGATTCAAAGTATCCGGATTTGGATTAATTAAACTATCCGCAAATGGATCATTTGCCGGAAGCCTTTTGTTGGTTTTAAACGGGTCAACTTTAGGGTTTTCGGCAACGGGAAGTTTTGGGCCGTTAAATGGTGAGTTTTTAAGCTCAGGTAGATTTGGCTCAAGTACTGGGCCAAGTGGGGGATTTTCTTTAAGCAAACCGGGCTTTGCTCCAACCCCAGGAATGGGGGAATACTTTTTTTTCATCGGATCAGCTAACCCGGCAAATGGATCATTCGAACGTTTTGCTTTTGGAATATAAATGTAATCAATTGGGGTGGTGGCAAGGGAGGGCATATACTTTGGCCCAGGTTTCTTGTATCTTTTGTCTGATAAGTTTGGTATCATGATATTCTTATGCTTTGGGTGAGGGACATATCCTTTGCTCATTAACCATTCTACAGCACCTTTCCGAGGGTATACCCATTCATCATTGATTTTAATAGCAGTAGGCATTCCTTCAGCGTCCAATAAACCAGTTTGGCCACCACCTTTTGCTGGTCTCAGTTGAAAGTTTCTATCAGATTTTTTTTCTTGTGCACTTGCCTGCACAACTAATGCAAGTAGTAACCATACCCAAAGCATAGGATTCATAGCTTATATTCAGTTTGAAATAAATTAAAGTCAAGAGATTGAGGCTATTAATTTACTTTTTCAAGTAGTAATTGTAACTTCGTCAAACTAAAGATTGATGAAATACAGGGATAATTATTTGAATGATTAAGAAATTAATTCAGAATGAGCCCCTACAAGCAAGTCTTTAGTGATATGAGTGACTTTGACTCGAAACTAAAGTGAAAGGCGGTTGCTCAGGTATGATTCTGAGTCAATTTATTATTGTTGGTTTCAATATTAAGCGAAAAAGAAGTTGACCCCCAACCACCTGAATTCATTTCTCCAAGTTGGAAATTTGACACTTTTGAGTGAGTGCGTAGAATTGAATGTACAATTTCCCGAAGCGTGCCAATCCCTTTTCCATGTATTATGCGCCCCGAAGAAATTCCTACACGAAAGCATTCATCGATATATTCTGAGACTAATTCTTTAACTTCACATGGTTTAAAACCATGCAGATCTAATGTTCCTGATATTGGAACTATAATGGGGCTATTTTCATCAGAACTGATCACTCAAGTAATTTCTCGGATGGGAATGGGTGCTTTGGAGTGCCAGGAATAATCGAAGATTCTATGTTTTGAAATGATTTATTTGGGTCTTGCCCTAATTTCTTAACCGAGGTCACTTTACGTCCATAATAGACAGGTTTCTTGGTGACTTTCCTTGGTGGTGGTGGTGGAAGAACTTCCTTCTTCTCCTCCTTCTTTGATTCAGGCGGAATGCTCGGTTGCTTGAATTCGCAACTGAATAAACAGGCTAGAAATAGGAAAGCTATATAATATGTTTTCAAGAATTCAGAACATCAGGAAATTTTCTAGATTCGTCAAGTGAGCAAATCAATAACATGCAAAAACCTAATTGCCACTACATACTCATTTGCTGACAGATACTTGACAATATCCATACGAATGTAAGAAAAGAATTGGATGCCATTAATTAAAGTTCATTACTCAGGCGAAACTCAAACGGAACAATTAAGTCAGTCGACCGCTGTTCTTTCTAAAATTCTCTCAAGGGTACTTGGTAAATCAGAAGATTTTATTATGATTATTTTTCAGGAAACTGAGTCGCAAAGCTTTGGTTGCGATATAAGCCTTCCCTCCTTGTATGCTGAAGTCAAAAATGTGGGTTCTATAAGCATAGAAACTTCAAATCAATTATCGATGGATTTAACTGATGCTCTTGTCGATTCATTTGATGTAAGTGCTTCTAGAATATATATAGAATTTCAGGAATCAGAAAGGCATCATTGGGGTTGGAATGGTAAAACATTTCAATAATTATCAACTTCTAACTGGAAGTTTTTTATTGCTGTGATCGGCAATCAAAAGAAGTTCCCAATTTTAATGCGAGAATGCTGGTTTGGTTTGAATCAAGCATTTCGCAGAAAACTTGATAATCTACCACTCACTACAGTTCAGTATACAGTTCTACGAACAATTTATGAATCTTGCCCAGATAATCTTAACCAACAAGAGATTGCACGATCAATAACGACCCATAAAAATAACTTAACTCCAATAATCAAAAGGTTGGCGGAGTTGAACTACATCGAGTTCAGAAGCAATCCATGTGATAAACGTGAAAAGAAGATATTGATTAACACAGTGGGAAAAAAAATTTACCTTGAAGCAAAGTCGTTAGCTTTGAAATTACAAGCGGATCTGATGTGTGATTTTACAGATGAAGAGAAACGCACTATTTCGAACTACTTGGAGAGATGTAATACCCAGATGGAAGAAACTGATAGGAAGATATAAACTTGCTGAATATAACAAGAATATTTTAAATTATTCCGAAATGTAGGGAGAATTCATACCTTGATCTAGACCTTCAAGGTCAGAATTAAGATTTTCCAAGTTCGACCTAATGGAAGATACACGCGAAACTAATCCATTCATTCTATGTGATAAAGAGCGTTGCTGAGTTTCAATCGCAAGGCGTGGGCTACTTCCAGCCGTTTGCATGACTTCTTTTTTCGACTCAACATTAGGCCAGAAGAACCCGAATAGTGTGAGTGCAAGTCCGCAGGCAGCATGATATGAACCCAGGGAGTCAATGAAGAGACTTCCTCCAATTGTCGCTAATCCAAGCACAATTAAGGAGATTGATGTACTGAAGGAAAATTCTTTTTTAGATTTTGTGCGAGGTGGATTATTGTATGATTCGACAAGTTGCTTCTTAAGTTCATCAAGAGATATAATTTGCTTCTCTGCATCAAATGCTTCCTCCTCTAAGTTGACTTTTTCCTGTTCTAGTTTGCTTCTTTTCTCGACAGATGCTTCTTGGTATTTTGCCCATTCCATCTTAGCTTTTTCGACTAAACCGTCTTTCGGTGCACCTCCGCCTATTTCAATAAACCTTTGTGTAACAAGTTTCACATCATCATCTAACGAAAATTGCTTTGATGCCCCATTGAAAATTCCTTCACTGTTATCAATAAAGGAAGCAATCTCGCTATACTCGGTTTCACCGAAGAGTTTTTTACAAAGATTCTTGGTGAACGAATCGAAAACTTGTAGGTTGATTGGGATCCAATGGAAATTAGGGTCAGGGAAAATTGCGGTAAAGGCATCAATGATCGTACCAGTGGTAGCCATTTTCTCAGCTTCAGTTGGCTCTTCCTGTTTGTGGAATTCCCTCATTTGGGATCTGAAATCTTCGCTCAGAAGGAGATCGCCATCAGGTTGTACCTGAACCAGTTGCTTTTCCCTTTTGAGCCAGTTAAAGCAAAAAGCAGCATCTCGTGGCGAGCAAAAGAATTCTAAATTATACCTGTTTATTCTACTTGGATATGATGCAAAGAGGAGGTAATTTAATTCTTTTTCAGAGAACTCTGAAAAATTAGGTAAATCTTTTTTTTGCGTATTACTCATAACATTCTCTTCTTTAGTGATTACTGTAGTAGGTTTTTTCAAAATATTCAACATTTTCAATGGATTACCGCCAGATTCGAGCCTGTATGCTTCTCCATCTGAAATTTCGTAACCAGAAATTTGGGCTAACTCTTTGCATTGATCTGCATTAAAAAGGGGGAGGGGGACTTGAGCTGGATTGGCAAAACCAAACTTTGCCAAGAATGATTCTAGTCTATCTGAGATTTTTTCAGCAGAAAAAAGAAATCTGCAATTAGTAAACAGCAAAGAATCTCTTATTGTTTGGTTGAAAACTCCGGACAACCAGTCAAGTAAGCTGTCATTTAGCTTGTCAATATCATCTAAGACTATGACTGGAATTACTTGATTTAAATTTACGCTACAATGAATGAGAGTCTCTTCGAGTCCCTGTACGAAAGTATCTGCCAGTTCCTGATGAGCATTGCTATTATTTATATCAGATTTTAATGGTTCTAGAATATGATTAATTTTTGAACCGAAAAAACGAGCAAATTTACCAATTTCCAAACTTGGTAACTCACTGCCCAAAGATATGTCTCGAACCATTGATGAAAGAAGTGAATTCAGATCGGTACAATTTGTTGAAAGAGGTGCTATAATCAGAGATTTTTTTTCGCTGGATGCTAAAGAGGATTTAACTTCATCCAAAAATAAAGACTTTCCTGCACCATGTGGACTTAAGGTTATTGCACATCTTAAATTTCCTCTATTTGAGAAACCGTCACGAACAAATTTAAATTCTTTTTTTCTTCCAATCATATTTTAACTTATAAGATTAAGAACGCTATCGGCAGATAATCGTGAATGCAGACGAGCATGAGTTGAAACCTCTTGAAGGAGTAGATTTTTCGCTAAAGTTGTACACTCGCTAGCAAAATCTGTATCACTAATTCTACTTAGTGCTACCTGCTGTGAAATATTTTTATTTTCTGCACGATCACTTTTGTATTCTATTTCAGAAAATGTCTTAGAAAGGGTATATATTTGCGTCCGTAAGCTTTCCAATTCATCTTGGGAGCGATTCAGGGCATCTGATGCAGATACACGACTGGTTAATTCGTATCCCTTGAGCGTTGAAAATCCTAATGGTTTCAGTTCATACATGCCTCCCTGCTCATCAGATATGCCCTTAGGTCCTTCAACTTGATCAGCTTCGATTGATACGCTCCATGACCAATCTACTGTTCCTGATCTGACTATACCTTCTGGACCAGGAGAGTTTACAACAATATCGATAACAGTGCTATCTCCTAAGGGAGACTGAGTTTTGGGGTAGCCTGGTGCGAGACTGGAGTTCGCATTTCCCTTATTGTCAGGTGCCTGAAAAAGGGAAACTTGATTAGGTTGTATGTCTATCTCAAAGTAGTCTCCATACATGGTTTGCACACCAGTTGTTTCAGAACGAATACCATTCCCAATGTTAGACGAGTATTCACCAGAATCGAAAAACCATCTGTCACCTTGTTTTAACTGGATTCTATCTCGCGAGGTGTAACTATTCCACCAAAGCTTTACCTTTGCACTTATTGCAGAAATATCAATTTTTTTAGAATAAACTCCCGAGGATGTTTCATTGTCTGGAAATACAACTGTTTTATCAACATAATCTGCAGCTTGTGGATCAAGCAGTTGCTTATTAAAAGTACGATCGAACATTAAGGACTCTAATGTTTTTGACAGATCTTGAAATTCGATATTCAAAATCTCACGATCAAGATTGGTTGAAATTGGATCCGTCGCTTGATAAGCGAGTTTGTTCATTTTTGAAATTATGCCTTCAGCATGTGAGATGATGTTAGCTTGTTGCTGTGCCATGGTATAGGCATTTGCTAAATTCTTTTTTGCCGAATTGGAGAATTTACTTTCCATCTCCAACCTTTTTGAAATTCGATAGGACCCAGAATCTTGGGATGGATTTGAAGCCAGTCTATTCCCTGAGCTAATTCGTTCACTAGACTGATTAATTCTTCGCTGCCGAATTGAATGAAGTGTTTCAAACTTAGAAGATAATACTGGAGAAATGAAATTCATTAATTAGTTTTCACATCAACTGTGAGGTAAAGTATGACATTCATACTAGATGGATTAATGAGATTTTTGTTAATGGAAGAGTCATCGGTAGGAATGCTGTAAAATATTACCTGAATTAATTGTGCTATTGTATTTATAGTTTTTCCTTGTTGGGCTTGTGTCCGGCTTCGCAATAGTTGGTTTAAATTGGTGAAAAAGGTGATACTTTTTATGATAACTTTTAGCCGCTCCGGCGTGCCATTCAGAAGTTGTTAACGACTGAATAGCTACGCCAAATCGTCTAAAGCAATGGCTTAGGAGCGGCCAAAGTTTAATAAATCTAAAACTATACCCATGTTTAGATTAGATTGTGCCAGTGCCGCGCTCGCGGCGTATACCTGAACATTATACTTCGCGTAATTAGTAACCTCTTCTGCAACATCTACATCCATGATTCGACTATTTGCTTCCTGCAAATTAGTCTTACTTGTTGCGAGGAAGTCTGAAGAGAACTGTAACCTTGATGATGTTGCACCACTCGTTGCACGTAAGCTTGCAACTTTAGATATGACAGATGTCATATCTGAAGTGTTGACCGATGATATTGTTACAGTTCCAGCACTACCTAGATTAATACTTGAACTAACGCTTAATGCCGCAGTTAGGTTTAATGAACTTATTGATATAGATCCTCCAGAGTTACCCCTTGTAGAGATATATACATTTCTTGTATTAGTCCCTGTTGAGAATAAGCTCAACGAGTTGAATGTTTCACTATTGAAACTATTTAGTGATTTCTGCAACTCCTTGAACTCAGAAGCATAGGTTGATTTATCTGATGTTGTTGCCGTTCCGCTTCCGTAACTTATTCGGATTGTAGACATCCTGTCTAAGATGTTCGCAATCGACTCGAGGGCACCATCTTGGGTGTCAGTGAATGACAGTGCGTTATCAACATTGTTCTTAGTGGCACTTGTGACAGTGATAGCATGCTTCAGTTTCATTGAAACAGCTAGTCCCCCAGGGTCATCGGATGGTTTGTTTATCCGATTTCCACTTGATAAGCGCATCAAGCTTTTGGTGAGCAATGATTGGGCGTTCCCCAAATGCAATGCGTTGTAGTTTGAGGTGGTGCTTCCACCTCCTAAGTTTAGACTCATAGCAGTATTATTCTTAGAGAAGCATGAGAGCCGTAGCGGAAGATTGATTTGCTTGAGATAACATTGCGGCGGATGCCTGTGTTAATATGTTATACTTTG
>ERZ807291.7462-NODE-7462-length-12627-cov-16.801225_pt1 | contig 12627 bp, 7 predicted proteins | sample MGYA00521257_ERZ807291 | MGnify/ENA primary metagenome ERZ807291 (study PRJEB31413, sample SAMN03169783) | marine metagenome | biome: Marine; feature: Water; material: Subsurface seawater | place: North Sea | collected 2011-04-28 | depth 1 m m ...
GCCCAACCCACACAGGGAACGGCTCAACCCACACAGGGGACGGCACAACCCACACAGGGAACGGCTCAACCTGCAGAAGAAACAGCTGAGCCCGCCGATAAGGCTGCTCAGATTGCGGAGTTAGAAGCGCGCATGGCAAAAATGCCAGTTGGCAGAGGCGGTCAGAAAAGAAAGAAAGAGCTCCAAAAGCAGATCGACACCTTAAAAGGTGAGCCTGAAGTAGGCACAAAAAAGGTCAGCTCCGGCGGGCAGATGGCTCGAAACAATCAGCCTAACCAAGGAGAGACCGACCCCACTGTTGCTGGCCTAGCGAGTAGGTCAGAGGCAGCTGCAGCGGAACCTGGTGAGTCTGTCGTTAGAGCAACCGAAGAAGAGCTGAGTGCATTGAAGTCAGCCTTAGAAGCTAAGAATGTTACATCTCTTGAGACTTTAAACAAAGCAACGCGCGAGGAACAGATAGCGATATTAACTGTACTGTCCAGCGCTCCCTATGTCTCCCCCACGCAGCGCGACGTCTATCAGAAAGAACTTAGAAACGTAATTGAGACTGGGACTTTGTCTTATGACCGGAAGACACAGACTGAAGCTATCCAAGAGCAGGAAAAAATAGAGACCGGTAAAGCAAATGCAGCGACGAGCAGGATGGGCGCGGAGCGTTTGCGGGACGAATTCAGGTACAACGTTGGCGGAAACGTAAACACATTCGTAGAAAAACAGGTCGACAAAATTGGTAAATTGTTTATTGACGAAGATGGCGATGCGCAGACCCCAAGTGTGGAGCAGTATTACCAGGTGGCTGGCGGCCCAGACGGCACGCTAAGTAAGATGTTCAGACGCTTAATGGGCGCAAGGAAAAGAAAAGACGGTTCTGGGGCTCCTGGCGAAAGTCGCTCTATCGCGCAGCAAGAATACAATGGGTTGAAAGACTCTTTACTCGCGCAGATCAGTTTTGGCATGCAGTTCGTTAGTCAAGATGGCGACCTGGAATGGAGCCTTGCAACGGATTCGGGCGCCCCACTAACTGGATCTGATGCTACGCTCTCCCGCATAGAAAGAGACGGCGCGGCAGAAAAGGGTCAACCATCTGGCATAAGAATTACAAAGCCTGGGTCAAGTCAGACAGACGGAGATGCGTTCACCGCGGAACAAGTAGCTACATTCTTTGGAGGCAACGAAGAAATGATGTCGTTCTTTTTTACCGCGCTTGATGAGATAAAGTCTGGGAGCAGATAAATGGCTGAACCTTTGAAGCCTGTTCTTGACTGGTCAGATCCAGACTATGACTACGGCGACACCCGTGATGTAGTCACTACGCCTGATGGAATCACTGAAACTTTCTTCCGAGGTTTTGGTGCTGGCATAGAAGGCATAAAGACTGACACTGAATACTTTAAAGGTCTCGCCAACACGCTAATTGGAGACGACCAGGCAGCCGCGCAGAATATTGCAAACGCTCGACAAAGCGAAGAGCAGAACGCCAACCAGTTCGGCGACTTACAGACGTTTGAAGAGTTCCTCGACAACCCATCATTTGGCGGCTTCTTCTCTCAAGTCGCCAAGAACGTGGGCCAGGTCACCCCCTACTTAGGAACAACAATTGGTGGTGGCCTTGGTGGCGCCGCCATAACAGGGCTAGCGAAAGTAGGTCTGTCCTCTAGCAGCAAACAAGTTACTAAACGCCTTGTTAAAGACGCTTTTGAGAAGAAGCTAAAAGGCGAAGCGATGCCTGAAGAAGAGCGCGTCCTGGCAGTCGCCTACCGACTCGCTCAGCGCAACAACCCTGGTGGTAGCCTATCGCTTAGGGGCGGCGCCGCGGCGGGTATGTACGCTCAAGAATACAGCAGCATGGCTGGCTCAAACTTTGGCGAGACTCTCGACTTCCTATCTCAAGACGAAGCTGCTTTACGTGCGGCTGGTTTAGCGATACCCCAAGCATTCATCGGTTTAAAAGGTGAGCAGATGCTCACCAAAGTACTGATGCGTGATCTTGGTGAGATTGCAGCAAAGCGCTCAACCAAAGACGGCTCTACCTTTAGCACCTTTGCTAAGACGCTTGGTAAAAACACTGCAAGAGGCGGCGCAACAGAAAGCGCTGCTGAAGTTCTGCAGGAAGGTATTAGCGTAGCTAACCGCTTCAACATGGATGACGAGTACACCCAGCAAGATGCCGCTTTACGTATCGGAGAATCTGCGTTCGCTGGCTTCTTTGGCGGTGCAGGTATCGCGGGCGCGGGGGGCGTAGCAACTGGCTCTCTGCGCGGTGCTAGCGACATCATGGGCAAAGCAAAGGACTTTATCGAACAGGCCCGTCAACAGCAGACTGATAGTCAGGTCGACAAAGAGCAGTACGGCACTGACTCAATGGGCTACAGCACCCCCGAACCACGTAGCGCGGTCAACGCACAACTACGCTCGGCTCTCGATAGGACAAGCGCGCGGCACTCTATTTGGATAGAAGGGCCAAACGCTGAATACGATGCATCGCCCGACACTACTAAGGAAGTAGACATACAGGGCGAAACTTTCTATACCCGTTTTATTCCTGGCCGCGGAACCATCATCTCTAGGAATTTTGACGTTGCCGAAGAGGTTGCAAAGTCAGAGGCTAGCGAATCGGCTCTCGCTGAGGCGCTTGGGTACACTGGTGTTAAACCGCTAGATGGCGACATTGCGATTGAGGCGTTAGACCGTGGTGGCAATGTTGTTTGGCAGCAAGGCACTAACGAAGAAGGCGTAGCTGGTGCATTTGCCGCTGCTGAAAAGCAGATGCCTGAAGGTGGATCTGTACGACGTGTCTCAGTCAAAGAAGCGCTTGAGAACCGTAAGAAGTTGTTCGAAGAAGAGCAAGGTCCGCAGGTTCGTAATATGGACGTGCCGCAAGATGTCCAAGACGCTTTTCGCGAAGACTCTACAGAACCAGCCGCTCAACCCGAAGTCGATATAGACAGAAACCAGGAGATTACAGAAGACGAAGGGGCTGTTGACACGGGCATGTTCGGTGATGGCGTCCAGGTAGGCGGAATTGTCACAAATGATGTTACAGGTGACGAGACTTACAAGCCTAGCGACGGCAAGACCTATGACGATACTAAAGCCGCCCAAGACGAGTTTGCTGCGGCTTTTGCTGATGAAGACCTCCCCGAACTAGGCAAAGACCAATACGACGCTGTCGACTTTAGCAACCCTGTGTTTAAAAACATGTCAAATTCGTTCTTGAGGAGAGCAGCGAAGGTTAGGCGGGAAAACCCAGGCGCGATAAACCCAGTGGTGAACCCAGACGGCACATACAGCTTGTTTCAAACTGTTGACCCTCTAGAACCTACCTACCGAGACTCTCGCATACAAGATCCTATGGCGAGACCAAACGGCCAAAAGGTTAAAATAGGTTTAGCGAATACTGCGCGGCAGTCACTGCGAGTGGCGCTGACCAAGGCTGCGAGAAGCGACTTTGCTAAGAAGATGTACGGTGGCAAGAAAACTAAAGCCAACAAAAAGGGTTACCGTAACAAGACTGAAGCGGAGCTTATAAAAGTTGACGGTAAGCCTGTGAACCTAGTAGACCTCGTTGCAGACGGTATGAGAATGCAGTCAAACGAGAATAAAACTGCTTACACCGATGGTGGTCAGTATGCCCGTCACCGAGACGGTTTTATTAAGATCGCTACTGAGATATTAGCAGACGGAAGATCGCTCACTATTGGTGGCGCGACGATTAGCGTAGAAAGTTTAAAAGAGCTAGCTGCGTTGACGGATGACAGGAAAATAGCTGAAGACTACGCCGATGCATTCAAAGACTTCTTAGTCGAAGAAGGCATTGATATGGACCCAGGTGTTCCACCTGACTTAAATCAATTAGATCAAGATCTAACTGCTCTTGAGCAGAAGGTCGCTGACCGGCCCTCGCTTGCCAAGTTAGTGCGCGAGTCGAAAGCGTACGCTAAAGCGTACAGCGAGTTTATGAAGAGCCCTGAGAAACAGGCGCATATTAAAGCTGTTGAAGAATACAAGGCAGCGAAAGAAGCTGGCGACAAAGATGCTGTTTATCCTGAAGGCCCGAAAGGCCCCGAAAAAACAGGCACGCTAAAGCTGATGGACACCGTGATCGGTTTCCAAGAGCAAAGCGACAAAGGCGCTAAGCCGAAGACAATAACGCTTGGCAAAGCACTACGAACAGAAACTCGTATGCCAAGAGATCGACAATATGAGGTTGTGAATGCTGCGGGTAATGTTGTCTTTGAAGGCAAGCGCGATCAAGTCATCGAATACATCGACAATAATCCTGAAAAAACACTCAAAATTTTCAGACCTGATCGAACGCGCGAAGACGGTACGGTCTTGCCCCCCAAAGAGGTTGCCTACGAAAAGCTAGTTGGCGAAGACCCAAAAGCAAAGGACAACGAGCCGCAGCTTGGTTTCGAAGGCGAGATGGGCTTCGTGCCTGAAATAGACCCAGACAGAACTGACAACGATAACTTCGACACTGAGTCGATGAATGCTTTTGCCAAGTCTAACCCTGGGGGGCAGATGGCCCGCTCTACTGTTGGTCTAGAAGCCTTCGGGTTAGCTCCTGACGGCTTGGTCAGCAAAGTGTTTAAAAACGCAGCCAGAATCCTTGGGCTAAAGAAGCCCACGTCTATATTCAATGTAGACCAGTTAGTTAGCGATGACCCCAAAGTAGCAGAGCTTTTCGGATCGCCAGAAGTATTGGCTTACGTAAAAGACGTTGCACAGGAGTTAAAAGCAGATCCCCAAGGTGGTGGAAGATATATCGGGTTCGGTGATGCCCACATCATTTTAATTGACCCAGATGTTGCGACTAACGAGTTAGATACTGCTCTTATTGCTGCTCACGAGCTGGGCCACGCCCTGTTTAAAGAGCAGCTATCCTCTACCTTGCAGAACCCCGCTCTCTATAACCGCTTGTTTGATGCGTTTCAAAAGGCCCGTGATGCAAAAAATGCACCTCCTTCTTACAAGGGTAAGCATGGCTTTGAAGAGTGGTATGCAGATCAGGTAGCCGTGTGGGCTGTTAAATCGTACAAAAATGAGCGTGCAAAAGGGCTTGTAGAAGCCACGTTCCAGAAGCTGGCTGAGAAGCTAAAGCGGTTTTACAGAGCGCTCAGCACGGATATGAAACGCCGATTTGGGCCGAAAGCCTACTCACCAGATTTTGATGGCTACATGGCAGAGGTGATCAAACGCCGCACAGCGTCTGATGCGCAGATGTCGGGAGCACGTAACGCCACGATGCAAGAAAAGGTGATAGTGAGAAAGATGGCAGAAGTCATCGAGAAGCAGCAGCCTGGGTTCATTAACGCCATTCTCCGCCAGGCTCAGAAGATAATTCGAAGTGATGGCTTTACCCCGATTTACAACTTTATGTTCACTGCTGACACACGCCTACGCAAGATTGGTGGGGACAAGCTAGCCGACTTATTTTATGCACGAGCCCAGGAATCAAAAGGTAAAGGCCGCAATAAGTTAGGCTTCTTAAAGACCGCGATGCTCGAGGGTAACAGCTGGTTCAACAAACTAGAGGATATGGTAGATGGTAAGTTGGATTCGCCCGAGGTCCAAGAGTCTATCCGCGAGGCTTTTAGCGGCACTCCTACTCGCGACCTAACAGGCAACGCACTGGCGGTTCGTCAATGGTTTGACCGCTTCTATGACGAGTACATAGAACCTTCTAACACAGAAATCGGGCGTCAACGTGACTATGCCCCAGTGGTACTCAAGCTATCTGCAGTTGATCAGAACCCCGAGGGGCTGGTGAAGCTGATCATGGAGGCTGACCCCGAAGCCAAAGAAGCTGATATTAAACGAGCGGTCCAGAAGCTAGTGAACTACCAGCAAGCTGTAATGGACGAAGCGCCTGTAGACGTCACAGAAACCAACCCTGCGCAGTCAGCGGAAAAGGCGATTGAACTTACGAAGAAAGTGGATCGCAAAAAACTACAAGACGCTGGTTTCTTAGAGGACCCAGACGTCGCGCTGATGCGATACACGTCCAATATTGTACGTCGTGTTGAGTGGAACCGTAATACCAAAGACGACTTCGGTAACAGCATCTATGAAGAAGAGCTGCGTAAGCTCGACCCCAAGGCGCAGGAAGAAGTTAAGAAGATCGTTCACAAGTACCTGGGGTACACCGACGGCCCAATGAGCCCAATGTGGCGCGCTATTAATAGCTGGGGAAGTGTATTACAAATCTTTGCCATACTCCCACTTGCTGTCTTGGGGTCACTACCAGAAATCGCCGGTCCAGTTATTGCAAGTAAAGAGTTCAGCGCAGTTACAGTCGCTATGAAAGAGATCATAAAAACTGTTCGTAATCGTGAGGAAGCACGCGCACTAGCACGAGACCTCGGTGTAGTAACCAGCCAGTCTGTAGCTAACGTTCTTATGTCCCAGGCTGAATTGGACTTTATGGATACTCAGGCACGCAAGCTCACAGACGGCTTCTTCCGAGTAACGCTGCTTGATACCTATACCAAGTTCACTCGAGAATTTGCATCGAACATGGGTGTTAGATTCTTGGAAAAGCACAGCAATCCAGAGACCGCCGGTGCATTCTCCAAGCGTTACTTAAAAGAACTAGGCGTTACAGCAGAAGATGTACAAGCGTGGTCGAAAAGCAACCAGGACTTTAGCACCCCAGAGGGTAAGAAAGTTCGGGAAGCTCTACAACGTTTCGTAGAGTCCTCTACCCTACGCCCGAATGCTGCGGAACGACCCTTGTGGGCATCCGACCCACACTGGGCGCTGGTTTGGCAGCTGAAAGGTTTCTTCTACTCCTACGGCAAAGTCATGCTCGCGGGCTCGAAGCGTGAAGCATCAGCCAGGTTGGAAGGCGCCTCAGCAAAAGACGTTAACACTTATGCGGCTATGACGGGAGCGGCTGGCGTATTCGCGCTTATGGGCATAGCCACCATGCCGCTGGCAATGGTCGGTATGGAGCTACGTGAATATGCCAAGTTTGGTTTAGCTTGGGCTATTCCTGGTATTGACCATGAAGCCAAAGACTATTTCAGAACCGACAGTTTGAGCTGGCCAGAGTACTTAGGCGCAGCTTTTGATAGATCATTCGCAGCGGGCCCCGTGACTATAGCCCAACAGGCTATGCAGGCAGCGGACTGGGGACGGGGCATTACAGGCGCGGCTGCCGTAGTTGCTGGCCCTACCGCTGAAACTGTTACGAGAATATTTACTGACGGTTTTGGCAGTACCTTCGAGAACCGTATGTTACCTACAGGACTACTCTGATGAGCATATTCACCGCCCTTCTCGGCCCCGTAGCAGATTTAGGCAAGACGTATCTCAGCAACAAGGCAGAAGAGAAACAGGCGAAACACGAAGCCAAAATGAGCGTTATCCAGAACGATTCGGACTGGGAAGCAAAGATGGTAGATGCGTCTGCCACCTCGTGGAAAGATGAGTTTTGGACTATAATATTAGCCATACCAATATTTATGGTGGGCTATGCGATTATAGCTAATGATATGACGGTAGTAGAGCGCGTTCAGCAAGCATTCTCAACGCTAAACGATCTACCTGAGTGGTATCAGTACTTACTATTTATAGCGATCTCAAGTTCATTTGGAATCAAGGGCGCATCGAAACTTATGGGGATGCGCAAGTGACCGATCCAGAGACAAACAGACGTTTCGACAGGCTTGAGGTCAAGATAGACAAGCTGACCGAAGTGCTAACCAACGTAGCCCGCGTTGAAGAAAAGCTGATAGGGACTGACGCGCGCTTGAAACGCCATGAGTTTCGGCTTGATGAGGGCGAAAAGAAGCTGGAAGAAGTAGCTGAGCTAGCTGCTTCTAATGCTAATACCGCAAAAATTGGTACAGCAGTGCTCGCTTCCCTTTGGACAGCAGTGCTTGGGTATGTTGCTTACTTATTTAGGGAATGACATGACTGAATTTAAGTTCTTTAAGATTAACGATTTTGATTGCCAGGAGACCGGCAACAACGAGATGGACGTGCAGTTCATAAAAAAGCTCGACCAGCTTAGGGAAGCATGCGGTTTCCCCTTCTACATTACGTCGGGATATCGCGACCCAAAGGGCCACAGCATAGAGAAAGCCAAGCAAAATCCTGGCACTCACGCCCAGGGAATTGCCGCCGATATAGCCGTACAAGGCGGTATCCAGCGGATGGAAATTGTAAAACACGCTGCAGCCCTTGGTTTTACTGGGATTGGTGTAGCAAAAGGTTTTGTCCACGTTGATATAAGAACCACAACACCTGTGCTGTGGTGTTATTAATTGGTGTACAATTATTAGTACACCTAATATAATGAAGTAATCTATAGGTACAACAGATGGCGTATTCGGATACTCTTAATTTGGTAGCGGGTGACACCCTACCCGAACTGACTCTTACACTAAGAGACAGCAATACAGCAGCGTCTGGCAAAACCTTGGACTCAAATGATAGTTCTACTTGGGCTCCGATCGATATAACTGGCGGCACTGTCAAGATACGTATACGCGCGCTGGGAAGCAACACGGTCAAAAGTACTTTGACCTGTACTATAGTCGACGGCACCCAAGGCAAGGTTATAACCAACTTCCCTACCGGCACGCTTTCTGAAGCAGGCACCTTTGAGGGAGAGATCGAGATCACCTTTGCTACGGGTGGTATTCAGACCGTATATGACTTTATCAAGTTAAAAGTCAGAGGCGACTTTGACTGATGTCTAACGTTGACATTACATACACAAATATAACGGTTGGAGCAGCCCACTCGAAGCTGCAGGCTAGCGTGTCGGCACCAACCATTAGTGTGTCGGCCTTTTTAGATTACGACACCAAGAACCGCTATTTCAGCGGAGAGCTGTTTAGTTTTGCGGACGCTACCTCTTTAACTCTACAGAAAGGGTTAGTTGATACAGCCACAGTTTCGGACTCGATCCAAAGCATCGTTATCGAGAAGCCAACGTCTGACTCGTTTGGGTTTACAGATGTAACGCACATCGCCGTTGACTATAGACGAACAGCCGCTGACAGCTTTGCCTTTGGCGATTTGCAAACTATTGATATCGGCTTGAACAAGTCCGATTCAGTTGCGATAGCTGAAGCTCTGTCAAAAGACCTCAGCACGACTGAAAATGATACAGCGCTATTGAGTGAAGCAGCAGCGATTAGCTTCTCAACGAGCCCTACAGATAGCACCTCGGTCAGCGACGTATTCGCAAGCACCAGGGATTATCAGCGCGCGTTTAGTGACACGTTCACACTCGACGATTTTACAAATATAGCTGCTATTGAAAAGGACACTACGGCTGCAAAAACCAACGTATTTGGTTTCGCAGATGTTCAAGTCTTTACAACCAGCAAGGCATTGCAGGACACGGCGACTGTCTCTGACCTACCAGCTCTTGGGTTTAGTAAGCCTGCGCAAGAATCATTTAGTACCAGTGACGTATTCCAGAAGGTAACAGCCTTCTCTCGACAGTTCGCTGAGACGCAGTCGTTATCAGATGTGGCCTCGGCCTTCGTGGGCAAAGCGGCATCGGACAGCACTACCGTTACCGATACGCTTCAACGCACGGTGTCGTACAGCAGGGCCCCGAGTGACTCAGTAACTTTTGCAGACTTAGCAAACGCTGACGTCGGCAAGGGTGTTAGCGACTCGACAACTGTCGCTGAGGTCTTACAGAGAACGGTTGCATTTAGCAGGGCCTTCGCAGACTCAGCGGGTTTGAGTGAGCAGATAGCGCTCAGCCCCAGTAAGGCGCTCACCGACAGTGCGAGCCTGGCTGAAAACCTGCAGATAGAGACAGCTTTTGCGAGAACTTTTGCAGACGCCGTGTCATTTGCAGAACAAACCGTCGCCGCGTTTGGTCAGAACCTGACTGACGCAGCGAGCATCACAGAATCAATAGACATACAGATGACGTCAGTGGCGTCTTCTGTACTTAACGCAGGTGCTTTTAACACAGTGCCTTTAAATAGCTAGGGAGTAAACCTAATGTTACAAGACGATTTTAAAATGATTGGACGCTTGTCGATTGCTGTAAACGATGAAGTTGTTCAAGAGATACCCAACCTTGTTGTTACCGATGGCAAAGAGTTTGTTGCTAGCCGCATGAAAGACGCCACTACTACTGCTATGTCTCACATGGCTGTTGGTACTGGATCTACTGCTGCAGCAGCTGGTGATTCAGCTCTGGGATCAGAAGCGGACCGCAATGCACTAACCTCGACCACCGTATCTGGAGCAGACATCGCGTATGTCGCTACATTTGCCGCTGGTGAAGGTACAGGCGCATTAACTGAAGCTGGTCTTTTTAATGCTAGCTCTTCAGGCGACATGCTTTGCCGCACTGTTTTTGCAGTCGTTAACAAAGGCGCATCAGACAGCATGACAATTACCTGGACGGTAACAGTAAGTTAATTCGACTAATACTCTGAGGTATTTGGCATGGCAGTAGTTTTTTCAAACAATGCTACTACGGTGTTGTCGTCTAACATAACCAACTCTGCAACAAGCATAGCTGTTCAGGATGGTTCTGTGTTCCCTACTTTATCGGGAACTGATTACTTTTACGCGACACTGCAGGACCCAGGAAACACTAAGCGGGAAATCGTCAAGGTCACGGCCAGGAGTGGGAACACTCTTACTGTGACGCGCGCGGTTGATGGTTCTTCTGCGTCTGCGTTTTCTGCCAATGATGCCTTTGAGTTAAGACTGAATGCGGCAGCGCTCAACGACGCTGTTAACTCTGGTACTGCTGACCTTGAGCTGAATTCTTTTACAGGTGATGGGTCCGAAGTTGACTTTACGCTATCGATGGAAGCTCTTGAGGCGAACACGCTCGTTTACATCGACGGGGTGTATCAGAATAAAACCGCTTACTCGATATCAGGGTACGTTCTGACCTTTAGCGCAGCACCAGATAATGGCGCGGCGATTGAGGTTACGACCGCTACGGTAGCCCCTATTCAGGAATCGACTGACTTCTTACTGAATCAGTTTACTGGCGATGGGTCCGACACCACGTTTACCCTGTCGAGCTCGCCCGAAGAGAATCAGACCACAGTGTTTATCTCGGGCGTATACCAGTCGAAGTCTAACTACTCAATATCAGGCACAACGCTTACGTTTAGCACTGCACCACCAGCGTCCTCTTCGATTGAGGTCATGGTAGCGCGCACGGTCGTGTATGGTATTGGTACTCCCAGCAACGACACTGTTAGCACAGCTAAGATTGTTGATGGTGCTGTGACTCCTGCCAAGTTGTCTCTAACTTATGCCACAGAAACATACGTAGGCACTGCTGTAAGTAACCTGGTGGACTCGTCACCTGCTGCGCTAGACACGCTGAATGAACTGGCTGCTGCCTTGGGCGATGACCCTAACTTCGCTACCACAGTAACCAACAGCATTGCATTGAAAGCCCCGCTTGCTAGCCCGAGTTTTACTGGCACAGCCACGATGGATGGGCTTACGGTTAATGCAACTGGTAGTGCCATAGAGTTAAGTCAGTCAGCAGCAGGTTCAGCAACCTATTACACAATGGATAATACTGTTGAAACTGGAGGTAAAAGATGGAGGTTTGGATACTCAGGAGGCTCTTCAGATAAGGGGTCATTTAGCTTTTACAATCAAACAGACAACAACCTTGCGTTATTGCTCACGTCTTCTGGAGCCACATTCTCTGGCAATGTGGGCATCGCTAATTCCTCTTTGTCTAATTGGGCTTCAGGCTACAACGCATTACAAGTTGGTGGTAGAGCATTTTTTGCGGCTCACAGCAGTAGTGACAGTTACTTTGGGCAAAACGCATACATAAATAGTGGGTGGAAATATGCATCTACAGCCGCGGCAAGTTTTATTCAGCAGTCTGGCGGTAAAATTCAGTTCTATGTAGCCCCAAGCGGAACAGCAGACTCAGCGATTAGTTGGACTAATGCCGTAGAGATTGATAATAGTGGGAACCTCGCGCTAATGACAGATGGCGCAGAGCTTAAACTGTACTACACAGAGCCAAGAAAGTTCATTAGTAATAATGGCGCACAAGCAATTATCAAGATGATTGATAACGATGTCTCTACTGCCATGATTGATTTTCAGTCGTGGACTAACTCAAGCCTAATGAGGCTAATGAATACTGGCGACCTGTTGGTGGGACGAAGTAGCGATTCAGGGTTAGGCAAGTTACAAGTATATGGAGGCGCTGATATTGCTGGTGGGGATGTCTATCTGGCTAGGGACACAGGCAACGTGTTGGTGGGTAAGGCTGCTTCCGATGGCGGTATTGCTGGTCACGAACTTAGATCTGGCAGCTTCGCAATTCACACTAGAGATAACGGACCATCACTCTATGCGAGAAGGATAGGAGCTGGGGCTAATGACAGTGGTGACGTACAAGTTTTTGAAAATGCGGATGGTAAAGTCGCAAGTATGGGTTTTGACGGCGTCAACCTATACGTGAATTTTTCCGAAACTAATAACGTAGGGATAGCGTCAGGAACTTCTGGCGGCGCTCCTGTCCTATTTCCGACAGGAAGAGATGGAGCTGTCAGAGACGACGCGGTAAGCCTTGGGTATGGCACTGGACGCTTCAAAGACCTCTACCTATCAGGCGGTGTCTACTTAGGCGGCACAGGTGCT
>ERZ807291.7466-NODE-7466-length-12618-cov-5.021571_pt1 | contig 12618 bp, 20 predicted proteins | sample MGYA00521257_ERZ807291 | MGnify/ENA primary metagenome ERZ807291 (study PRJEB31413, sample SAMN03169783) | marine metagenome | biome: Marine; feature: Water; material: Subsurface seawater | place: North Sea | collected 2011-04-28 | depth 1 m m ...
AGAGAATATTCGAATCAAATCCTCATTAATAAAATCATGATAATGATGTTTATTATAATGTGTGGTTTTTTTACTAGGAAAACTAACAAAAATATATTTTGCACCTACACGCTCTGCTAGTTCATTTAATATATGTGGATTCTCTAAATGCTCAACGGTTTCTAGACTAACTAAAACATCTACTGGAGCATCATATTGCTCAATATTATTAATTTCAAACGTACATTTTGATGTCGTAAAATGTTCTTTCGCATGGTTAATTGCATGTTCTGACACATCGACTCCTACTACACTATCAACATCTGGATTTTTTGATATTAAATATGTACCATAACCACATCCACAGCTTATATCAAGTACATTACCATACATCCATTGACGAATCAAAGCATATCTTTCTACATGTCTGCGATCAAATATATCAATCTCTATTTGATTGAGCTGGTCTCGTGTCATGTATATACGTTCGCGAACCGATTTATCATTCATGTTATTATTTATGATTAATTTACTCAATACAATAATATATTATTAAGTATATTTGCTTTTCCACATTGTGTTCAAGGCATCCTCTAGATCTGTGAGATTTATAAAAGTTCTCTCACTGACCGAATTGTCCGTATACAGAAGTATACTGTGGTCAATACCTAGAGCGGGTATTAAATGATAATATGAGTTGAAAGGAGCTTGTACTTCCGCGCATTCTTCACTAGGGATAAATTCGAGTAATTTCACCTTGTTTAGATTTGAGTACAAGATATTTATCAACCCTGAACTATGTGGACCTATCACGGTGTGAGCATTTTTGAATATATTGATTTGTTCTTCAACTGACAAGGTTTGGTCATCTTCATTCTTTCCGGTGAAGATCTTTAGATCACCTTTGATATTATGATCAACCATCAATCTCTTGATGGTTTGTATTATTTGCGTTTCGTGATGAGGGTCGAGCAATCGTCGGTTGGTAGTACCGGATCGGGTGTGATAAATTATATCCGTCGGTTCCCCACCGTCATGACTTTGCACCAGCCAATCTTTAAAACATGATTGAAACTCTAGCACTTTAATAAATGGATGTTCGATTGGACTTGTAGTGTATAATTCACCGTGTATGCTAGCGACTTGTCCACGTTTCAACCAGGTGATGTTGTTGTAGAGACATTGATCAATATTGTGTATAATTTGTTGAGCCACTGGATCTTCTAACAATAAAAACTGACAATCCTCAGGTAGTTGTTCTCTAAACCATAACAGATATGGTAATGCATCATGTAATATATGACCATAATTGTGACTCCACCAGGTGTGAAACCCTGCGTATCTACCATCAAGCTTGATCACCTCTGGATTGGATTTTATATCCGATTTGCAGTATTCCGGCCAACTAACGTTACCAGAGAATTTAGGTGTGTCTTCTAACCAGCAAGTTGATTCCAAATCACGATTGTCTATAACTGCGGGGCTCACCCAACCAGGAGTGGTGAGCTCAATTGTGTCGTTCCATGCACTTTGAGACCAGCTTGTTCCACCATTCCAAACCACATAATTACCATCTTTTAAACACTGTATGTCTGGTAAAGTTTTGGGATCACCTAATGCATAAGTTTTTATATTATACTGTTTGAATTTAGATAAAATATTTTCTTTTTTTGAGAATATAGTTGGCCATACAAGGCTATTTAAATTTTTATTTGAATTCATCGACTGTTAAGGTATGTTTTTTCATTTATTATCAAGAATTGAGCATACATACTGTACACATTCTAACCGGGTGAAGTTCCTATCATATGGTAATGTGAATGCTAGATCATCGACATTTGATGGATCGGTCACACCACCACTCATATGATACATATCAAAATCCATGAATGTTTTATCAGGAGAGGTATCTGTTTTCCAACAATCTGTACAATACATTTGAATTTGTCTTTGGTTGTCAACATATAACAAATTGATCGCGATCATATCAGAAAACACATCTTTATTTTCATTGACATATGATTGTTGTTCAACCGTGAGTCCAGGTATAGTATCGTAGCTAGTTGATGAGGAAATTAAATCGTGGATGTCCATTAGATCTGAAGAGAATATACTATCCATCAATCCAGTGGATCCACTTTTAGCCATCATACCTGATGATAATTGCAGAGACTTTGTTTTGTCATATGTGAATGATTTATTGTACACATCGTAATCACACCACAAGGTAGGTCCATTTTCTTGTACAAATGCTGCATACGCTAACCATCTCGAATAACATTCAAGCATGTATTTCCTGTTATGTAATGGGTGAAATAATAGACTATCCGGATCATGGTACTGTTCTAACAATTTCGCGAAATGGTCATGTTTTTCAGCATCTGATGTTTCCAAAACTATTGGATTCCATCCTTTGTCATGCCAGTTAGTCTTCCAATAATCTACCAACTCACCACTACGATCAGTAAGCCGCTGAAGACCTTGATGACCTTCAGTATCAAGGTGACTATAATAACATATCACATTGTTAGATATATTACTCATATTTTTTTGTAAACTCAGTTGTTGATATAAGATTCAGCCATGAGGTTCTATTTTTTTCTAAATTATCATAAGTAATTTCATCTGCAGCGAGATTCAATTTACTTTGAGTACCATGTTGAATGATACCAACTCCATAATCAGTATCAACTGTTAGCATTTCAATATCATCACGTTGATTCCGGAGACTGACAAATGCTTTCCAGCAGTCTCCATTCCATAAACCATATGCCGGGTTACCCTTTTGTTTTTCTCGCGATACATATTCGTATCGCTTGGGGTCATGAAGTAATAATTGCCTTTCGTAAACAACAGGATTCATGTCGTGGCAAACTATATAACCACCTTCATTGAGAACGTCAAGAGAGTTTAAAATATCCCGTTCTACTTGGTTTGCTTCATGGAGCCCATCGATAAATATCAAATCAAAAGTGTCATTGTTCATCGCGAAGAATTCATCCGATGTTAATTTAAATGTAGGTACTCTATCACAAACTTCTCGCGCTGGATCAACTCCGACTTTTTGGTTTACGTTAATTTTATCATAATTAAGAGTATGGTCCCTAACACCAATTTCTAGATATGTTTCCGCGGTAATTTTTTTTGCTAAAATATTAATGATATGTGTTCTATTCATGTATATTAGTATTTATTATTCCTACTTTATTTTGTTATGATATATTGAATGGGTACTGCTTACGAGCTATATCATCGTATGAATGTTGGTCGAAAAAATTCCAGTTAAAAATCTCTGCGACTTTTCTCAATATTTCTAAAAACAGTACGGAGTTACAGTGATTTCCACCGGCAGCGAATTTAAATTTATTTTTAAACATTGAGCCTATCAACATGTCACTCACGGGTATGTCGAGATTTAGTTTCAACTCTCTCTCTTTCATACCTTCAAACTCTTCAGGGGTATTGGTTGCTATGAAACTGAATGTAGCAGTTTGTGTGTCCTGTTTTTTATACGATTTTATTTTTTGATAATTAAACATGTCTGATGTTTCCGGTTGAAGTTTTTGATATACAATATAGTCCGCTGACCTTAAATAATCTACACATTCATCAACACCCCAAATATTATTATGAGCCTGTGACCCCCAGTGAGAGTTCGGGTCGCTATAATAAAGATTCTCCCAAAAGTGCCATAGTTCCGAGCAGCACCATTTGACCTCATCATCCGGTCTCAACTGTTGAATGTACCAGTTCAATGCCATGGCTTGACAACTACCTACTGTTGCTATTTTCATTTTTTATTTTTCTAAAATTATTCTCATTAATACGGGATTGTCGTCTTTATATACGGATAAATTATCTTGTTCGTTGAAATATTTAAGTTTGAATCCTAAGCTTAATACTTCATTTAAAAATTCTTGTGAATCTATAAATCTACGGGTATGACCATCGTTAAAATAAGTTGTGTCGCATACATGTTTTCCTACCTTAAACTTTGGGTCTTTTGTTGTACGAACTTCAACGCAAAACAGTCCTCCTGAGTTTAAAAAGTTATAAGCTTTAGGTAAAAGCTCTTTTTGATCTTCCTCTGTGATTGAGTGAATGGTGAATCTAGAATAAAAAACATCTATATATTCATTAAAGTTGTATTCATCATGAACAAAATCTTGTTCGATTAGTTTCAATAATGATGATTTATTTGTATTGATAACTTCTTTGTCAATGCTCTGATCTATGCCATACACTAAATGTTTTCTAGCAAAATGTTTAGCATCTCTAGCATTGCCGCAACCTAGATCTACAATTGTTTTTGGAGTCTTATTAAAGTAGTTGTTACAACAAAAACTAGCAAAGGTACTGCAGTCAGAAATATCATCTCTGCTTGAGTAATCTTTGTAAAATTTATCCCAATATTCCTTGTCCATATTAAACACTAATATCTTCCCTACAGCTTGCATTAGATTTTGGGATTTTCCAGTCTTCACCATACATTGCAATTATTTTTGGTAAATGGAAAGCCGGAAAGTTTAGAATAACTGATCTCCAGTGTTTGGTTAAAAAAGGTCTAGATCGGGTAGCCTTAACTCTATGCCAAGGAGTGTAAAAGTCTCCAGCTTCATTTGTCTCACATATGTAGAAATCAATTGACGCATACTTGTCGCATGGTATTGTTTTTATCATTGTGCCTAGATTTCTTATGCGCTCGTCTTCAAAAAAAGAAAACCCTTCTTTTTTTAAGATTGAGCGTAGTTCTTCGTAATTATGATCAATCATAATATCCAAATCGTCATCTCCTTCTATACAGCTATCTTCTCTAACAATACCTAGTAATGTTCCAAAAAATATAAACCAATCGCTTACATTATTTTCGTTTAAAATACCACACACCTTTTCAAGCGTGCGATTTAATTTTTCTTTGTTTACTGGTAACCCACTCATAATTTCTCCCTATAATTATTTATTCAACCGGTTTATGTACATGATTTTATAAATTTATATATATCTGGCTGGTATATAAGATGAATATTTTCTTTAATTTTTTCGTCTGGCCATTCCCACCATTTAATTTCTAATAGTTTCTCGATAATGTCATTGCTGAATCGATATTTTATTAGTTGAGCAGGGTTTCCACCAACCATAGCATAGGGATCTACATTTTTTACAACATGACTGTTGGTTGCAATTATTGCTCCGTCCCCAATAGTAACTCCGGGCATAATGGTTGCACCGGTACCAATCCAAACATCGCTACCTATTCTAACATCACCTTTGCCATTTAATAACTGCTCGTTGGCATCGTGGGGAAATTTATCTTTGTGAATAAAGCCAAAAGGGTAAGTTGTTACATAATCTGACCTATGACTTTTGTAATCCTCAGTAAATATATTTACTCCATATGCTATCGAGCAAAATGACCCAATTTGATAAGAACCTCCATTATTCGGACAATGTATAGGCTCACCGTATGTATATTTACCAGTAATCATTTCTCTAAAATTATTCTCCTTATAAGTATTTATTCATCATGATGGTGATACTAAGTTTGATACATACTCTGTAAAATCTAACCTAGTTAGATTAGATTCCGCCGGGTACTCAAATGCTAGTGCGTCAGCATTTTCCGAGTGGGTTAAACCGTAATGTAAGTGAAACAAATCATAATCTTCAAATTTCATCCCCGGCGGAATCTCATGTTCCCAGCAATCTGTACAGTGTGTTTTATCTTCATGTAATGTATCTATAAGTGCTAGTTGTAATACAATCATGTCAGAAAAGACATTTACATTTTGGTTGACATACTCCTGTTGTTTTTCATTTAGTGTATCAACATTATCATAATCAGTGGATGATATAAAACCTTTCAAAATAGATATAAATGTTGTTGATAAATCTTCGTCCATCAATCCGACACTACCACTTTTGGCTAATAATTTATCAGATAAGCATTTGCTAGTCAAGTCATCATAAATGAATGATTTGTTTAGTACATCATAATCACACCACAAAACGGGTCCATTTTCATGACAGAACCATGTGTATGCTAACCATCGTGAATAACATTCCAATATATATGGTTCAGCACCTTTGAAACGTTCGTTAAATAATAAACTCTCCCCCGTAGGTTTTTCATATTCTGTATACAATGTAGTGTAAAACGGATGGTTCCTGGCATAAGACGAATCTAATACGATCGGGTCCCAGCCCTTATCTCTCCAGTTATTTTCCCAATAATTTAATAACTCATTACTTTCATTAGAAAGTTTAAGACTCCACTGATTACCAACATCCGGGGCAATTTTAGTATAATAGCATATAACTTTATTTGTAGGTAAGGTGTTCATTTTAAATATTTCTGATGTAGTATGACCAGTTCAGGAAATCTAGTTAAAATTTCTTCAATTGTGGTTTGTTCGTCCACCCCACCTGAGTAGCATGCGATCAAGTTTGTCTGAGTGAAAGCATCAACATACATTTCTTGATTCTCATGCCAGGTAAAATAGATTGATATATCGTACGGTAAATTTAATCTCAACTCCTTCAAGTCTGTATCGTACTCATCTATTGGTGTGTACATTTGCGGTATATTATGTTCAATTATCAGATTGTAACTACCAGCGACATTGTGTTTGATATATTGTTCTGTTTTACATAATAATGATTTTGTATGTTCAGTATTTTTATATATCGCGACACCGTTCAAGTGGTTGTGTGCCCACCAATGATCACTTTCACAAAATTTGAAAATACCTTTATATACACTACCCATCATCATGAAGTCATTCGTTGAAGCGGCTAATTGCAACTTATCATACCAGTCATCGCAAACTGGTCTTGTGTCTGTCTCTAGAAGTAAAATATTATCATAACTAGTTTGTAACATATGATCCATCGCCCGGAAAAAGAGATGATTTGGCCCGGAACACATACCTAATACCGGTTTACCCAGCCTTTCATATTCTGAAATTATCTCTTTTTCATGGTAGACATGACTGTAAAAATTTTCATGATCCGGGATGTTTATTGATACAATTTCCACCTTCGCAACACTTTGATGCGATTCATATTTATATAAATCTTCAAATTGTGATACATCACCTTGATCGAATATGATGTACCATGGTACTTTACAATGTGAACTAGGTTGTTTCATGATGTATTGTTCCATCATAGCATGGACATGACCGTTGTCATACTCTCGCTTAGTTACCAACACACTAATAGCTAGGGTTTCCTGATCCATACTAGTATTTAGTCTGTAAAGTTGTGTTAGGTTAGTCTTTTATAATGGTTAATCTACCTCTAGTCTCCGCGGATTATACCCTATTCCCATCTAACAGTTAGTACTAGACTGTCTTCTAAATACTCGAACAAGTGTGGTGTGTCAGGGTTCCACCAGATGAAATCACCTCGTTCCTTCAAAAACAAATCTTCATCATCAAAATTCATTCTGACATGACCATCAACTAGAATGGCTAGAGTGGTGGTGTCTGGGTTCAACACTGGTTTTGGTTCTCTACACATGCCTTTCACATCTGTTTGAAATTTGACTTCGAACCCTTGTGTGTTGAAATCCGGATCTTTGACGAACCCTCCTAGTACCCATTTGTTGTACAGATCCGGGTGAGTGTCACTGAACAGTTGACCGGTTTTGATCATCGAACCTGGGGGAGATCATTACCCACAAAGTTGGACAGAGTTGGTAATATCTTTTTCAACTCGTTCTGACCATCAGATGCTAACCGGTTGTAATAATCACTGAATCTCAACACCCGGGCGGTGTGATCGGTCCAACCTTGTTTGTTCATATGCTCTATATGTTGTTTCAGTTGATGCTCTAGCTCCGGGAATCTACCACCTTTCTCTCGCATGACCATGCGAACCAACAGCTTGGTGAAGTTGTCTTCCACTGCGGATTCTGGAAACTCCATCACCAGGTTCAACGACAAATCGTGCAGCTCTCTCCAATCACCATTCATCCATCTTTTGCTGTACATGTACAACATGTGCAGGGTCTCTTCATCAAAGAAGTTATACAGTATATGCTCCTTGGATATAGATCCACCTTGAGCACGTATTCTCATGTCAATATAATCAACCACCATGTCCAAGAATAGGTGTTGAAATTGTTTGTTGCTCTCGGGCATGGAACCTGCAGGGTTCAATTGCTTGTCCAGAAAAAACAGAAGAGCTTGTCGAGTCAATGGTTCCACAGACAACAAAGCTGTGTCTGGTAAATTGGTCTCCCGGCGCGATTGTTGGAACTCCTCTGGTGAATCAGATGCTAGATGCTCGACTGTTTGCATCAATTCATCCAGCTTCTCTTCACTTGCCCACTTGTCAAGTGGTACATCCGGGCGGATTGTTTTGGTGGATTGAATATATGAATCACTCAACGCGCGCAATTGATCCGTCATGGACGGGATCTTAACAATTTGATCCAGTGACACTCCATGATCTTTCAATATCGATTCCAAGTCACTGACATTCATGGGATTGTCTTCCTCATCATACACCTCCAATTGTTTCAGTTTGGTGTATTGAGCGACTGCAAATTTACCATCATGTTTTGTGAATATATAATACAACACAACATCTTTGTTCTTGGTGTAATCATTGAACATGTTCCGGCTTTTGGTTGCTGCTGTGCACCATTTGGTCCCGGCTCCAAGCTTGCAACTGGCGCCTTCGCTTCGAGGTATGTACGCGGTCACCATGGCTGATTTGAACACCACTTCATAATCATTTTGCTCTTGTTTTTGTGTTTCGCGTTGTTTTTCCACTCGTTTGAGCAACTCTAGCATGCTGAGCAAATTGGCTCGAGCATTGTTCGGGTCCGGTTGACCATCATTCATGAATTTCTCCGATCGACTCCAAGCGAAAATGTCACGTGGGTTGAGATTCTTCACACTTCTAGCAAAGCCGTATTCTTGGCTAGGGTCGATCAATTTCTCGTATTTGTTCCATTGTTTGATCAACTCACCAGCTTGTCTCTCGTCTCTCAAAGCATAAGCTTTGATCAACGCTTCACGGTTGTTACGAGAGTCTGTAACTTCACCTAATAATTGACAATATGTTTTGAATGTACCGAGCACACGGTTATTTAGTCTGCATGTCGGTCTGGTTCCCGGGTTTTAAATGAATTCATGAATGTATCCTCACCTCGAAGCAAACATTGGTATCTGTGAACTTCTTGTTCTAAATACTCTATACGTTCTTGCTGACCTTTGATCCATCGCTCCATATCAGAGCACCGGTTCGTCCACCATTCAACACTTTGATGTTGTTGTTCCTGATCCACATGAGTATTTATTCATGCTTTGTTTTTTTGATCAGATAAAAACTTGGTCAATTCATCAACATCTTCTGGAGACAATATCAATTCATCAGTGTACGCTTTACCGGTGCGTAACACATGCCAGCAATATCTCAAACGCTCTATCCAATCCATGTCTGCAGGATTGAATCCGGATTTCCAGTATGCGAAATAGTATGTGTCATCCTCCTGGTCATGCTCCACACTCATGCCTTCTCCGGAGCATTTACATTTTATAAATATTTCATTGTCTCTCATTGAGCATGTGGTGGTATTGGTTTGTTGGGTTCAGCTAGAGCTGGTTTGACCAGGTTGATTCTGAAAAAAGATTCAAGTTGTGATATTGGTTGTACATACCCAGGTTCATCACGATGTTCTGATGGAATTAGCTCTCCAGGTATCTTCTCATACTCATCTAGAAAGAAAATATATGCAGTGTAATCATCATTCAAAATGGCCATATCAATTTCATGTAACATCAATCTGGCATAACGTTTGTTGTCTGCATCCTGCGCGATTAAAGATCGTATCTGCTGATCATAATCAGCTGTTCGACGAATTGTGGTTTGCTCCGGAGTGGGGTGGTTGCTGACGCATCCGATCGTGAACATCAGCCAGACGAGCATTGATAACTGTGATGTCATTTGCTCAGATGACCTCTGGCTACTGCCTTTTCAAAGTACACATCCGGGGTGCGGTTCCATCTCCTGATCGCGCTGCTGCTCCAAAGGTAAATTGTTTGTCCCAGATACTCTACTGTGGGGCTGTTCGGATTCACTGTGCGGTCAGGATAAACTGGGCAGAATCGTTGCTTTAACAACTTGACACAACACACTTTCAACTGCTTCTTTTCAGCATCAGTGAAACGATCACCTAATGATTTCGATGCTTTGATGTAGTATGCAACATTTTTATCAAACGCTTTGACACAACTACCGCAACAAAACTCAATACGTTTTCCGAGCACCATGGTGAACTCTTCTGGATCTGTATCATCATCTGTCATCAACGGGCAGGTGGCACCGTAAGTTAGTGTGGATGTTAAGAGCAATAATGTGGTCAATGTTTTCATACAATATTTTATGATATATCTACAAGAATGTCCAGTAATATTTCTGTTTTATTAATTTTCTGAAAAGTTCTGTGTACCTAGAATTCTCAGTCTTACCATCAGATTCAGTCACGTACATTAACACCATCACCATCTCAATGGTCGCCATGTCTATGTCCCCTATCAACGGGCCCAGCGCTTTGAGCTCAGTCATGTCGTTCCAGAAATCATCCGCCATGGCGTTTAATGTCAACAAGGCTTCATCTGATGTGAATTCAGCAACCACATCATCCGCGACTATCAACTTGTATGTAGTGGTGTCATGACTCGGTGGTGCATGTTCTGGTAGAATCGATATCATCAGCTGTATATCTTATTATATGATGCATTTTCGATTTGTCAAGTGTCAAACATGGGTAAAAAATACCGCGAGCTTTCACAACCCATTGTTTGGTCTGCCCAGCACCAGAGATTTCCACAACACTACCGGTGCGATTCAATCCGGCGAATTTTATATCCACACGATCTCCAATTTTAGGATGTTTCATCACATGTCATACGAACTTATTATGGCCAGATGGTTGGTTGATTTTGTGAGGTTGTAATCATCCAATTGTTCTTTGGCTACCCACTTGTAGTTCACATGCTCATCACTCAATTTTATTTTGAGTTTGACCGGTTCAGAGTACCTGTAGATGTTGATTTTGTTGTTGTTGTCACTATCGGTACGTATCTTGTGTAAAAAGTTCTTATCCATTCGTATGCCCGTTTCCTCACGCACTTCTCTACAGGCTCCTTGAGACATCTTCTCTTTTGGTAACACATGACCACCGGGAAGTTCCCATCGCATGTTTCCATTCTTTTGTAACAACAAGACCCTACCATCACGCAAGATGATCACTTTGCTGACACGATCACCGGTTTTCATATTTTCATACAACAACACCAGGTGATGGTCATCGTTGTTCATGAATCAAGCTTGGTTCTTCTTGTCTTGAATTTCTTTTCGACGATCTGTTGCAAGCTTTTTCAAATCCATGAGAGCTTTTCTAGCACGTGTACCAGCAGCTTTGTTACCCTTTTCTTCAAACTTGGCGTTTTCTTCTAAGTATACGTCGATAGCCTCTACAATTAAGTTGTGTGTTTCACTCATACGGGTATTTATACTTCTCGATCCGGTTTTACACCAAAAACTTGTATTAATTTACTCACCACCACATTCTCATCACTCATGTCTATTTTCTCGACAATCACTTCTGGGTCGTTCAACTTGTAATCGTCTGGATCCAAGTAACCATCGTAGTTGTAATCACCATATGGTCCATCTTCATTGTTGAAATCAAAATCTGGTCCCTGGTCCACATTTATAGTGACCTTTGGAGGGCTCACCTTGCTAATGTCAGCAAAAATCAATGTTAACAGTTGATTGGTGTGATGTTCTTGTCGGGAGCGAGTGACAAAATCCTTGATTGAATCTTTGGTGAATTGTTTTTTGAGAGTCTCCAATGGTTTGTTGATGCTGGCGTATGCTAGAAATGTGACATATTGACATGTGATGCTGGCGCAATCTTTGATCACGTAATATGCACTCTTTTTGAGTATCTTCACACCGGTGTCTGGTTTGTCCGCGGCTACTTTTGCCGGTATTAACAAGTTACCCTGGCGGATGTCAGCAACCTCCAGTATAGTCTCTTCAAATGTTTCTGTTTCCATATGTTTATTATTTATATTTCCAATGTCTCACTAGCAACAGAATAAATATACACATAATGAAAGATGAAAACGTAAATGTTACACACACTAGAGCTTTATCAGTGTGTGAAGAGTTTTGTAAGTATGTGGTGGTTGACAACTTCAATCAGAGCATATTGACAAATGTAGCAGAAGAATACTACGCGGCACTAGTCAAGAGATTGAAACCACTTGGATATGTTGAATTGTTTCGCGCTAGTGTGTATCCAGAATCTACAATCACCAGCACGTTCTTACATACATATGTTGAGTGATTAACTAGTCACCCACTTGATGGCATCAATGACCTCGATTGATTTGTCAGTCTTGTCACTCATCGTGGTTATAGGAAAATCATTGTCTAGTAGCAAATCATACACTTGTTTGGTCAACTTGTATGCATTGAGCTTTGCTGATTCCTCAGAATAGTCAACGTGAATCATCGAGATCTTATTAGATTCACTTATCAACACCATCACCACAGAACCGTCTGCGGTTTCTGGTATTTCAAACCAAACAACTGATCGAGATTGTTCAGTCAACT
>ERZ807291.7468-NODE-7468-length-12614-cov-57.422406_pt1 | contig 12614 bp, 11 predicted proteins | sample MGYA00521257_ERZ807291 | MGnify/ENA primary metagenome ERZ807291 (study PRJEB31413, sample SAMN03169783) | marine metagenome | biome: Marine; feature: Water; material: Subsurface seawater | place: North Sea | collected 2011-04-28 | depth 1 m m ...
GCCTCATGCTGGGCCTGAAGTGCATTGATTGCAGCCTGTTCTTCACTTATCTGCGGGACGTCTGCTACTGGCTCACTCAGCCCCGGAAGGGCAGAACCTGTCTGTTCGCTGCCGCTAGAGGGCAGGTTTTGAGCAGCAGGATCATTTTGAGATACCGCCGACTGAGACATATTATTTTGGTCATGTGATTTTTGGGCACCCTGCCGTACTTTTTCAGCCGCAAAGGCAATTTCGACAAGTGAGCGCGGTTTAAAATTATTCTCGGTCTTTTTGGGTACGCCATCACGGGCGACAAACTGGGCAGCCTGCGCTGTTTTAATAAGCCGCGAGATTTCAGCCTCACCCAAGGCAGAAGAGGCCGTGTAATCATCAGTTTCAGGAAACGCCATCGCCGCTGACATTGAACCTATCCTCTACTTAAACCACAATTAACTTAAACAAAATCATCACCGCCACGACCAGCCAGAACGATTGCACCTTCATCTGACATACGGCGGGCAGTATTAATGATTTCTTTTTGTGCTGTTTGCACCTCTGTTAGGCGCACAGGACCGAGTGCTTCCATTTCATCAACAATATTCGCAGCAGCACGCTTTGACATACAGTTAAAGAGTTTGTCACGCAGTTTCTCATCAGCACCTTTGAGAGCAAGAACAAGCAATTCTGCGTCGATAGTCCGCAGTAATGTTTGAAGAGACCGGTCATCAGACATGATAAGATTATCGAAGACAAACATGCTTTCCTGAATGCTCAGCATCAAACTCTTATCGTTTTTAGCAATATCCTTCATGATGCGCGCTTCCATATCTTGCTTGGCGAAGTTCATAATCTTCGCCGCAGCATCCACGCCCCCTACCTTTGCAGCACGAAGCGAGGTATTCGCCTTGAACTTGGTCTGCATCACATATTCAAGTTCTGCCAAAGCGTCTGGCCCTACTGTCTGCAAGGTTGCAATTCGGCGAATAATTTCAGCCTGCATTGATTCAGGCAACAACCCGAGAACATCCGAGCCAAGACCAAAATCAAGATAGGAAATAACCAATGCAACAATCTGTGGGTGCTCATCAATAATTAGCTCAGCAATAGAGCGAGCATCCATCCAATCAAGAATATCAATCGGACGCGAACTCGTAGAAGGTGCAATCCGGCTCAAAACTGATTGAGCCTTATCTTCGCCAAGCGCCTTATTCATCACGTTACGAATATAATTACCAGCGCCCATACCAAGGCCTGTTTGTGCCTTGATAATAGCAAGGAATTCATCCAGCACTATATTCACGGTATTCTGGTCTAAGCCCTGAACAGAATACATCGCAGTGCCGAGATGCTGGACCTCTTTGGGAGCCAAGTTGCGAATAATCTCAGACGCTTCATCTTCGCCAAGAAGCATCATTAAAATAGCAGCCTTCTGCGTGCCTGATAACTTTTCAAAGGTGGAGCGTTCAGTCTCTTGCGGTAGTCCATCAGCTGCAGCCATGATTTTAATCCTTCTTACCTAAACATCGTATCAAGAATGTAAACAAACCCATATCTTTAGATTTTATTCAGCTAACCTTAAGACGCCATATCCTTGTTCAACATCGACTTGAAGACGTTTGCTACTCTATCACTTTCATCAGCAACAATCATTCTGATAACCGCAACCTTATCATCATACGTATTGGCTGTATCGAGCATTTCTGCAGAGATTGCCTGCTTCTTCGGCTTCAGCTTAGCTTTAATATCCTCAAGGCTTTCACCCGCGGTAACCTCGACAGTATCTATGTCTAACTCGTCTTCAGCTGACATGCCAACCCCTGTTACTGCTGATGCAGGGACAAGAATACGGTTCAGAAGTGGGCGAATAATACCGAGAACAACAATACCAAGGATAAAAATCATCCCAAATTGGTTAATCGTTGAGCGAAACCAGCCAGTCTCATACCAGTTGGACTTAACGCCCTCAAGCGTATCAATAAAGGTTGAGCTTGAAACAGTCAGGCTATCACCGCGATTGATATCAATACCAATTGTATCGCCAACAAGCTGCTCAATTTTTAGCTGCATTTCTTCAGACATTGTCAGCGTTGTTTTAGCGCCTGTCTCAGGATCAATAATGACCTGATCGCGAACCAGCACAGCAGCATTGATTTTCTGTATCCGGTGCGATGGCTTCATTGTACTTGAAACAGTGCGGCTTACCTCATAATTCTTCACTTCACTTGACGAGCTTGAGCGCATGTCATTTGCATTCCCGCCTTTTGTTTGTCCAAGCGTCAATTGCGGGGCTTGCGGCGGTGTATTAGCAACCGCCCCCGGAATACCTTTGGCAGGCGCTTCTCGTGTTAAATCATTTGTGCTTTGCTCAGAACGAAGCGCATTGCCTTCTGGGTCAACAATTTCTTCTGTTACTTCGCTTCGCGTGAAATCAATATCAAGATTCACCTGTGCATTGATATTGCCAGGCCCGACAATCGGCGTCAGAAGCGAGATGATGCGCGAGCGGTAAATAGCTTCCATACGCACGCGATGCTCAAGCTCAGAATTATTCATAATGCCTGTCGTCGTATGCGACGAATTGGAAAGCAGTGAGCCATTATGGTCGATCACCGATACATCCTCTTTCGCCATTTTTGGCACCGATGATGATACAAGATGGATAATAGCCTCAACTTGTGTACGCCCCAGAACGCGGCCCTTTGCCAGCTGAATAAAGACAGAGGCTGTTGGCTGTGATTCCTGGCGGATAAATACTTCTTTTTCCGGAATAGCCAGATGAACACGGGCTGATACCACATTATCAATTTCAGAAATTGACCGTGCCAGCTCCATTTCCTGCGTTTGCTTTAACCGCATTGCTTCAACAGAACGGCTAGAGCCCATCTGAATACTATCAAGATTATCATACCCTGCTGGTACAACTGTTGGCAGTCCTTGCGCCGCAAGCATAATACGCGAGCTGTGATAATCACTTGTTGGCACCATCACATCACCGGTTGTTGGATCAATAGCAACATCAACACCAGAATTTTTAAGCGCATCCAGAACACGCGACTTTTCAGATTCAGGGAGCGATGCAAATAATGTTGTACGAGATGGCTGTTGCATAACAAAATAGGCAAACAACCCGATCACCGTTACCGCCGCTGCAAGAATCGTTGGAAGAGCCCGACGGAAAGCAGGCTGTTCTTTCATTTCACGAAGCTGACTGACAAGAGAGCCTGCCTGCGGCAAGATGCCAGAGCCATTTGTTTGCATATTTGATGTTGGTGATGCAGCCATTTCAGCCATTGTTTTAGTCTCCAGCAACGAGTGTATTTTGCGCGGTTAAGTAGATTATTACAGCGTTAAACAGGCATATTCATTATGTCTTTGTAGGCGCTCAGCACCTTATTTCTAACATTCAACGTCATCTGAAAGCCAAGCGATGAGACTTGCTGGTTAATCATGACCTTGGTCAGGTCATTTTCGATACCGAGTTCAAAATCACGCGCTGAACGGGCTGCTTGATTTTGGGAATCAGCAACCGAATTAACAGCTGCTTCAAGCCGGTTTGGGAAACTTTCCTGCTGGCGGTCAGCGGTAAAAGACTGCTGAGCCTGTTCCAGTAACTTCTGGCGCAATCCACCGGATTGGTTTCCAATACCGCCTGTTAGATTAAGAGATTGTGAAAATCCGCCAATATTATCGATACTCATTATAATCTCCTCTTTCTAACACGCGCTTCTTAAGCGCTCAGCTTCTGACTAGCTTCAGTTTTCATTAGGCGTTCAGCCGATAATTGCTCGCCGACAACACCATCAACCATGATATCAGCGGCCGTGATACGTTTATCGGAACAGAGAACAAGAGCGCGCTGAAGGACGTTTTCAAGCTCACGTACGTTACCTGGCCAGTCATAAGCCAGAAGCAAAGACACAGCATCTTGGGCAAGCCAGGGTACTGAATCCTCGTCAGCAGCATGACGGCTCAACAAAATTGTACTAATCGCAACAATATCGTCTCTACGTTCATTCAGGTTGCAGGTGGCAAGCGGGAAGACATTCAGACGGTAGAATAAATCTTCACGGAACCGACCTTCACGCACTTCTGCCAGCATATGCCGGTTGGTTGTTGCGATAACCCGAACATTTACGTCAACCTCGCGCTGGCTTCCCAGCGGTGTTACTTTACGCTCTTGCAGAGCCCGTAGAAGCTTTGCCTGCAGGCCAAGCGGCATTTCAGAAATTTCATCCAGCAGCAAAGTGCCGCCATCAGCCGCACGGAAAATCCCTTTATTGGCTGTCGAGGCACCTGTAAACGCCCCTTTTTCATGACCAAACAGAATAGCTTCAAGCATATTTTCAGGAATAGCTGCGCAGTTTACCGCAACAAATGCAGCATCGCGCCTATCGGACTGATTATGAATAAACTTTGACAGAACTTCTTTTCCGGTTCCGGTCGGCCCATTAATAAATACCGTGACATCTGTCTTGCTGACGCGGCGTGCAAGTGCCATCAGCTCAAGACTTTTTGTATCGGATACAGCCACATGCTCACTATCCAAAAGGCGCGTAACAGCCATGTGAAGAGAGAAATTCTGGGGTGAGGTTAGCATCTCACCGGACGCATCAGAGGGCGCCATGTTGAGAAAAATAAGATTGCCACGCATCTCAGAGCGCATTTCAAAAGGTTTTTGACTTTCTGCCGAAATAACCATGACCCGGCTGGCTTTCATTTTTCGAGCGACATCAGCAATTCCCGATACCCCGCCTGCTTTATCCGCAAATTCTTTACTACACACAAAAGCGTCGATAGCAGATGACGGCGCTAATGATGCATCAGAGGCTGACGAGCCAGCACCTTTTTGCGGCGTCTGGCTGTTATCGTGCCACGACACCTGTGCCATGCGATTTTCAAGAAAGACAGCAAGTTGCTCTGCGCCAAGTAGGCCTGATTTTTCAATAATGATATGAGCCACAACGGGTACTCCAAAAGAACGTAGATGAAGTGAGAAAGGCAAAAAGCGGGCCAAAAAACAGTAGCACCCCAAAACAAATATTAACTATCTGTAATATTTATGTTTTTATTCTGATATTTTTAAACTCATTTTTTTGACATTTAATCAATAAATGCTAAAATAGAGACAGTAAATTGACACTATGCTAATTTATGATGGTATCAGGTCCCTGATATCATGATCCCCTTAAGGGTATTAAATGACTTACAGCGAACGATTGTTAATCGGGCAATCTGCCCCTATGAAGGAAGTCCGCAGGCTTATTGAATTAGCTGCCCCTTCAACAACAACAATTCTGGTTCAAGGTGAAACAGGCGTTGGCAAGGAAGTTGTTGCGCGCGCGATACATGAGCAGTCTGAGAGAAAAGGCAAGCTAGTGTCTGTCAATTGCTCTGCCATTCCCTCAGAACTTTTGGAGTCAGAGTTATTCGGTCATGAAAAGGGCGCCTTTACCGGCGCTGAAAAAACCCGCGCGGGCCGGTTTGAAATGGCAAATGGTGGTACGCTTTTCCTAGATGAAATTGGTGATATGCCCCTGCCCTTACAGGCTAAATTGCTAAGAGCTCTTGAAAGCAGAACCATTCAACGTGTTGGCGGCGGGACTGACGTGCCTGTTGATTTCCGGCTTGTTTGTGCAACACACCAGAATATCGAGGCCGATATCGAACAGGGGAAATTCAGGGCTGACCTATTTTATCGTATTAATGTATTTCCCGTGCAGCTGCCTGCCTTAGCCCAGCGCGCTGTTGATATTCCCCTGCTGGTTAAAGCATTATGTGACCGGATGGTTAAAGAAAATAAGCAGCTGGCAGTTCCGACCTTTAGTGAAAGCGCTTTTGCTGAATTAATGCGCTACCCATGGCCTGGCAATGTTCGAGAACTTCGCAATGTGCTTGAACGCGCCTGTCTTCTATTTCCCGGACGGCAAGTTGAAGGTCCGGAAATTGCAAATAATCTTCTGAAAATAAAAGTGCCAGACCCGGTAGAAGAGCAGGACGCTCTTTGGGAAGCAACAGCGGATATGGCCCCGATTATTTTTGATAATGAGCCGACAGAAGCGCCACTGCCTCACCCAAGCCATTATCAGGACTGGTTTTCCTTTTTCGATAACATTGATATGCGTCGCCACCTTCAAGATGTAGAAGTTGTTCTCATTGAAGCGGCTCTTAGAAAATCAGACGGCATGATCTCAGCCGCAGCAGATTCGCTAAAACTTCGGCGAACGACACTGATCGAAAAAATGAAAAAATTTATGATTGAGAAGCCGGTAAATTAGGATAAAGGCCGAGCGTAGTCAGCTGAGCCTAGATAGACTAGCGCAAATAGGCAGCTTGCATCCGCATTTGTTTGCTTGTCTGATATGTGAGTATTTCCATATCATCTTCGACTTTAGAAATAAGGGCTGCATTTTCCTGCGCGCAATGCTCAATGAAGGAAAAAAATTCTTCATTGATTAAAGCAGGATCAATAAGGCACAACTCTCTCAAGATATCTTGGCGGGCAGAATCAAGCTCAATAGAGCGCGTAAAGTTTTTATCAGTAATCGCTTTTATGATATGCTGATTCAACTCTTCGAACTGTTCTCGAACCTGAACAAACCATTCATTAGTTTTGTCATAAACATCCATCCCATTCGTTCCAAAGTCATCATTCAGACGCAACACTTTGGGAACCTATCTGGGACCATGCATCTCGGATTTCAGTCAAGATTTCAATCGCGTTTTCAGTTCCCTTAGCCTCCCCCGCACGCATAGCGTCGAGCAATTGCTGGCGAGAAAATTCATAAAGTTGGAAAAGGTTTTCAGAAATATTGCCGCCTTTTTCAAAATCAAGGCTAGTCTGCAATGCATATATAATCGTTAGCGATCTAGCAAAACTTTCTGACTTGAGCTTGAGTTGTCGACCTTCTTTAGCGGCCGCGTTTTCACGAAAAAGAGCCATAGATTTTAACAGGGCGTCAAACATCATAAGAACAACAAAATGGGGGTCATCTGCCTCCCCAAGAGCCTGCCGTTCAACATTGCGATATGCACTTGTGATTTTGCTCTTATTAGACATTAACGACATCCGTTCTTGTTACTTGCATGCAAAGACAAAAATAACTACTATTAGATCATGGTTCCATTGCCCTATATCTCTGATCTAAAGCCAAAACTGAGCGGTTTTGCGCGTGAACGCTCGGCATCAAACACGATTATAGAACAAGATATCAGTGCAAACGCTATGCCAAATTTCGGTGTTTCTGTATCTGAAGTTACAAAGATAAACCCAGCACGCAATATTCTGCCTGAAACTGGAAGACAATCAATGGCTAGAATCTTTTCTAGCCGAGGCGCGCCAAGCGCCGTATCAGCTGAGCAGTTCCTGAAGTCACGTATGAGTTTTTCTCCTGAATTCGTTCATAATGAAGCCTCAACCCGTATCTCCCGGACATCAAATCTATATGCTGAAACACCTCGTTTTAGAAACGAAATTGATTTACTCGCATAACAGCGCTTTTCGCTCTAGTTCTTACGTTTTTTCAAGCGATGTGACTAATTTTTGAGTCTCTAGAACTGCGGTAAAGATATCTGCCTCACTGACAACACCAATAAGTGCCCCCGTTGTTTCCGAGATAACGGGCATTGCTTCACCAACAAAATCAGCTGCAGTCTCTATGGCCTGACCAACAGAGGTGCCAGATATAAGCTGCACGGGCTTTTTATCCAAAACACTTTCAATCAGTGTTCCAGTGGGTACTCTTACCAAGTCTTGTAGATTTATTTTCCCAATAAGCTCACCGCTCGCCGTGAGACAATAGCCTTCAGAATAGCCGTTGGTTGCTAGAATTTGCGCGGCACTCTCAACAGTAATGCCCTCCGGCACAGATGCATATTTTTTCCCAGCAAGAATATCAATTTTCATTTCAGAAAGTCGCAAAGCAACACGGCCACCAGATATATTAATGTTACGCATCAACAGCTGCTGATCAAATAATGAGTGTCCGCCAAAGCTGAAGGTGATCAGGCTACAAGTGCCAACAGCAATCATCGTCGACACTGCCAGCTCGTAGGACATTGTCATTTCGATAATAATGACCATAACCGCAATTGGCGCACCTGTAACAGCACCTGATAATGCTGCCATGCCGCATACCATAAATATTGGTACAGAAACTGGCAGACCAAACAGCCCCACACAGTAAGCTACAACACCGCCTGCCGCCGCTCCACTGAAAAGAGCCGGAGAAAAAATGCCTAGTGAAAACCCCAAACAAGTCGAAATAGCTGTGAGAAAAATCTTTGTTATTAGGAGGATAAGCAGAGCCCATAGCCCGAATTCTAAATTGAGCATATCGCGTATTGCCGCAAGACCTAGTCCTAGTGATTCCGGTACAAAAAATCCGACAATAGAACAAACAGACACTGCAATGCCGCCGAGCATCCAGTCTGATAGACCTGATTTTGCTGCCCAGCCAGAAACCCCAATTTGAGCGCGGATGATTATCACCGCTATCAAGCCAAAAAATAACCCCGCCAGAAGCAACCCCGGAGAAAGAGGCAGAATAGAGGGAACGTCTATATCAAGATACAGCCACCTAACATCCTCAAAAATCCAGCTACTTACTGAAAAAGAGGCAATACTGGCAATGGCTATCGGCGCCAATGCCCGCATAGAAAAATGCCGAAGCACAACTTCATGAGCAAAGATCATACCTGCAATCGGTGCATTAAAGCCTGCTGATATAGCAGCAGCAACGCCGCACCCTATCAGCATATTTTGACTGAAAAGAGTAGACCTAAATACCGTATGAAATAGCCGTGATAATAATGCGCCAAGATGAACAAGCGGCCCATAAACACCAACAGAGCCACCCGCTAGAACAGAAGTGAACACACTAACAATAGTTGCGCCACCGGTCTTTATTGATAGGAACGAGATATCACTATGCGCTGCATAAATAACATCAGCAGGACCGTGCCAGCGCGGCACTTTAAACAGCCGCCTTATAAAAATAAGGACAGCCATCCCGCCAAAAAGCAGCACGCTTTGATAACTAAACAATGCTAATGATAGGCTCTCTAAATCTGCACGGCCGCTGACTCGCCACATTTCAGCATCTTTAACAAGGCCAACAAACCCTACAGTGAATAACCCAACAGATATGCCAATAACGCATGCAGAAAAAAATGATGCGAAAATCAGAACCACTCGATTTGGTTCTTTAGAAGCTGACGTTGACTGATAGTCTAGGGTCATCAAATACCTGACACTGCACAAACATTTCATAAAGGAGCCGTCATGCTCTCTAATAGTTACATATTAGAGCCTCGTTCTTTAAGGAAATAGAAAAATTTTAAATCTGTCCATGTTAAAATATATAATGGGCCTTCGCCCTAGCACCACAAATAAGGGCGGTTTGGTATGAATTTTGCACTATCTCTTTGGGTTTTACCGTAACAGGAGCACCCTCTGACAAGAGCAAGAGAGTAGGTTAACGCCATGGCTGTTGATTATTTAAGTGCGCTAAATGCGGGTTCAGGTCTGAATACCACTCAGATTATCGACTCGCTGGTCGAAGCAGAAAAAGCACCACGTGAAGCAGCTATTCAAGAAAAAATTGATGAGGCTGACGTTGCTATTTCCTCTATTGGCCTTCTAAAGACCGAGTTAAGTGCGTTTAACACATCAATGTCAGCTTTGTCTGGTGAAAACGGTATTACGCTTTCCTCAACGAGTACGAGTATTGCTGTTACAAAAACAACGACAGAACCGCTTACCGAATTCAACCATAGTATCGAAGTTTCAGCGTTAGCTGCACAGCAGGTTTTAGAATTTAGCGGTTTTACCACAGCAACAGATGCCGTCTCTCTGGGAACCCTCACTTTCACTGTGGGGTCGTGGAATGCTGACATGTCAGCTTTTACCTCAAATTCTGACTATAGCGCATATTCTCTGGACGTCTCCACTGCTACGACAATAGCGGATGTTGTTACTCTGATTAACGAAAGCACTGATACAGCAATGGACGGCTTACAGGCTAGCATTCTGCAAACAGATGATAATGCCTATTCGGTTGTGATAAAATCTCATTATGGCGCTGACAGAGAGTTACAGATTGTTGATAGTGCAGGAAGTAGTTTTGAATTCAGTTCTAGTTCTGACTCAGCCCATCAAATTTCCGGCGGCGTAGACGCCTCAATAATAATTGATGGCATCACAGTGACGCGCAATACCAATACGGTAACAGACCTTATTGACGATATGAGTATTGCTATCACTGCTGTGACAACGTCTGAGCAGACTATTGCTGCGACTTATGATGAAACGAGTGCCGTCGCAACAATGCAGAGTATTGTTGACGAGCTGAATTTCGTTCTTTCATTTCTTGAAACGGAGACAAGTTATGGAGAGGATGGCGCAGAAGATGGCGGTCTGGTGGGAGATCCCTTTGCAACTGCTCTCAAAAGAACCATTAGAGACTATACCTCTACGGCAATTTCAGGATATGGAGCAGATGATATTTATCTCTCTTATTTTGGTGTTTTAACAAATCTGGACGGTACATTAAGTTTAGATACTGATACGTTCTCAACCTATTTTAATGCAAATCCAGACAATTTTTCAGCCATGACCCAATCCCGTGCAAGCACGGATAATTCGGCCGTTTCAGCGTCTATCTCCGGAGATTATTTTACCCCAGGCGACTTCAGCTTAACCCTGTCTAGCAGCGTGGCTTCAATTCAGGACTCAGATGGCACATCAATAACAATGACTGATACTGGAACGAATTATGTTGCCTCATCAGGAAATGCTCTTGGTTTGAACCTTTCGACAACACTATCCGACACAACCGCCACTGTTTATATGGGAATGTCCTTAATAGACATGATGTCGAACTACTTTGATGATATTCTGCAAACAAATGCAGATATAGATGATAAATTATCATTGTTAAATGATGCTAAAAAAGATTACACGCTCGACCTAGAAGTGCTTGAGACACGCATGGCAAGCAAACGTGATGTATATCAACAGCAGTTTGGGGCAATGGAAGGGTCCGTCTCATCTTTCCGAAAGACGGGTGACTATATGACGAACTTCATGGAGAGCTGGCGGGCTGGCCTGTAATATATGATTACAAAGAGTCCAGGATATTTACTTTCTTGGCAATCACCTCAGTTAATGCTGGTACGGTAGTATCATTTTCTAAATTCCAGCCTGCGGGTGCTTTAGGCATTCCGCCATTACGCATAGCAAAAAGGTAAGCTTTAAAACGTTTGCGTGTGTTATCACTCTTATATTCTATGGTTTTGGTTCCCTTTAGGTCGTTGCCGAAAAGACCTGAGAGCTTTCGAGGTGCTTTGTTCATTTCGAAATTCAACCGAAAATAACAAAAATTTTCTATAAAAATGACAGCTTCCTCACCTGCATCTGCATCATTGAGAACAAGCAATAGTTGCTCGCATGCCTCAGCTAACTGAGCCACATCTATTGGATTGTATAATGAGGTAAGACCCTGTTGAAACTTATTTACTGTTGTGTCTAAACCAAGTGGACTTTGAAGAAATTCACGCGCAGCTGCGGAGGCAGTAACGTCAAAAATCCATTCTGGACAAAAGTTCAAAACCATCTCCTTTCTTACAAAAACACAAAATCGAGGCTATGAGATATGGCCAGAATACGATAAAAGATCAAGTTTTAAAACATCTATTTACAAGTTGTTTTCTGCTAAATTCCTAAAAAAAAGACATAAAACCCTTTGAATATTTGGCTATTTTTTCCTGAGGCTAACATTTTATTGACTGCGTCGTTTCATTTTCCGACTGAAAAATCAGTCACGGCTATCCAACCGAACGGAAAATGTTATGTCAGCAATCAACACAAATATCGGTGCAATAAGAGCACACGCACATGCCACTAAAGCCTCTAGGCTTATGGAAAAGCACATGGACAGATTATCGTCTGGTGTGCGCATTAACAACCCCTCAGATGATGCGGCAGGCGTTGCAATAGCATCAAAAATGTATGCCCAAATACGCGGCATCAATATGTCTATTCAAAACTCAAGCAACGGCATTGGGCTCATCCAAACTGCAGAATCTGGCACCAATGAAGTTATGAATATGCTTTTTCGGCTGAAAGAGCTGTCAGTGCAGATGCATAACGGCGTTTATTCAGCCGAAGACCGCGCTAATGCTGATATTGAAAAAGAACAACTTCTTTTAGGCATAAATAATATTACCCAAAATACTAAATTCAATAGTGTGAACTTACTCGATGGGTCGTATACCTCACAAATTCAAGTGGGAAATTCTACCTCAGAAATAATGACATTGGCTATTCCAGATATTGGCCTTGCTAATTTAGCAACGGGGTTAGATACAATCTCTCTGACCACAGCATCTGGCGCAGCGAGTGCAGCAACCATTATAGAAACAGCCATTGATACATTAGCCGAAGAGCAGTCAATGCTTGGTGCCAAACAAAATAGGCTTCAGCACAATATTAATTACCAGGCCAATACTGTCACGCAAACTGAACAAGCACGAGGGCGTATTATAGATACAGATTATGCCCTTGAAACAAGCGAATTGGCAAAACAACAAATATTAAGTCAAGCTGCAACCTCTATGCTTGCACACGCTAATCAGTC
>ERZ807291.7469-NODE-7469-length-12609-cov-76.223355_pt1 | contig 12609 bp, 12 predicted proteins | sample MGYA00521257_ERZ807291 | MGnify/ENA primary metagenome ERZ807291 (study PRJEB31413, sample SAMN03169783) | marine metagenome | biome: Marine; feature: Water; material: Subsurface seawater | place: North Sea | collected 2011-04-28 | depth 1 m m ...
GCCATTATTAATAGCTTGTTCAAAAGTTAACCCTACGACAGAAATAGATGGTTGGCTAAAAACAGCACTAGGAATATTATCATAAGAAATAAATCTTTTACTTTCTCCATATTCTCTGTCTGCAAATGCATGACCCTCTGCAATGGCAACTGGTGTTAATGTCACTTTATCAGTAACATCACCTATAGCATAAATTGATTTTATATTGGTTTGATTAAATTTATTAACTAACACTTCCCCACGACTTCCAATATCTACTCCAATATCGCTAAGGCCTAATTTTGAAACTTTAGGTATTCTTCCAGTGGCACCCATTACCTCATCGACTTTCAAATTTTTCCCATTCGAGAGCTTAACACTATAATTTAGATTTACTTTTTCTATTTCAGATATTGTAACTTCTTTATGAAGTGTAATCCCTTTTTGCACCATGGAGGTCATTAAATGCTCCCTAATTTCATTGTCAAAGCCTCTTAACACTTTATCAGCTCTAAAAACTAAATGAGTATCAACTCCAAATCCATTGAATATACCAGCAAATTCGACGGCTATATATCCTGAACCATAAATCACAATTGAATTTGGTAATTCCTTTAAATCAAGAGCTTTATCTGAATCAATCATGTGTTTGTTACCTGAAAAATTCGGGAAAGATGCTTCACCACCAACAGCAATCATAATTTTGCTAGATGAAACTTCAATAACTTCATTATTATCTTTTGTTATTGAAATCAGGTTTGGGCTTAATATCTTACCCCACCCAGAAATCAAATCACAGCCAGAATTTTTAATCAAATTCACATAAATTTCATGTAATCTATCTAACTCTTTATTCTTCTTTTTAATAAGGTCGCCCCAATTACTTTCATAACCTTTTACTTGCCAACAAAAACCTTCTGCATCGGAAACTTGTTCAGAAAATTGTGATGCATAAACAAGAAGTTTTTTAGGAACACAACCTCTCAAAACGCATGTGCCACCAGCTCTGTCACCTTCAACAACTAACGTTTTGGCTCCATAAGATGCAGATATACGAGCGGTTCTAGTACCACCTGAACCAGCTCCTATAACAATAAGGTCATAATCAAATTTAGACATCAATTCTCCATAATTTAAATATTATATTAAACATATATGAAATCTTAGGCTTGAAAAAATTAAAATACAGCTTCAGCCTTCATTGTCATACCTGCGGCGGAAGTACTAGTAAAACAATTAACATTTCCATTTTCTGATTGTTCTATGCTTATATGTAAGTTCTCATTAGCAAAAACAGGAGCAATGCCTTTATGAGAAAAACTTTTCGCTCTGGTATTTTTGAATTTCTCAGACGCTCTTAGCATTAAAGTTGCTTGCAAAGGGCCATGAAAAACTAGATCTTGATATCCTTCTTCTTGAGTTGAATATGGATAATCATAATGTATTCTATGACCATTAAAAGTTATAGCTGAATATCTAAATAACATAGTAGGATGAGCAAATATTACTTCTTCAAAATCGGGATTTGAAAGAGGTAAATCATTTTTAATAACTTTAGTAGCTTGGTTATTGTCAAAGTCTCTATAAACAATATCATGTAATTCTTCGATAACTAATTTTTTATCTACATAAAATTCATACTTTGCCTTAACAAAGCAAAGTAAACCTGATTTTCCATTTTTTAAATTAACATCAATTACTGAGGATCTTTTTTTAACTTGATCTCCAATCTTTAAAGTATCTAAAAACGTAGTTTGACATCCAGCCCACATTCTTCTTGGAAGTGCTACTGGGGGAAGAAAACCTCCCTTTTGGGGATGAGAATCTTTACCTAGAAGAGAGGATTTGACTACTGCAGGTGCTAAGGCCCAATGGATGCCTGACGAAGCTATTTCACCTTTTTGAGGATCACCTGGATCAATATCTAAAGTTGCTCTAAATCTTTTTTCAAGATTTTCAGAAACTTCATCAAAGACAATCTCGTCATTTCCAATCCATGATTTTAATTCATCAATATTAATATCAATATCATTCACTAAATTTTCCTTTTAAATAATTAATTTAATATATTCAAAAAAATACTCTAAAACAAGTAATCAAAGTCTTATGTGTGAGGTTAAGGTATGAGTAAAATTCTAAATTCAACTATTGGCATTGCTGGTTGTGGAACTATGGGACTTCCAATGTTAGAAGTTCTTTTAAAAAATAATATCAATGCATTTGGCTACGATATTCTCTCTAAAGAAAATTTTTCAAGTTTGGAAAATAATTTCATATCTTCAAAAAAAGATTTTTTTCAAAAAGTAGATGTAATTTTTAGTGTTGTAAGAGACATTAATCAGACTAAAGAATTATGTGAGGGGAAGAATGGCCTTTTTCAGTTAAATTCTCCGAAAACACTTATTATATCTTCAACTTTATCTCCAGCCTTCTTGAATGATTTCTTCCAGAATGCTCCAGAAAATATTACTATGATTGAAGCACCAATGTCTGGTGCTCCAATGAAAGCAAAAGACGCAACATTGACCTTTATGGTCGGCGCAGAAAAAAATCAATACGAAAATATTTTACCAATTCTTAATATTTTAGGTGAAAAAATTCATCATATAGGCAAATTTGGTTCAGGAATGTCAGTTAAAGTGCTTAATAATTTTGTAGCCTCATGCTCAGTGGTTGCTGTAAGACATGTTTTATCTGAAGCTAAATATTTAAACATTTCAAGTGAACAATTATTAGAAATATTAAATTGCTCTTCAGGAAAAACGTGGTTTAGTGAGAATCTTGAAAATATTGATTGGGCAAAGGAAAGTTATACAAAAGAAAACACAATTGGTATCTTAGAAAAAGATGTAAATAGTTATTTAGACGGATTAGAGAATTCTGAATCAGAAACTAGTCAAGCGTTGTTAAATTTCCAAAAATCATTGCTCAATAGCTTAAGAAATATACCTAAATTTCCTAATAAAGACTAATAAATACCCATTTCTATGCCGTTAACAAATGTAAGAGATTTTTCTTCAAGTCTTAAAATAAAATCGTTATTCCATTTACCTTTGAGAATTAATGGTGGTAAAACCTGTCTCCATTTCAATCCAGTCAAAATTTTGTCTATTCCAATTTTACATCCATTTCCATCTAATCCAGCTCTAATGTAATAAAATATAGGTAGACCTGCCATTTTATTTTGAAGACCTTCATATGTCCTATCAAAAAAATCTTTTGTTAATCCTGACATATATCCAAAGTTTTCGGTTGTACCGATAATAACACCATCAATTGAGTTAAAAGAATCAATATTAGTTTCAATTACTTTTGATACTATTAAATTAGTATTAGGGTTTAATTTTTTAATTTTTGATTGAAGATGTTTTGATAATTTTTTTGTATTATCGCTGGGAGAGTGATGAATAAACAAAATATTTTTAACATACATTTTGTGTATAAGTACCATTTTTAAAATATATATAAATTATAAACATATTAGATTTTGGGAACACCAAAATGATTTAAGAATTGTTCTAAATTTTCATATGGCTGTGCACCAACTAAACTTTGTCCTGAATAAACAAAAGTTGGCACACCAGTAACACCATACTTTCTAGATTTTTCCCAATCTTCATCAATATTACTTTTAAATGTTCTATTTTTTAGTACTAATTTAGCTTCATCAACATCAAGATTAGACTTAGATACAACATCAAGTATAACTTCTTCTAATCCAACATTTAAACCGTTAACAAAATAAGCTTCAAAAAAATTGTCATGGATTGAAGTGTTATTTTGAACTGTTTCTGCCCAAGCACCAATCTCTTGAGCTAATCTACTATTGTAAGTATGAGTTCTATCACTGTATGGAAGGTTTTCTTCATTCATCAAACCTTTCATTCTAATATTTTTTTCTTTAATATCGTCTGAGCTTGTTCTAAAAAGTTCAAGTAATGTTCTACCCTCTTTTGGTGTTTCAGGATGTAAAGGGAAATGAACTAATTTTACATTTACATCAAAGTTCTTTTTTATTTTTTTTACTCTAGCATCTCCTAAATAACACCATGGACATACATAATCAGTGAATACCTCGAAAGTAGTTTGGTTCATAATATATTTTCTACCTTTAATTTTAAATCTTTCCTAGAATAACTAAAGATATTAATATGTAAAATTAATTGAAAAAAAAAATAATATTTTTTAGAGTCATTTTATTGGTTTATTTAAGAAAATTGACCCTCTCTTTTCTAAAACGAAAGATAAAATTCATGAAAAAACTTCAAGATAAAACAGCGATAATAACAGGTGGATCTAAAGGCATAGGAAAATCTGTATGTTTATCTTTGTCAAATGCTGGAGCTTCAGTCTTGATACTGGATGTTGACGAAACTAATGGACAAAATCTAGTGGATGAAATTTTAAGTAATGGCCATGAAGCTTCATTTTATAAAATGAACGTTGCGAATGAAAATGAATGGCTTACTTTTATCACATTTCTTAAAGAAAAAAATATTTTAGTAGATATTTTGATTAATAATGCTGGAATTTGGTTAGGTAAAGAAATCCATGATGTAACACTGGATGAATATCATCAGTTGATATCTATCAACTTAACTGGGGTATTTTTAGGCACTAAACATTTAACTCCTTTTTTAAGTGATGCTGGCAAAAATTTTAAGTATGGAAGTACAATTGTAAATTTGAGCTCAGTTGCAGGATTAGTCGGCTCCCAATTAGATCCTCTATATTCAATGACAAAAGGAGGTATAACAACTTTTACTAAGTCTATGGCTATCTATTATGGAAAGAAAAAATATCCTATAAGAATAAATCAAGTTCATCCAGGGATTATCGAAACAGATATGGGTGCTAAAGTATCTAATTCAAGATTAATTCAAAACCCAAACATGACTGAAGATGAATCAAATTCAGCAGGAATTTCACAAACACCTCTGGGAAGATTAGGAAGTGCGGATGAAGTAGCTAAAACTATTTTATTTTTGTCTTCAGATGAATCTAGTTTCATGACAGGATCTAGTTTAGTAGTTGATGGCGGGTTAACCGCTCAATAAAGTAAAAAATTAAATTAATCAGGAAGATATACTTATGAAAAGAAACTTAGATGATAAAGTAGCATGGATTACTGGAGCAGGATCAGGCATAGGTCAAAACGCTGCTGTAACATTATCTAAACTTGGTATGAAGGTAATTTTATCTGGAAGAAATGTCAAAAACCTGCAAGAAACGGCTCTCAAATGTGAAAACAGTCCAATTATCAAAAAGTTAGATATTGCAGATAAAAATCAAGTTAAAAGTGTAGCTCAAGAAATCAAAATGGAATTTATGCATATAGATATATTGATCAACTGTGCTGGTATAAATATAGAAAATAGAGATTGGGACAATATTAATGAAACTGAATGGGACGATGTTTTTCAGACCAATATCAATGGATTGTTTTATTGTTGTAAATCTGCAATACCGTTGATGAAAGAAAGACAAGATGGATTAATAATAAATATTTCTTCTTGGTCAGGAAATCATGTCAGCCTTCTCTCTGGTGTTTCTTATACTTCTTCAAAACATGCATTAAATGCAATGACTGAAACTATCAACATGAAATATTGTAATTTAGGTATTAGAGCCTGTGCGTTGTGCCCTGGAGAAGTATCAACAGCCATTTTAGATAAAAGACCAAAAAAATTATCTAAAGAACAAAAAGATAAAATGCTTCAACCAGATGATTTAGGAGAAACAATAGCTTTTATTTGTCAAATGCCGAAACATGTTTGTATTAACGAATTAACTATTAGCCCAACTTGGCACAGAAGATATATAGCAGACTTAGGTATCGAGGAATTATAACTTCAAATAACCAAAGATAAAACAGTATTAAATGCAAAGAAATTTAAAGGATAAAGTGGTATGGATTACGGGCGCAGGTGGAGGCATGGGTCAGCATATTGCATTAACTTTGTCTAAGCTACACAGCAAAGTTATTTTATCAGATATTAACGAACAATCTCTCAAAAAAGTTTCCCAAAAATGTACTTATTACTCTTCAATAAAACCTTTAGACATAACAAAAATTAATCATGTCAAAACTGTTGTTAAAGAAATTGAAAATGATTATGGCCAATTAGATATTGTAATCAATGCTGCTGGAATGAATATACAAAATAGAGATTGGGATGATATACAACAAAACGATTGGGATCAAGTTTTCAAAGTTAATATAAATGGAATGTTTTATTGTTGTAAATCAGCGCTAAAGTTAATGAAAAAACAAAATGACGGATTAATAATAAATATTTCTTCATGGGCTGGAAATCATATTAGTTATTTATCTGGCACGTCGTATATTGCATCAAAACACGCTATTAATGCGATGACAGAGACAATTAATATGAAATATTGTAATATTGGCATAAGGGCTTGTTCAATATGTCCAGGGGAAGCATCGACACCATTACTAGACCAAAGACCGGTACCTCTTTCTCAAGAAGAAAAAGATCTTATGCTTCAAGTTGAAGACATAAGTGAAACAGTTGCTTTTGTAGCACAAATGGAAAAACACGTTTGCGTCAATCAAATAACAATAAGTCCCACACATAATCGATTATATTTATAATTAATTATTACTGGATTTTATCCTGCGTTTTAGAAACAAAATCCTTAGCATCATGTCTTTCATGAAGTTGACTATCCAACTCGCCATTAATTCTATTAACCATTCGTCCACGTTTAACTGCTTGTCGACTATCGATCATCAGAGCCCATCTAACTACATTTTGATAAGACTTTACGTCCAAGAACTCTTCAGCACCATACAACCTACCTAAAACTAACGCTCCATACCAAGGCCATATAGCTATATCTGCAATTGTATATTCATTACAACAGATATAGTTATTATTTAATAATTGTTTATCTAAAACATCTAATTGTCTCTTAACTTCCATAGAAAATCTATCAATAGGGTATTCAAATTTTTCAGGGGCATAAGCATAAAAATGTCCAAAACCACCTCCAAGGTATGGCGCACTTGCCATTTGCCAAAACAACCAATTTAAACATTCAGTCCTTTTTTCAAATTGTTTTGGTATAAATTGATTAAATTTATCTGCCAAATATAGTAAAATTGATCCTGACTCAAAAACTCTTATTGGTTTTTCAATAGAGTTGTCTGTTAGGCTAGGAATTTTTGAATTAGGGTTTATTTCAACAAATCCAGAGGTAAATTGATCACCATTTCCAATTCTAATGAGCCAAGCGTCATATTCTGCTTCTGTAATTCCTAAACTAAGCAACTCTTCAAGCATTATGGTTACTTTAACACCATTCGGAGTACCTTGAGAATAGAGTTGGAAAGGGTGTTTTCCAACAGGCAGGTCTTTTTCACTTGTATGGCCTGAAATTGGTCTATTTATATTTGCAAATTTACCACCATTTTCTTTATCCCAAGTCCATTTTTTTGGTGGCATATAGTTATTTGATTTTGACAATTTAGTATCCTTCAATATTAGTTTAAGTAATAAATTAATAGTTTAAATTAATTGTTTCCAAAGGTTCTTTTCCAAGTACTAGATCTGAACCTTTCTCACCAATCAATGTTGCACCTGAATGTAAATTTGCAGATAACATGGTTGGCATTATTGAGGCGTCAATAATTCTTAAATTTTGTAATCCATAAACTTTAAGATTATTATCGACAACTGCTGTAGGATCTGATTTTGGTCCCATCCTGCATGTTCCCATTTGATGGTAGGTAGTAGTTCCTCTTTCTCTAGCAACTTGGAGTAGTTCATCATCAGATTGCATATTAACTCCAGGGTACACTTCATAATCAAAGTATTTAGATAAAGCTTGAGAATGCATTAATCTTCTTGAAAGCCTCAAACCTGCAACAACAACTCTTTTATCTTCTTCAGCGTCTAAATAATTTGGTTGAATTAGGGGTGCATCGAAAGGACTATTACTTTTAGCTTTTACCCAGCCAAGGGATTCAGGCCTTTGTTGCCAAGCTGCAACCGTAAAACCTGGTTCAGTGTCTAAAGTTGATTGTACACCTTCTTTATAAGAGGCTGGAGTGAATGTCATTTGTAAATCGTGGTTTTTAATAGACTCGTCAGAGTGCCAGAAACAATAAACTAAAGTAGGGCTTAAATTAACAATTGATTGTTTTCCCAATACATATTTACCAATTTCTTTTAAAAGTTTTAATCCTCTTGATTTTTCATTAATTGTTTCAACATTTTTAGCTCTTGCAGTTAATCTTGGAGCAAAATGATCTCTTAAGTTCATTCCAACACCTTTTAAATCGTGAATTACATCAATTCCTACTTCTTTTAAATATTTACCTGGACCGATTCCAGACAATTGAAGTAAATGAGGTGATTTGATTACTCCTGAAGAAAGGATTACTTCTTTATTAGCCTTTAAAATGATTTTCTTTCCTCTTATTCCACCTTTTAAAAATTCAACACCAGTTGCTGTTTTGTTTTCAATAATTACCTTGGAAACGAATGCGTTAGTAATTATTGTTAAATTCTTTCTAGATTTAACTGGGTTTAAAAAAGCTTTTGCTGCACTAACTCTAAACCTACCTTGAGTTGTTCTTTGTACATATGAGACACCCTCTTGAAATTGACCATTATAATCTTTATTACGAGGGATTCCCTCCTCCACAGCACCTTTTATAAATGCTTCACATAAAGGATCTCTATATTCTAAGTCGGTAATCGGCAGCTCTCCTTCCGTTCCTCTGAAAACCTCATCATGTTCAGCAAGTCTGTTTTCGTATCTCTTAAAATAAGGAAGTAAATCTGAATAACTCCAGCCTTTGTTACCTTTTTGCGCCCAAACATCAAAGTCCATGTTTTGACCTCTGTTGAAAACCATTCCATTAATAGAACTAGATCCTCCTAATGTTTTTCCTCTTGGAATATCAATAACTCTACCATCTGTTCCCCAACTTGGTTCAGCTTTAAATAGCCAATTTACACTTGGATTTGTAAGAGTTTTCATAAAGCCTGCTGGTATATGAATAAACGGATTCCAATCAGACGGACCAGCTTCTAAAAGACATACTGAGTTTTTACTATTTGCACTTAATCTATTAGCTAAAACACATCCAGCAGATCCAGCACCAACAATAATATAATCAAAGTGATTTACCATGAAATATCCAGTCAAAAAGGTCAAAATTACAAAATTAGTAATTAACATAGTAATTAATCATTTTGCTAATACAAATAGAAAAGAAATATTTTTTGAATAAAAAAGGTTTTTGCTAACTCAGACTCTGAAGCCACAAAACCAGATTATCTCTTAAACCAGATGAAACAAAAAAATTCATAATTTCGTTATGGAAAAAGAAAAATAACGCTGCTAAAATTATACCAAAGATAAAAGTCATTTAAAAAAAACCTATTAAAAATATAGTACAAACATAAACATTTAAATCACTTGAAATCTACAAAAAAAAAATTTAATATGAATATAACTTAATATAGGAAATAATTTATGAGTGATAATCAATACACATTTACTGAGAGTTTGAAATCTGAAACAACATTAGCTTTGTTAATTTTTATACCGCTATTATTTACTATTACTGTATAATTTAATATTTCAAAAAATTATTTTATCTTTATAAAAATCTGAAATTTTTTGATCATCATACCCTAATTCAAGCATAACTTCTCTAGTATGTTGACCTAAGTAAGGTGCAACGCCAAAATTGCCTTTTTGATCTAAAGGTGTCATTCCTGGCAAGTTTGGTGTAGGCCATAATACATCCGTTGTTGGTTGCTTTAACCAAGAGATTAATTTAAGAGCTTGGGCTTGTTCGCTTTCAACAAACTCTTTATAGTCTTGAACTTTTTCGTTTTGAACTTGAAATTCATTAAGTAACTTTTTCCAATATTTAGTTGGTTTATTAATAAATAATTTTTGTACTTCTTTAGTAAGAAAAGATTCATGTTTTCTTCTTTCAGCATTACTAGAAAACCTCTCATCATTAATAAAATCAAGCCAACCTAATGCATTACAAAATTTTTCAAATTCATGATTTTTTACTACAATTATTTGAATCCAGCCATCTTGTGTTTTAAAAGTGCCTGAGGGTGATGAAGCATGAGTATAAGGTCCTTCCATATAACCACTCATTAACCTTATAGATTGCATTGCTGCAGCAGATTCCATTAAACTAATTTCAATTTTCTTTCCAACTTTTTCAGTCAGTCTTGCATATAAAGCTGTACTTACTAATTGGGTTGCATACAAAGCTGTAGTCATATCAAATATTATGACAGGAGTTCTATGAGGAATGTTATCAGGCCCTTTATTTTCAGACATAAATCCAGTAAATGCTTGAAGTACAGGGTCCATTGCTGGTTTATGGCTCATAGGACCTTTCTGGCCAAATCCTGAAATAGATAAATAAATTAATTTAGGATTTATATTTTTTAATCTTTCATATCCATATCCTAAACGATTTATTACGCCAGGCCTAAAGCCTTCAATAAAAATATCGCAATTACTAATGATTTTATCTAAAATAGATTGACTATTCTTATTTTTTAAATCGATAACAAAACTTTTCTTTCCTAGATTAGCTGTTACTGAAAATGCTGAATGCTGGCCATATTCTTGCCCAAGGTTTCGTGCCCAATCTCCATCTTTAGGCTCTATTTTAATAACCTCTGCTCCATGTTGAGCCAAAAGCATTCCGCAATATGGTCCAGCAACACCTTGCGAAAAGTCTATTACTTTTAGTCCTTCGTAGGGTTTTTCGTATGACATTAAAAATCTCTCTTATTAATAGTTAATGGTAGTACTTTAGGCTTTTAAAATACAACTATTATATTTTATGATTTTTGAATTAGTTGAAATTAGTTTAATTTAAACATATTAACTTAATGGAATAATTTAAGTTTAATATTTTGACAAAAATAAAGAGAAAACATTGAAAAACAAAGCTAGTATATACTGGATTAGACAAGACCTTAGATTATATGATAACCCAGCATTAATTGAATCAGTAAAAAACGGGACTATCATTCCAATATATATTTTGGATGATATAAATGCTAAAGAACATAAAATGGGACAGGCAAGTAAAATTTGGCTTCACCACTCATTAAAAAAACTTAACAAACAAATGAATAATAATTTATTAATTTCAAGAGGAAATCCTGAAAATATTTTGTTAGAAATTTGTAAATTAGAAAAAATTAAAAATGTTTTTTGGAACCGAGTATATGAACCTTGGGCCATTTCAAGAGATAAGAAAATAAAAGAAAATTTTAATAAAGAAAATATTGAAGTTGTGTCCTTAAACGGTTCTTTGCTTTGGGAACCATGGGACGTATTAAAAAGTGATGGTACTCCTTATCGTGTGTTTACCCCCTTCTATCGAAGAGGATGTCTCAATGCCAAAGAACCAAGAAGGCCTATAAAGGCCCCTACTAACATAAATTATTTTCCTATTAAATATTTTAAAAGTTTAACGATCGATGACCTTGATTTATTACCAAATCATAATTGGAAAGATAAAATAACAAACTCTTGGAATGTTGGTGAAGAAGCAGCTCTTTTAAGGTTAGATAACTTTATAGAAGCTGAATTAGATGGTTACAAAGAAGGTAGAAATTTCCCTACTAAGAAAAATGTGTCTCGATTATCTCCTCACTTACATTGGGGAGAAATTTCACCAAATACAGTATGGTACAAAATTAAAGATTTGAGTGATATTGGATTAAGGCATCAGCAAGATACAGATACATTTTTATCTGAGATGGGTTGGAGAGAGTTTTCTAACTCTTTATTATTTTATTTTCCAGAATTACCAAAGAAAAACTTACAAAATAAATTTGATAGATTTAAATGGGACAATAACAAATCAAAACTTAAATCATGGAAAATGGGTCAAACAGGTTATCCAATAGTAGATGCTGGCATGAGAGAGTTATGGTCAACAGGGTACATGCATAATAGATTAAGAATGATAGTTGGATCATTCTTGGTGAAAAATCTTTTATTACATTGGCATGAAGGAGAAAAATGGTTTTGGAATTGTTTAGTGGATGCTGATTTGGCAAGTAATAGTGCTAGTTGGCAATGGATTGCAGGGTGTGGAGCTGACGCAGCACCATATTTTAGAATTTTTAACCCTATTACTCAAGGTTTAAAATTTGATATTGATGGAGAATATGTTAGAAAATACGTACCAGAACTATCTAAACTCCCTAATAAATATTTGTTTAATCCTTGGGAAGCTTCACAAGAAATACTTGATAAAGCAAATATTGAATTAGGTAAAAACTATCCAAAACCAATAGTGGATTTAAAAACTTCAAGACAAGAAGCACTGTCAGCATTTGCAGAATTAAAAGTCTCTCAATAGATGGTTACAAAATTATATAAATATTTTTTTTTTGTAGTTTTATTTATTATTACTTATTTATTTTATATATTTCCATTTGAAATATTGAATAAATATTTATTGAATGAAAGTGTCAACTTCCAATATTCTTTGATAAATACTGCTATATTTTTTACACTTATAATTTATTACTTAAAGTCTCATAATACATTTAAACCTCTTAAAATATTTGTATATGAAGGTTTAGGAATTGGCTT
>ERZ807291.7471-NODE-7471-length-12609-cov-4.604429_pt1 | contig 12609 bp, 8 predicted proteins | sample MGYA00521257_ERZ807291 | MGnify/ENA primary metagenome ERZ807291 (study PRJEB31413, sample SAMN03169783) | marine metagenome | biome: Marine; feature: Water; material: Subsurface seawater | place: North Sea | collected 2011-04-28 | depth 1 m m ...
ATGTCAATTCAGAGATTGCTGATGGTGGTGGTGCGGTTTGTGATGGTGATCACTATCATTTTCATATAGGAACTGTTCCTGTGACCAATACGGTTGAGACGGGGGTTCCAAATACAACTTTTTACATGCGCATGCAGGTGTTTGGGTCTTTGTACAATTACACAGGCCCAGTCGATGGGATAATGGGCTCTTATTCCTGGAAAGGGGTACAACGTGGTTTGGCGGCAATGGGGTACCATGTCTTGGAGAGTGGGATTCCTGACTCAGATACATACGTAGCGATGCAGTCTATTAGTGCTCAGTATGGGTATGTCGGTCCGATCGACGGTGTCATGGGACCCAATTCTTATCGATATTTTTCAAGATTTTTAAATGAAGAGTTGTAATCCTAGACCCTTGTCAATCCAAAATTTGTGTCTATGATTTACCGTTGAAACCCTAACTCAACGGAGAAGAAATTATGGAACTGAACCCTCAACGTTTTCAGACTCAATTTCAACAAATTGAATCGGAGGTTGGCAAGGTCATGGTTGGTCAACAATCTGTCTTGCGTCGTGTTTTGTTGGGATTTTTAAGTGGTGGTCACATTTTGTTGGAAGGAGTGCCTGGGTTGGCCAAGACTTTGTTGATTCAAACATTGTCTGAAGTGATTGAAGCGGAGTTCTCTAGGATTCAATTTACTCCAGATATGTTGCCAGGTGATGTCACAGGAACACAGATTTTCAATCCAAAAGAAGGTACTTTTTCTATTCGAAAGGGGCCTGTATTTGCAAATCTTGTGTTGGCAGATGAAATCAACCGTGCGCCAGCGAAAGTGCAGGCCGCATTGTTGGAGGCGATGCAAGAAAAGCAGGTGACTCTTGGGGGAGATACTTTTGTGTTACCAAAGCCGTTTTTGGTGTTGGCGACACAGAATCCTGTTGAACAAGAGGGGACATATCCTTTGCCCGAAGCGCAGTTGGATCGTTTTGTCATGAAACTTCAAGTCGGATATCCTTCCCGAGATGAAGAGGTGAAGATTTTGGAACGTATGGCTGGTGTATCAGAGATTCCAACGGTCTCTAAAGTAGCAACATTGGATGATATTCTCAATGCACAACAGGCAGCCCAAAAAGTCTTTGTCGATGATAGAATCCGAGGATATACGGTCGATATTGTCACTGCAACTCGACGTCCTGGAGACTATCAGTGCGGTGAACTGGTCAATTTGATTGACAATGGTGCGTCTGTACGTGCGAGTATCAACTTGATCAAACTGTCAAAGGCACAAGCTTTATTGGATGGACGGGACTATGTCAGTCCACATGATATTAAAACCCTTGCCAAAGATGTGTTGCGTCATAGAATTGCGTTGAGTTATGAGGCTGAAGCTCAAGGAAAAGGGGCTGATGATATCATAGCGCATATACTTGATCGCATCGAAGTACCCTAAGTAGGGGAGGTTTCTGTGCAAGAATTGATGCAACAGGTTCGTCGATTGCAGATTCGAACCCGTAGACAAGTTTCGGATGTATTGGCGGGTGCCTATTTGAGTGTGTTTAAAGGTTCTGGTGTAGAATTTGACGAAGTACGTCCCTATGTACCGGGTGATGACGTTCGGAGTATTGACTGGAATGTGACAGCGCGAACGGGTGTGCCTCACATTAAACGGTTTGTAGAAGAGCGGGAACTGTCGATGATGTTGTTGGTGGATGTGTCTGCCTCGATGGACTGTGGCTCTGTAAAGAGCAAACGAGCCAGTGCGGCTGAATTTGGTGCATTGATCAGTTTTTCGGCGATGGCAAATCAAGACAAAGTCGGAGTGATGCTTTTTTCCAATCGTGATCATTTGTTCATTCCACCTCGAAAAGGACAACGTCACGGATTGAGAATTATCCGAGAACTTCTTTCCCCCAATTTTGACCAACCGGTATTGGCTCATGAGCGTACATGGTGGAGCCGATGGGCTCGATGGTGGCGACAAACGGGTCAAAAACACAATCGTCAAACAGATTTGAAAGCCGGATTGGAGTTTTGTCAGCAGATTTTGAAACGTCGATCGATTTTGTTTGTGGTTTCAGATTGTCGAGATGATGGATATTGGAAAGCATTACAGGGGTTGAATCAACGACATGATGTTGTACTGGTACAAATTGTAGATCCCATAGATGCGACATTGCCTGAGTTTGGACTGATGCGGGTCCAAGATGCTGAATCTGGTCAGCAACAATGGGTCGATCCACGGAGTCACAGTTGGAAAGTATTTCAACAGCACGCTCAATCTGAATTTATTGAATCGGTTGCTGAACGAACGCGCCGATCTGGAATTGATCACATTGTGTTGTCTACAGATCAAGATGCCATTGACCCATTGTTGCGGTTTATGCGACGTCGGGAGAAGAGGCGATGATGATGATGACGATGATGAATATGAAGGCTATAAGGGTGTTGGGTATCATCCTTCCCTTGTGGTTGGCTTGTGGTGAAGTACCGAATAGCAATCAAGGTTCCACCGAAGCACCCTCTATGAATACAGAGGGAAGCACAGCCATCTCCACTTCCACTATTTCTAAAGAAATACAACAAGGGCCAGTGTTGGTCAGAACTGTATTGACACCCGAAACTGTACGGTTGGGAGATCCATTTGAGTTGACATTGTCTGTGGATAGTGAAGATGGGATAGAAGTGGAGATGCCTCCATTTGGTGAAGCATTGGGTCGCTTGACGATTGTTGATTTTACACCGCGACAGGAGCGCACTGAGGTTGATGGTGTTCAACGTATTGTACACAGCCAATCGTATGGGTTGCAACCCAATCGAAGCGGTGAAGTGGTCATTCCAGCCTTGAGAGTTGGCTATCGTGTAGATGATGATGGTGATTGGCAAGAAGTCCTGACAGAACAGATCCCTGTCAGCGTCACGTCTATTTTACCGACGGATGGAGATTTGGTATACCAAAGTGCTCGGGTACGGTTGGGAGAACTGCCGGTGGAACAGCCTTGGATACCGTGGGCGTTTGGTGGTGTCGTGCTTTGCATGGTGGTGGGACTAGGTGTTTGGTGGATGCGTCGTAGGACGGTCTTGGAAAGTAGTCTATCTGCGTACGAACAAGCATCATACGATCTCAAAAAATTGCACGATCAATTGTCAACAGTACAAGAAGATGACCTAGATGCAGTTTATGCTGGACTCTCTAGTGTGTTGCGTGCGTATTTGGAGGGACGATTTGGTGTGTCCGCACTTGAGCAAACCACCGAGGAACTCCGTCAATCTTTGCCAGTGGAGGTACAGTTTCATCGTGCAGTCCTTTCCGAAGCCGATATTGAATCGATGTTGGTTTTTCTGTCTCAATGTGATGCTGTTAAATTTGCAGGTCAACAGTTTGATGTTGAGAATGCCGAATCTGGATTGAATATGCTCCGAAGACTGATTGAGAAGATACATCAAGCTTCCTTGAGTGTAGAAAGGGTGGAAGAGCACTCTGAAACATCTAAAGGAGGCGCATGATGGAGTGGTCGAGACTCGAATTTGCACAGCCGGCTTGGTTGTGGTTGTTGCCTTTGATTGCTTTGATGTATATTTTGATGCGTCGGAACCACCAGTCGCTGGTTGTATCAGATATACGTGGCTGGAATGAAGCGTTTGTTTCGTGGCGTATTCGGTTGATGTGGATTGTACCGTTGCTCATGAATGTGGGTATTGGAATCTGGATCGCAGCGGCCTCTTCTCCACGGATTGGGAATCGACAAACGGAAATCAAAAAAGATGGAATCGCTATGATGATGGTGGTGGATACATCCAGTTCTATGTTGGCCTTAGACTTGAGTGGAACACTACAAGAAGAAACGCGGTTGGATGTGGTTAAAAAAACCGTTGTGAATTTTGTCCAAGGGGGCAATGGATTTAGCGGTCGAGGCAATGATATGGTTGGACTGATTCGATTTGCTGGGTTTGCAGATACGTCTTGTCCTTTAACGTTTGATCATTTGAACCTGTCGACCATTACACACAATTTGGAAATTGTAACCAATCCGGAAGAAGACGGAACGGCCATTGGAGAGGCATTGACCTTAGCCGTCAGTCGATTGACAGAAACCACAGCCGATAGTAAGGTGATTGTCTTGTTGACAGATGGCTCCAACAATGCAGGTCTGGAAACCCCAGAAGTCGCAGCAAGTCTGGCAACGAGTCAAGATATCGTCATCTATTCGATTGGTGTTGGAAGCAATGGAATGGCTCCGATTCGCATTAGCGATCCCCGTACTGGACGCAGTCAGATTCGAACCATGCCGGTACAGATTGATGATGAGTTGCTCGAACGTATTTCCACTCAAACAGGGGGACGGTATTTTCGTGCAACCAATCGAGAGGGATTACAGCAGATTGTAGAAACCATCGATGAACTTGAAAAGACGACTTTAGAAGAAAAACGGTATCGCGAATACACGGAGTATTTCCCTGTATTATTGTTGTTGGGATTGTTGAGTATCGGCCTTTCTATTGTTCTTCAACATACAGTGTTTCGGAGGGTGGCATGAGTGATTGGAGGTTCTTGTCTTTGAACGCCATTCATTGGATTTGGCCAGTTTTGGGACTGGTTGTATGGTGGATGAGTCGTGTTTGGGGTGAAAGAGACGTGTTGAAGTCGTTGTTTCTTGCAAATGAGAGTTCTCTTAATTGGAATCGACAATTTCAATTGAAAGTCATTCATATCATTTTGATGGGACTGGCTATGAGCAGTGTTGTGGTGGCCCTCATGCAGCCTGTGACGTTTGGTCAAGAGTCTGTACAAGAAAGTTCGATAGAGGCAGACGTTGTGGTTGCGTTGGACCTTTCAAAAAGCATGTTGGCAGAGGATGCGCCTCCAAGTCGATTGGAACGGGCCAAGTACGAAGTCATGGAAATGGTGGATGCCATGCCAGGGTATCGCTTTGGGTTGGTTGGTTTTGCTGGAAGTGCCAGTGTATTGTGTCCTTTGACCAAAGATGTTGGTTTCTTTCAGATGATACTCAACAATGCCTCTCCAAAGTCCATCAGTCGTGGTGGAACAAGTATTGGTACAGCCATTCGAAAAGGTGTGGATACTTTTGCAGGGGGTACAGCACCCAAGTTGTTGATTGTGATTACGGATGGAGAGGACCATGACTCGGATCCAATAGGTGCAACGGATGCAGCAGTAGATTTGGGTATACCGATTGTCACGATTGGTTTTGGTTCTGAAGAGGGCGCTCCAATAACATTGACGGATGCAGAAACAGGAGCTCGAACGTCGTTAACGGATCGCGATGGCAACATTGTGATATCGCGATTGGATGGGGATTTACTTCGAGATGTAGCCATGAAAACGGAAGGCGCTTTCATTCCTGCAGGGGTATCCTCTTTGGACTTAGAAGGCATTGTAAAAGAGCACATTACACCCATTGTAGATGCTTCAAGTGTTCGTCAAACCACCACCGTAACACCGATTCACGGTAGGTGGATTGGATTTGGGTTGTTGTGTGTGTTGATGTCCCAGATACTTGCGGTTGTATATGGTCGTGAAGAATATGAAGGGGGGTTGGCATGATGTGGTTTTGGTTGGCCTGTGTAACGCCCGATGGAGAAGTGACTCCTCGTTCGGTGTACAACGATGGTTTGGCTTTGATGGCAGCTGAAAGTTGGACAGAGGCAGAGGAGAAGTTTTTAGACGCTCGAAATCAAGCCCGAACGGATCAGGCATTGCGAGCCAATTCTGCATACAACTTGGGGTTGACGTATGCTCAAGAAGCACAGTCTTTAGAGGAGAGTGATCCGGAAACAGCACAAGGACAGTATGAGCAAGCGATTTCATGGTTTCGGGATGTGATTCATCTGCAAGGAGAGAATGCAGAGGATGCGCGTCACAATTTAGCGGTTGCTTTGAAGGCTCAGCAGGGCTTGGCAGATCGATTGACACAGGGTGAAAATGGTTTTGCTCAACGATTGTCTCGTTTAATGGAAGACACTCAAGTCATCAGGCAATCTATTCAAGAGTTGATTTGGAAGATGGATCTTCATGGAGATCGTGAACGACCTGCAGGGTACGAAGAAGGCATGATTCAGTTGGCTGTTCGTGTGCGTGAGTTGGGTGCGGATGGATTGGAGATAGCCAATCTTGCTGGGGACACCATTGCTCAGTTGGAACAAATCCCTGAAGACCAACGGAAACCTGAAGAACAAAATCAGTTGATGATGATGAAACTTTTTGTACCCTATATGGATCTGGGTCGCGAAGAGATATTCAATGCGCGTCGACAATTGCGCCGACTCAAGGCACCAGATTCTTTACATGAACTAGACGATGCCATGCAGCAGTTCATTCGCGCTCAAGATCAATTGCTTGCACCTCCAGAACGATTGAAGGCATTGGTCAATGCACAAACACAAGTGTTGCAACAAGTGGGTATGGTCGCTGAGTCTGAGGCAGGAACATTTAGGATTCAGGGACAGCAAGTACCATTGCCCAGTTGGTTGACAACAGAGTGGTTGACCTCTCAAGAGGAAGGTGTCTTGAGTCGAACTCAAGAGTTGGGATTGTATTTTCAACTGTGGTCTCAAAGTTTGCAGACGCAGCCACAACATTCGACTGGAGAAGCCGTTGAAGGTGACCCATTTTTGAAAGACAGCATTGAACGCGCCAGCACAGCAACCCAAGAGTCCATCCGTTGGATGAGTAAGTCCAATGATGATCTGGCGCTAGAAAATCTAATGGGTGCACAAGAATCTCAGCAGAAAGCCTTGCGGTCATTGATGTTGGCTTGGGAAAACTTTTCGGATGTCAAAACCGTTGTCGAATGGACTCATCGTGACAATCAACTGATGAAGGGATTGCTACTTGGCACAGAACAAATTGTAGAATTGTTTCCAGAGGAAGAAAATCGAGAGATTGAGTATCAGAGATTGTTGGAGCAGAATCAAGTACGGTTGACCCGCTTAGAGACATTGCTCAATCAAGAAAAGAGTACAGCGTTACAGCAAGCGCAACAATCAGAAACAGATACTGCACAAGAGGGTGAGGTCAATCCGATCGAACAAATAGAACAGATGTATACCATGGCTCAAGAGCAAAGACAGATTGCCTTGGATGCCCTCGAGCGAGTACAAGCAGACTCTACGACTTTAGAGACAGCACTTACAGAATTGGATGTCGTTAACGATGCGGTGAGGCAGTTGAGAATGATGTTCTTTACGTTGATTGAACACTTGCAAGATGCTGCCCAACAACAAGAAGAGTTGTGGCAACGTACGGGGACCAATGTCGTCAAACCATACGAGGATATGTTGTTGGACATACCCGTTTTGACGATGGAACAAGATATGTTGAAACAACGTGTGGGCATGATTTCTACAGAATTACAAAGTATGGCTGATGAAATGGCTTCACAAGGTAAGTCTCAAGAATCTGAGTCTTTGGGAGATGCTTTTGTTGAGACCGGTTTGGCAACGAACTTTATGCAAGATGTTGTGGATGGATTTACAGAGGCCATTTCCGATCCCACAACGTCCTATGATGTTTCCGAAATGGTCAGTGATCAACAACAGGCGCTAGAAGCCTTATTGAGAGCCATTCAAGCCTTGCAACCTCCTCAACAAGGTGATCAAGAAGACCAACAAGATCAAGAAGAAGATCAAGAGGGCGAACAAAATCAAGATCAGCAACAAGAACAACAGGCTGGAGACATGAGTCAACGTGAGGCGCAAAGAAAAATGCAGGCAGCCAAAGAAAAAGAGGCCAAACGAGATCAAGAGCAAGAAGAACAGGCTACGGTTGTAGGTGGGTTTGTGGAGAAAGATTGGTGATGTTTTTGTATTGTGTAACAGCCTTTGCATTCGCTCAAGAAGTGCAACTCAATATTGACAACAATCAAATTATTGTTGGTGTTCCAACTGTGTTGACGGTTTTGGCAACGGGGTTTGAAGAAGATCCTGCACCCGAGGTTGGCGAGTGGTCAATTCAAGGTCGAAATCGAGACGCGGTTCAAGTTGATTTTTTGGGTGTAGACCCTATGGTTTCTCGTCAAACCAGTATCATCAACGGACGGAGAAGCGATACTGTAAATGTTCGTTATGCTTATCGGTATCGATTGATGGTGGACAAAGAAGGGGATTATCAGATCCCAACCATTCAAGTGACTCAAGGGGATGTGTCCGCAACATCTAGACCTGGTAGATTTAAGGTTACCGAGGCTCCAACGACGCCAGAAATGGCCATTGAATTGGAGATTCCATCGACAACAGTATGGGTTGGGCAAACAATTCCTTTGAATATTGATGTGTATTTACAACGAGATATTGGAGATTTGAGTGTTGTCGTTCCGCTCTTTGATGAATTTCCTGTTCAACCTTCATCTACAGAGACAACAACACAACAATTCACACTGACAACTGTACATGGTGATATGGATTTGCCAATTGTTCAAGAGCGTGTACGCAAAGGGAACCAAGAGTATACTCGAGTTCGTATGATGGCAGAAACGACGTTGACCAAAGCAGGAAACATCGAAGTGCCACCATCTCGTATATTGGCAAATATGGTGGTTGGGCAACAACGTGGAAGATTGGGGTTTTCTAGAAGTCAGTATCAACTTTTTCAAGCGAAAGACACTCAAAAGACATTGGAAGTACGTCCTTTACCGCTTAAGGATAAACCAGACTCTTTTTCGGGCGCAGTGGGAGATTCTTTTTCCATGGTGGTTCGTGCCAACAAAACAGTTGTGGCTGTTGGTGAGCCGATTCCCATTGAAGTTGAAGTTCGTGGAAAAGGCACATTGGCGGGAATACAGTTGCCTAATTTTGAGGCTTTGGGGTTGGATGAAAGGGTGTTTGAAACCCCTACTCAGCCTCCATTGGGGATTGACAATGATGATGGAGGCAAGGTTTTCTCCTTTTCTGTTCGTTTAAAGTCGGCTGATGTACGTGAAATACCAACATTGGACTTTGGGTATTTTGATCCGTCAAAGGGAAGTTATCATCACGCATACACTCAACCGATTGCCCTTTCTGTATCGGGTAGTAAAGTCGTATCTTCGGCGGAAGTGATCTCTAGTGGCCCTACCTCAACAACAGTATCTACGACTCGAGAAGATTCTCTATCGACAAGTAATTTTGAGTTAAGTTGGCATACAGGTTCTTCGGAGCAACTTGCAACACTTCCATGGTTGAAAATAACAGCTGCCGTTCATGGTTTTGTATTTTTAGGCTGGATTCTGTTTGGGTGGAGAGACCGTACGAAAGATATTCGCGCTCAGCAATCCTCTAAAAAAGAATCGAAACGTGTATTGGCCAAATTACTACCAACCCTAGAAACCACGGCGGCAGCAGAGGTATCTTCTACTTTATCCAGTGCGTTGAAAATATATGGAAAAGAATTTGATGTATCTGTCAGTGATATTATTCAACAAATCGAAATTGAAAGTTATGCACCTTCTGCAAAGACACGTCCGTTGTCAGATTCATTAAGACAGCTGATAAAAGGTATTTTACTGCTGCTGTCTATGGTGTGTGTATTGAATGTTTCACCCGCCAAAGCAGAAACGATACCCCTCGAAGGGTTTGAAACCGAATATCGTACAGCGATGACCCTGACGTCTTATGCTGAGCGTCGAGCAGCGATGCTCCAACTTCAAGACGAGTTACAAAGATATGTTGAGGACTATCCTGAAGATTCAAGCGCATGGGTGAATTTAGGAACTGTTTCCATACAGATTTCTGATCGCGGTAGGGCGGTGGTGGCCTATTCGAAGGCTAAAGCATTGGGTACACAATCTTCTCAGGTAGTCGAGAATCTACAAGGGTTGGAAAATCAGTTGCCATCTTGGGTACAACGAAAAACATCGAGTGTGTGGCAGGATGTCTTGTTTTGGACGACATGGTCGACTTCTGTACAATGGATTGCTCTCAATATTTGTGGTATTCTTGGATTGTTGGGAACGCAAAGGTGGAAATGGGCTCGATTGTTGATTGTTCCATGGTTTGCATTGGCTACGGGACTTATGCTTGGTTGGTTGGATATGCAAGAGCCAGTAGTTGTCATCATGGAGTCCTCCCCATTGAGAACAGCAGACCATGCCCAAGCTCCTTTGGTTCGGAATGATTGGCTTCCAACGGGTACTCAACTAAAAGTTCTTCAAACCCAAGAAGAGTGGGTTCAAGTTGAACTGTCCAGTGGTGTGGAAGGATGGCTTCCTGTCAAAGACATTGAGAAACTTTGATCCCTGTTGTATCCCTGTTGTATTTGCTGTGCTGCATCCGGATGAAGTACATCTTGCAAATGGATATGCAAATTCATTTTCAAGAGTGTTATAATACAGGAAGAGTGGTTGGATACATGATGAGTTGAGGATGCGATGCAGACATTTTGGAGTATGGGAACCCTAGGGCTTATGCTCTCGGCGTGTGGTGATGCAGACAAAGATCAGACGGTCGAAGAAGAAGATGTGGTTGAAGAGTTTAATGAGTCTCCAATCATTGAATTGATAACTCCGACGGACGGTGAGGCTTTTTATTTGAATCTTGGTGTTCCCATTTCCGTTCAGATATCTGATATTGAAGACGAAGTAACTTCTTTATCGTTGACCATAGATTCAGATATCGCAGGTCGAGTAGAGTCTGAATGGGATATCGAATCGGACGGTTTGTCTACGAGTACACTGTCACTTGTTGTAGGAATACATCAACTTACCGTTGTCGTAACCGATTCCAATGGAGCAACGGCTGAAGCAGCAGTGTCTGTGGAGATTCTGGGTCCCAATACAGATCCGGATTGTGAGATTGTCTCCCCAGATTCAGGACGCTGGTTTGAAGAGGGAGAGTTGATTGAGTTCGTAGGTGTGGTGTCAGATTCAGAGCAAGGTTCTCAAGGATTGACGGTCGAATGGCTTGATCAAGGAGAACTGTTGACGACGACCACGCCCGACATAAACGGAAATGTGATTGCCAATATCCCATTGCTGGAAGGTCAACGTTCAATATCAATGCAGGTGTCGGATTCCTATGGTGGAGTGTGTACGACGGATATTGGTGTGAATGTAGGGATTTCACCAGAGTTGACCCTTCGTTCTCCTACTGAGGGAGATGTGATAACACATGAAGAGATCGTCAACTTATGGGTAGAAGTGGTGGATGTTGGACCTCAAGATGTTTTTCAAGAAACGACGGTACAATGGATCAGTGATATTGATGGCGTTGTCTTTGAAGGCATGACAGTGGAAGGGACTTCATTGCACTCATTGGACACATTGTCTCCAGGCGTTCACACATTGACTGTTACCGCAACCGATGAAGAGACGTTGATGAGTAGTGAAAGTTTATCCATTCGAATCAATCGTCTCCCAGAGATTCAATCGCTAGAGTTGGCACCGAATCCCATTTATACAACAGATGATCTTGTGGCCACTGCGGTGATTGTGGATCTGGATTTGGACTTGACCAATACGATTTATCAATGGTATGAAAATGAAGTGTTGACGGGTGTAATGGGAGGTGTTGTACCATCAACAGATATTCACTCTGGGGATGAATGGCGCTTGGTTGTGACGCCAAATGATGGTTACATCAACGGTGTACCACAAGAGATTAGCATCATTGTTTCTAATACATCTCCATCCGTATCCAATGTTGCCATCTCTCCTACTGGTACTGTGTATAATGACGATACGGTAACGTGTACGAGTGCAGCCTTTGATCCAGATCAGACGATTGTTCCAGTGTACCAATGGACGGTAGGAGGGACCAACTACATCTCCAACTCCATAGATTTGACGACAACGGTTGGTTTGCCTGGAGATACTGTATTGTGTGAAGTATTTGCCACAGACGATGAGGGTGTCACCGTGAGTTCTACGGACTCCTTGGTATTGAGCAATAGAGCCCCTCAAGTTTCTCAAGTGGCGATAGATATACTGAGTCCAACAACCAATGATCTGGTGACATGTTCAGCAAGTATTGTAGATCCAGATGGTGAAAGTTTGGAGGTTGAGTATGTTTGGCAAGTCGGTGGCGTTACGTTGGCAACTGGATCAACGGTCGACTTGTCTGGCATCTCTCTAAATCCGAATGAATCTTTGATGTGCTTAGTTGAAGTGGAAGATGGAATGGGGAGTGTTGCAAGCGGTTCGACTACTGTTCTTATTCAAAATACTCCACCGGTTGTCAACACTGTCAATTTAACACCACCATCCCCCACAGCGGTTGATGTACTTACATGTACGGCAACCGTATCTGATGCTGATGGGGAAACGTTGTCGACAGTGATTGAGTTTTCTCATCAAGGGAATATTCTCTATACCCACACGGCGGACACAGCCTCTTTTACACCGACAGATTATGGCTTGGGTTCTGGAAATCTTGTTCTTTGTACGGCCACAACATCTGATGGATATGGTGGTACGGATCAAGCCACTGACAGTGTTACGTTGGATTCTTCGGCACCTTCGTTGAGCAATGTAAGCATATCTCCCAATACAATTTACACTGGTACGACTGCAATGTGCTCTGGTACTGCAGTAGATCCCAATGATGGAAATATTACTTCAAGCATTCAATATCAGTGGGAGATTAACGGTAGTGTCGTCTCAACAGGATCTCGTATGCCGTCTTCTGCTTGAAAAAAAA
>ERZ807291.7477-NODE-7477-length-12596-cov-78.171517_pt1 | contig 12596 bp, 8 predicted proteins | sample MGYA00521257_ERZ807291 | MGnify/ENA primary metagenome ERZ807291 (study PRJEB31413, sample SAMN03169783) | marine metagenome | biome: Marine; feature: Water; material: Subsurface seawater | place: North Sea | collected 2011-04-28 | depth 1 m m ...
CCCCTTGGGTGTAAACCAAGTGCTCTGAACCAACTGAGCTAAGCGCCCTTGCGGGATGCAAATATAGAATAGTTTATCTTGTTTACAAAGAGTTTTTTAAAGAATTTCAGCAACAACAAAAGTACTTCCACCTACATAAATAAAATCGTTATGCTCTGCATTCTTAGCCGCTGATTTATAGGCTATCTCTACACTTTCGTAGGCATTTGCATTAAGAGTATATTTCTCGGCTAGATTCATTAAAACAGAAATCTCTTCTGCCCTACCAATGTTAGGAACACAAAAATAGTATGTAGCATTTTGTGGAAGTAGGCTAAAAATTAATTCTAAATTCTTATCCTTTACAAAACCCAGAACCAAATGTAACTTATGAAAAGTAGTTTGTTTGATTTGCTCAATCACAAAAGCAAATCCGGCTGCATTGTGAGTAACGTCTGCAACGACCAAAGGATTCTTGTCTAGCATCTGCCAACGACCTTGCAAATGAGTATTAGAAACTACCTGCTGCAGCCCTATTCGTATGTGCTCTTCGTGGAGTTGATCCAAGTGGAGCGTTTGTAGAGCTACTATTGCAGTATGCTTGTTTTTCTTTTGATACAGACCGTTTAGATCCGTTTGATATGGCTTTACTTCAACTGTATCTGCCCAAACAATTGGGGCCTTCAATTCGTCTGCTATTGTCTTAAAAACAGTTGTGGTTTCTTCTTGGGTCTCTCCTATAACAACTGGAATGTTTTTTTTAATAATCCCTGCTTTCTCACCAGCAATTGCTTCTAACGTATTTCCCAAAAATTGCGTGTGATCAAATCCTATGTTGGTTATGACTGCGAGTATTGGACTGATGACATTAGTCGCATCTAACCTCCCTCCTAACCCAACCTCAACAACTGCAAAATCGATTTGCTGTTCTTTAAAATAGGCAAATGACATTCCAACAGTAAGCTCAAAGAACGAAAGTTGAGCTTCTAGAAAATAGGCTTTATGCTCTTGAACAAAAGAAACTACAAAAGCGGTTTCAATTGCAATACCATTGATGCGTATACGTTCAGAAAAATCCTTTAGGTGTGGAGAAGTATATAAACCTACTTTGTATCCTGCCTCCATCAGTACCGACGTAATCATATGGGCAGTAGACCCTTTCCCATTAGTACCTGCAACGTGAATAGAAGAAAACTCCTTGTGTGGATCTCCTAAATACCCCATAAAGGCCTCCATTTTCTCCAATCCAGGTTTATAAGCCGATGCGCCTTGTCGCTGATACATGGGCAATTGCTCATAGAGCCAGGTTCGAATCTCTTCGTATGTATTCAAAATTATTCGCCTAATTTAAAATTAACAACAACAAAACCAACTTGTTTACTTGGAGCGTTTGAATCAGAAAACCATTTGTGCATAAAGGCTGTTTTTTTAGCCGGATCCAATAAGCATGGATGAGAATTTGTGGTTCCTTTCACCCCAGCTTCAGCTGCGATCACACTTCCGTTTTTATCAACAGTAATACGAACGACAACTACACCTTCTTGATTACATTCTTGCGTAACAGATCCTTGATTCTGAAGGCTTCTTCCATTTAAACCAAAGCCGCTTCCTTTTCCTCCAAGTCCGGCAGTTCCATAATAACTACTGGCATACGGATTCCCCTCAATCTTGCCTTTATCTCCAGGGGTTTGGTCGTCTCCCTCACCTTCCTGGGTTTCTCCAGACTTATCGGGAGCTTTCAATAAATTTGAAAGTACTTGCTTGGTCGATTTTGAAACCGTTGGCTTGGGAGGCTCAACTTTCTTAACTTCTTCTTGCACTTCTTTAGGTGGAGCTTTCGATTCTTTTACTTTGGGCTTAGGAGCAGTTTTTGTTTCTTTTTTAACAACAGGAACAGAAGCCTCCTTTTGCGTTGCTACTTTTGGGATTTTTATTGCAGCTACTTTTGGTGTTGCTTTGGGAGCTTCGGTCTGGGGTTGTACTTTTTGTTGTTCCACTTGTTTGGGCGGAAGTTTTGGCTGAGTATTTCCTTGTCCTTGGGTAGCTGTTCCAAAGTTAACTTCCATACCATAGGAAATGGGTGGATCGAAATACGAAAGGCCTATCAAAGAGAAAAACAGCAACAACAACAGCGTAATCATACTCGTAAGTAGCGCTGATTTTTTTTTATGTGGCGTGTTTAGAAAACCCATGATCAAATGTTATTGTGCATCTACTGCTAAAACGATTTTTATAGAATTTTGATTCGCGATACCCATTACATAAACAACTTCTTCAATAGGGACATTTTTCTCTGCACGTAAAACAATTACTCTAGAGTCTGATTTACTCAAAATGCTTAATAATTGTGACTGTAAACGGCTTTTGGCAACTACTATGTCATCGATATAAAAGCGTTTGTTTTTATTAATCGTTACGGTGATAGCACTTCTGTTTTCAGTTTTCCCTTTAGCTTGGGGTAATTTAACCTTAATAGTATCGAGTTGTTTGGTCAAGGTAGATGCAATCATAAAAAAAATGAGCAGCAAAAACACAATATCCGTCATAGACGACATATTGAATTCGGGAGTTATTTTATTTCTTCCTTTAAGATTCATTAGGCAGCAGGTTCATTAAGTAAATCTAAAAACTCAAAAGATATAGCTTCCATTTGATATACAACCTTAGAGGTTTTTGCAACCAAATGATTGAACGTTATATAACCAATTATTCCAACAATCAATCCAGCTACTGTTGTTGTCATTGCAGTGTACAAACCATCGGACAAGAGCTTCATATCAATATTCCCGCCAGCATTCGAGATTTCAAAAATGGATAAAATCATTCCGATTACAGTACCAAGAAAACCTAACATTGGAGCTGCTCCAGCTATGGTAGCCAAAACACTTACGTTTTTCTCAAGCTTATATACTTCTAAGCGACCTGCATTCTCTATTGTGGTGTTGATATCTTCAAGTGGTTTCCCTATTCTTGTAATTCCTTTGGCGATCAAACGAGCAACGGGTACATCTTCTTTCAAGCAGAGGGCTTGCGCTGTTTCAATTTTGCCTTGAGAAACAAACAAACGAATTTGATCCATGAAATTATCATCAATTTTTAAGGCAGAGCGGATGGCAAACCAACGCTCAAAATAGATGTAAAGTGCTATAATCAATAACAAAAACAGTAGGCCTATGATGAGCTGACCGCCCAAACCTCCGTTTTTAATTAACTCAATAAGAGATAGTGTTTTCTCTGTTCGTAACTCTTCTGTAACTTGTATAAAAAAAGACATCTTCATTCTGTTGGTGTATGGTTTTAACTATAGAACGATAAAGCTGCCAATTAAGTATAAATTACATGATAAAATCACGTAATAACATGAAGGTAAGAGAGCCAGAAATGAATCCTAGAAAAGCCAACCACGATATGTTTTTGAAATACCAGAAGAAGTCGATCTTTTCCATCCCCATCGCTACTACTCCGGCAGCAGAGCCAATAATCAACATGCTTCCACCTGTACCAGCTGAAAAAGCGATGAAGTGCCACAAAGGATTATCCATTGGTTCAGAAAACATTCCAATACTTGCTGCTACCAAGGGTACGTTATCGATAACGGCAGATCCTATTCCCAACAACATGATTACAATATCAGTATTGGGTATTGCTGTGTTGAGCGTTTCTGCAAAACCAAATAGCATCCCTAAAGACTCAAGAGCTGCTACAGCCAGTAAAATCCCTAAAAAGAAAAGAATACTTGGTAATTCGATTTTTGATAGTGACTTGTGAACTGGACTATGGTGTGCAGCAGAATCACTGTCTGCATCTATTGAGGTTATGTTAATCTTAGTTGCACTAAAAATCTCCGCAAAGGTAGAAACAACAGCCAAGGAGAACATCATTCCAACGTAAGGAGGTAGGTGTGTTATGGTTTTAAAAACAGGAACAAAAACAATTGCGGCAAGACCTAAATACAACATAGTAGAACCGTATTTATGAATTACTTCATCGTCTTCTTCGTCATTTGCTTCGATATCTCCTTTGAAAGCAGGTAATAAAGAGGCAACAAAAACTGGTACTACTACACAAACTACAGAAGGAATGAAAAGGTATGAGATCAGTTTCAACGTAGTTACTTTGTTGGCAATCCACAACATGGTTGTGGTCACATCGCCGATTGGAGACCAAGCACCCCCGGCATTCGCCGATATAATAATGAGTCCTGCAAACCAAAGTCGTGTATCACGATCACCAATTACCTTTTGTAAAATTGTTATTAGAACAATCGTTGCGGTAAGGTTGTCGATGATTGCTGACAATATGAATGCGAGTATTGCAAAAATCCAGAGAAGGGCTTTCTTGGATTTGGTTTTAATGAATGATTTGATAGTAGAAAACCCATTGAAATAATCGATGATTTCAACAATAGTCATTGCACCCAAAAGGAAAATTATGATTTCGGCTGTCTTCCCTAAGTGGTGTAATAAAATCTCTTCAATATGTGTTGGAACCAATTGCTTTAAACTAGTGTCTACCTCAAAAACCGGCATGTGATTTAAAGCAATAATTGCCCAGAGTATTGCCATCATGGCTAGAGCTGGGATTAATTTATCTATTTTCAACGTATGTTCTAATGTAATGGCTAGGTAGCCTAAAATAAAAATAGATACTAAAATGATTTCCATATAGATACGTTTTGAAACTCTTTTAAAACCAAAAGAGGTGATTTTTTACTTTAAATAACCGGACTAAAATATAAATTATATCCCAATTAAAGCTTAATTATGTTCAAATATAACTCCAGTCGAATGGTTATGTCGAGCGCCCGTAACAGAAGCAAAACAGTTATCCACCCCACAATACTTTAGGAGTCCTAAAAACCCGAAAATCATTGCCTCCTTATAATCAATCATTAAGTCGCTTGGAATGCATATTTCTGCTGTACTTGTTTTTTGAATTTGTTGCATTAAAAAAAGATTATGAGTCCCGCCACCGGTAAATAATATTTTTCCAGATGTAGGTAATACGTTTAGAAGTTGCGTGGCAAGGTGAACCGAATACGTATGCATTAAATCAGCAACTCGCTCTTGTTGGTAGGTAACAAAAATCGGCGTTAATTGCTCCGTTATCCACTCTACTCCAAGCGATTTCGGAAACGCCAAGCTGTAATAAGCTAACGAGTTAAGCTCTTCGAGAAGGTCTGGAATCAAATGCCCTTGAGCGGCTATCTTTCCATCCGCATCATAGGGGAGATTAAGCTTTTGTGCAAACGTATTAAAAACCAAATTCGCAGCTGCCACATCAAAGGCAATGAGGTGTTCTTGTTTCAATAAACTGATGTTTGCAAAACCGCCTAAGTTGACACAGGCCGCATAATCCGAAAAAAGTTGGAATTCCCCCCCAGGAACTAGAGGAGCACCTTGACCTCCAAAGGCAACATCCTGAGCTCTAAAATCACAAACAACAGTTATCTTTAAATACGAAGACAATTCTCTTTGATTTCCAATTTGAAACGTAATGCCTTGATCTGGTTTATGATGCACAGTATGCCCATGAGAACAGACCAAGTCAATTATATAAGAGGGATTTTGAGCTATGAAAAGCTGAATTTGTTCTGCCAAATAAGTCGTATAATCTCGATTTAAAATAGCCAATGCCTCAGCCTCCAAAAAACGTGCATTTTCTAGTTGTTTCTGCCAAGAATCAGGATAGGGTGTTGTTGTTGTTGACACATAACGATACGTCCATTTCCCTTTGATCAAATTAAACTCAACCAAAGCTAAGTCAAGACCATCCAGAGAGGTTCCAGACATGACTCCAATCACGTAAAAGTGTTCTTTTTTCATCTTGAATTAATTTTCAATTAAATACAGGCCAAACATTAAACAACAGTAAATGAGACTGAATTTTGAATTAATCCCAAAAATAGGAAGATAATTTAATGAATTCTAAAAAAAGGGATTGAGAAAATCAATTCTCTTTAACAAGGTAAATTTTTGATGATCCACATGGCTAGAAGGAATCAAAATACTTTATTTTTGAGACACTAACAAAACCAACAATATATGTTACCAGAAAAACAAGGTTTGTATTCTCCTGATTATGAACACGATAATTGCGGAGCAGGATTCATTTGCAGTCTCAAAGGGAAAAAAACCAATGACATTATTGGTAAAGCCCTTGATATTCTAGTAAAATTAGAACACAGAGGTGCTGTTAGTTCTGATGGAAAAACAGGAGATGGAGCTGGAATTCTCATTGAAATTCCACATGATTTCATGGTGAAAAATTGTTCTTTCGAACTTCCTGAAGCCCATCAATACGCAGTTGGGATGGTTTTTTTACCTCAAAAAGAGAATCAACGTGATTTCTGTACTGCGCTTTTTGAAGAAGAGATTACAAAACAAGGTTTATCCATTCTAGGATGGAGAAAGGTTCCTGTAAACCGTTCTGTCGTTGGTCGTATTGCGCAACAAACTGAACCCTATGTAGGGCAGGTTTTTGTTGGCAAAGGCGAAGAAGATTTATCGGATCATGAATTCAATGTAAAACTTTTCATTGCTAGGAAAATAGCTGAGCATAAAATCATTGCATCAAAACTCTCACAGAGTCAATATTTTTATTTTCCAAGCCTCTCTACCCATACACTCATATACAAAGGATTGTTAGTTCCTGAAGATATTGAAGCATATTACCTAGACTTATCAGAGCCTCTAGTAGTAACTCGTTTGGCATTAGTTCACCAACGTTTTTCGACCAACACTTTCCCTACATGGGATTTAGCACAACCGTTTCGTTATATGTGCCACAACGGAGAAATCAACACCTTTAGAGGTAACGCTAGTCGTATGCAAATACGTGAAGAACTCTTTAAAAGTGATTTGATTGGTGATGAAATCAAAGAAATACTCCCGGTTATATTAAAAGGAAAGTCAGATTCTGCATCTATGGATATGGTCGTAGAATTATTATTGGCTACAGGAAGATCGCTTCCAGAAGTAATGATGATGTTGGTTCCCGAAGCTTGGGAAAAACACAAATCAATGGATCCGCTTAAAAAAGCATTTTATCAATACAACTCTTGTGTAATGGAGCCATGGGATGGTCCTGCTTCCATACCGTTTACCGATGGTAAATACATTGGAGCATTATTGGATCGAAATGGGCTTCGCCCTTCCCGATATACCGTCACAAAAGATGGGTATGTAGTAATGTCTTCTGAAGCTGGAGTTTTGGATATTGAACCTGCCAATGTAGAAAAGCATGGACGTTTAATGCCGGGAAGAATGTTCCTTGTAAATATGGATGAAGGCCGTATTATTGAAGACGAAGAAATTAAAACTAAAGTTGTTTCTGAACGTCCGTATCAAGAATGGATCGACAAACACTTGCTAAAATTATCTGAAGTTCCTTACACCGGAAATCACGTGACTGTTGAGTCTGAAGATTATGATACGCGGTTGCGAATTTTTGGATATACCCAAGAAGATTTTAAAACCTTAATCCTCCCGATGAGTATTCAAGGGAAAGAAGCAATTGGTTCTATGGGAACCGATACACCTTTGGCTGTACTTTCAGATCGTCCACAATTACTATACAACTACTTCAAACAACTTTTTGCTCAGGTTACCAATCCGCCTTTAGATGGAATCCGAGAAGAGATCGTTACCGATACATCGTTATCTATAGGAAGTGAAATGAATCTTTTTGATGTTTCTGAAGATCACGCCAAAAAACTAAGCATCCAAAACCCCGTTATTTCAAATGAAGATTTAGATAAAATCAAATACATTGATCATGCGGATTATAAGTCGGTTTCTATCTCTACACTTTATCCTCTTGAAAAAGGTGTAAATGGATTAGAAAATGCACTAGAAAATATCATAACTGAAATTGAAAAAGCAATTGAGACTGGAGTCAATATTGTTATTCTATCCGATCGTGGCGTTGCGGCTACCATGGCTCCTATTCCAATGTTGCTGGCTTGTGCTCACACACATAATTCATTTAAGCGTCTCAAGAAAAGATCCAAATTTGAAATTGTAATTGAATCTGCTGAACCACGTGAACCGCATCACTTCTCTTGCTTGTTCGGATATGGTGCAAGTGCAATTAATCCTTATATGGTTAATGAGATTATTGCGGATCAAGTTCAAGTGAAAAACATAAAAGGAATTGATGCTGATGTTGCAATTCAAAATTTCAACAAAGCCATTGCTACTGGGATTGTTAAAGTGATGAATAAAATCGGAATTTCAACGTTAAAGTCCTACCGTGGTGCTCAAATTTTTGAAGCCCTCGGATTGAGTGATCAACTCGTTGATAGCTACTTCTGTAATACAGCTACTCGTATTGAAGGAATTGGGTTGTATGAAATCGAAAAAGAAATTTCACGCCGTCAGAAAAAAGCATTTGATCTAGAAAGTCTTTCTGGATTGGATTTAGAAATTGGTGGCGAATATCGCTGGAGAAGAAATGGCGAAGCGCATATGCTAAACCCAACAACAATTGCAAAACTTCAGCAAGCTGTAAACCAAAACAATTTTGAAAGTTATGAGGTTTACTCGAAAATGGTAAATGAACAAACCGAAAAGCTAATGACCCTAAGAGGGCTGTTTGAATTTTCTAGCTTTGATCCTATTCCAATTGAAGAGGTAGAACCATGGACGGAAATCGTAAAAAGATTCAAAACTGGTGCCATGTCGTTGGGATCTATCAGTGCAGAAGCACATGAAAACTTGGCCATTGCGATGAATCGTATTGGAGGAAAAAGTAATTCTGGTGAAGGTGGGGAAGATGCCAAACGTTTCCAACCCGATAACAATGGAAACTGGAGAAACAGTGCCATCAAACAGGTAGCATCTGGACGCTTTGGTGTTACCAGTCACTATTTGAGTTCTGCAAAAGAAATACAAATTAAAATGGCTCAAGGAGCCAAGCCTGGAGAAGGAGGACAACTTCCTGGTCCCAAGGTCAATCCTTATATTGCGTCGGTAAGAAACTCAACACCTTATGTTGGTTTAATCTCTCCACCTCCGCATCACGATATTTATTCGATCGAGGATTTAGCACAATTAATTTTTGATTTAAAGAATGCTAACCGAGAAGCTCGTGTAAACGTAAAATTAGTTTCTGAAGTAGGTGTAGGAACCATTGCAGCTGGTGTGGCCAAAGCCAAAGCAGATGTGATTTTGATCTCTGGTTTCGATGGTGGAACGGGAGCTTCTCCCCTTACCTCGCTAAAACACGCCGGACTTCCTTGGGAATTAGGAATTGCAGAAGCACAACAAACACTCGTTATGAACGATCTTCGTAACCGTATTGTTTTGGAGTGTGACGGTCAAATGAAAACTGGACGTGATGTAGCCATAGCATGTCTACTGGGCGCTGAAGAATTCGGATTCTCAACAGCACCGCTTGTAGCTTCAGGTTGTATTATGATGCGTGCGTGTCACTTGAACACCTGCCCTGTTGGAATTGCAACGCAAGACCCCGAATTGAGAAAGAATTTCAAAGGAAAACCAGAACACGTAATCAACTTCATGTACTTTGTTGCAGAAGAATTGAGAGCGATTATGGCACAACTTGGATTCCGAAGTATAGACGAAATGGTTGGTCAATCGCAAAAAATTAATATGAAAAAAGCGGTTGAACATTATAAAGCTCAGGGTATTGATCTTTCTAAAATCCTATACAAGCCAGAAGTTGGGGCTGATGTAAAACTTCACAATACACAAAAACAAGATCACGGACTCGAAAATGTCCTTGATTTCAAAATAATTGAAGCTGCTCACCCAGCAATCTACAGAAAGGATCAACAACATTTGGACTTCCCTATTTGCAACACCGATCGAACCGTTGGGGCGATTTTGAGTAATGAAATTTCTAAAATGCACGGTGCTCCCGGATTACCAGAAGACACCTTAAGTTTGAAGTTTACGGGAACTGCTGGACAGAGTTTTGGCGCATTTGCTGCAAAAGGCTTGTTCATGAAAGTATCTGGAACCTGTAATGATTACTTCGGGAAAGGACTCTCTGGAGCAAAACTAATTGCTCAGGTACCCGAAGAAGCGACATTCAAAGCTGATGAAAACATCATCATTGGAAACGTTGCACTTTATGGGGCAGTAACAGGTGAAGCCTACATAAACGGAATTGCCGGAGAACGTTTTTGTGTTCGAAACTCTGGAGCAACTGCTGTTGTAGAAGGGATTGGAGATCACGGTTGTGAATATATGACAGGAGGTATCGCTTTAATCCTAGGAGAAACAGGACGTAACTTTGCTGCTGGAATGAGTGGTGGAATTGCATACCTATACAGTGAAGATGGGATTTTTGATGAAAAGAAATTCAACTTAGAAATGGTTGAGCTCGAAGACCTAACCGATCAAGATAAAGAAACAGTTCAAGGTTTACTTCATAACCATTCGGACTACACAAACAGTTCTAAAGCAGCTCATATCCTAAAAGATTGGCCAGACAGTTCGAAGAAATTCATTAAAGTAATGCCAACGGATTATAAAAACGCATTAGCAATGCTTGCTGCAGAGGAAGAAAATAAACTAAACGCTTAGGTCATGGGAAAATTAAGAGGATTTTTAGAATACGACAGAATCAAGGAAGAGACTATTGCTCCAAAAGAGCGTATTGGTAATTACAAAGAATTTACAATAGCCCCAAAAACAGAAGAACTCCAAGAACAAGGAGGTCGGTGCATGGACTGCGGTGTCCCATTTTGTCACAGTGGTTGTCCCTTAGGAAATTTAATTCCTGACTTCAATGATGCGGTTTATAAGAATCAATGGGAAAAGGCATTGCACATTTTACAAGCAACAAACAACTTCCCTGAATTTACGGGTCGCTTGTGCCCAGCACCTTGTGAGGAAGCTTGTGTTTTAGGAATTACAAACCCACCAGTATCTATTGAATTAATAGAAAAGTATATTGTAGAACGCGGATTTGCCGAAGGTTGGATTAAGGCACAACCTCCAACAGAACGTTCTGGAAAAACAATTGCTATTGTTGGTTCTGGCCCTGCCGGATTAGCTGCGGCTCAGCAATTGAACCGCGCTGGACATACAGTTACTGTCTTTGAACGTGATAATAAAATTGGAGGCTTATTGCGTTATGGAATTCCAGATTTCAAAATGGAAAAAAATATAATTGATCGTCGTATAGCAATTTTAGAAGCGGAAGGAATCATCTTTAAATGTAGCGTTGAAATTGGAAAAGATGTTAGCGCTGAGGCATTAGAAGCCGATTTTGATGTCATCTTACTTGCTGCTGGTGCAACCATAAAAAGAAACCTGCCCATTCCAGGTTCTGAACTGAATGGTGTGGTACAGGCAATGGACTTTTTGCCCCATAACAACAAAGCAGTTGATGGGCAATTGGAACGTGAATTAAAATATCTTGCAACCGACCGAGATGTAATTGTTATTGGTGGTGGAGATACAGGATCTGACTGTATCGGAACTTCCAATCGTCAGGGCGCAAAAAGTGTTGCAAATTTCGAAATCATGCCCAAGCCGGCAGACGAAAGAACAGAAGAAAATCCTTGGCCTTACTGGCCTTTCAAACTCAAAACAACTTCATCACACGAAGAAGGAATACATCGAGAATGGAGTATTTTAACTAAAGAATTTGTTGGAGATGCAAAAGGAAATGTTGTTGGTCTAAAAACAGTTGAAGTACGCTGGAAAAAAGTTCCTGGCGATCGTCCACAACTCATAGAAAAAGAAGGTTCTGAAAAAGAATGGCCTTGTGATATGGCCTTACTTGCTTTAGGTTTTACTGGTCCAGAAAAATCATTACCCGAGCAATTGGGTGTAGGTTTTGACAAGCGTGGAAATGTCGAAGGCATAAAGCAATATCAAACATCTAAACCCAATGTTTTCGCTGCTGGCGATTTACGAAGAGGGCAATCATTAATTGTTTGGGCAATTTCCGAAGGACGTGAAGCGGCTCACCAAATCGACACCTTCCTCATGGGAGTATCTACCTTACCTCAAAAGGAAGCTTCTGGAGATTTAGTTTCTGTTTAGATAACAAGAAATAAACATAGACCCCCGCGATGCGGGGGTTTTTTTTTGAATAAAAGTGATCCCAAACCACGTAGTCCACACAAAAAGAAAATAGAGTACATTTGACTGAACAATTCGCAACTTCAAGCGGATGATAAAAAACTAAAATAAGAATGCGAAATTGCTTACTTATCTTGCTGTTACTGAGTTTTTCTGAGAGGTCATTTGGTCAAAATGAAGGTTTAAAATCAGTTGCTGTAAACCAAACTACTTTAATTGTTTTGGGTACTGCTCAAGATGCCGGAAGTCCGCAAATCAATTGCACAAAAATTTGTTGTCAGGCCATTTTCGATGGTAAACAAAATGCCACTCCTGTAGTTGCCTTAGGTGTAATTGATCCTGTCAATCATGAACAATTCTTATTCGAAGCTACACCAGACATCACACTTCAGTTACGGACATTAAAAAATAGTGCTCCCTTGGAAATAAGCGAAATTCCTACTGCAATTTTCCTTACCCATGCCCATATTGGTCATTATACAGGTTTAATGTATTTGGGAAAAGAGGCTATGAATGCACAGCAAGTACCAGTTTTTGTATACCCCAAAATGCAAG
>ERZ807291.7484-NODE-7484-length-12593-cov-5.598022_pt1 | contig 12593 bp, 4 predicted proteins | sample MGYA00521257_ERZ807291 | MGnify/ENA primary metagenome ERZ807291 (study PRJEB31413, sample SAMN03169783) | marine metagenome | biome: Marine; feature: Water; material: Subsurface seawater | place: North Sea | collected 2011-04-28 | depth 1 m m ...
AATGGTGTAAAAGACTGGAACGACTATGACGATATTCCTGCTAGTCAAGCAAGAGTGTTAATGAAGTTAATCAACAGCTAAGCCACTAATCAAGTAATCAATTCTTGATTCTATTTCTTTTATTTGAACATCTTGTTCTTGAGTTGCTCCTACCAATAAAGGTATAATTTTTTCGTACTTTATCGCAAGATATCCATTATTTCGTTCTACAACAATCTCTGGAGCAACTTCCTTTACTTGTTGAGCAATTAATCCAATATCATGACCGGAATAGGTTTGTTGATTATCGCTCCAATCAAATTCTATGGCATCTAGAGAAAGTACTTTATCTAGGCAACCGGTGATTATCGAGATATTATCCTTTAATCTTTGATCTGACGATGAAAATGCGATAATGTCACCCTCAGCTGATATATTTCCATTAGCATAAATAGGCCCATCAACAAGCATACCATTAACGCAACCCACATAAAATTTATTATCGTTCTCTGCGCTACCATTTTGAAAATCTTTTGAGCCATAAACAGTAACCCCTTCACCAATTATATGAACATTATTTCCTCCAAATATTTGATTCGAAGAACCATTAATGATCGTACATGCACTAGAATTATTTATTGTATTTAAATGCCCACCCAATATACTATTATTACTCATTTATTTTCCTTAGTTTTATTTTTAATTTTTCGATTTTTTCTTGCTTTTCCTTGATACACTGAACCAATATGGCGCACATTTTTTTATAGTTTATAGCCTTAACCCCATTAGATCGCTCCAATACAACTTCAGGAAAACTTTCCTCTACTTCTTGAGCGAGCAATCCTATATCGAAATTACCAGACAATGATCCCTGATTTAAGTTCCAAGAAAATTTAACTGCATTAATTTTATTAATTTTGCTCAAACAATTATTTATTGGCTTAATACCTTGCTTTAGTCTTTTATCGGATAAATTACTAGCAATAACATCTCCCTTGCAATATATATCTGAAGAATTTCTGGTTTGAATTGAATTGCTTATTGCTAAGTATTTTTTAATATCTATGTTTAATTCCAATATTTTCCAATATACATATTCTTCGGGTGCATCAGGAGGCATATATGGATCGGGAAAATATCCGCTAGTTCCCGGCAGGAAAACTGCCCTTTCGTATTTTCCATGAATTATGCCGGAATGTATTTGTTGATTATTTATTGATTCCCCTGTATACACCTCATTTATAGATATAAAATATCCATTTGCGTCAGAACCTAAAGACTCCACTTCAAATTCTAGATACGAATCTAAATTAGACGCATCATATTCGACCCCTTCTTTTTCTATAAATATTAATTCACCAATATTCAAATAAAGCGAAGCATCAAACCCCACTCTAATTTTATTTGAAGAATTCTCCAGACTTCCTGGCGACAACGGTTGAGAGGTTGTATAAACAACCTCTGTGCCCTCTTTATATATTTTGCTTGCATTAAAATATTCTACCCCGCTACTCACCTTAATACCATTTTCACATAATACATGAAATTGATTTGATTTATTCCACATATTAAATACATTAATATCTAAATCAAAAATTAACTCATAATAATGATCATTTAGTCGACTCTGCTCATTCAATGCTACCAGATAATCTTCAAAATTAAAAATTAATAAATTCGAATCTACACTAACTAAATTAGAGACGCAAAGCAAATTAAAATAATCTACTAGCTGCTGACACGCAGACTGAGAAGTTCTATATAATATTTCCTCAAATGTTGGATATTTTAAATATATAAACCTTCCAGACGCACCAACATCCTTTAGTATATACTCAAAATTTTCATTTAAATATTCATTTATGTGATTTAACCGCTCGAGGAATAAAGACTCAAACTCTTGACTAATAAATGATTTAATAAAATAGTTTGAACTGGCTCCATATACTCCAAAGGGATTGGATTGATCGAGAGCAAAATTTTCTATACTGTAAACATTGCCTATTGTATCACTTAAATAAACTTCAAGCTCTGTATGTCTATAAAGTAACCCGCTGGTTTCAGATTCTTTATTGTAGTTAACCAAAAAAACAGAAGGGGTAAAAGAAAAAAAACCCAAGACCTGTCGATGATTCTTGTATTCTATTAATTCAAATGAAGATGTCTCCCAAGTGCTTCCAATTCTATGATTAGAAAAAAGACCCTCACTTAAATTGTTGGAGCCGTTGATAATTGTGGATCTTCTTGAGTTTTTTATTACATTATTCGTCCCCTGGGTAATCAAGTTATTACTATTAAACGAGCTTAAAAACTCAGAGTCTCTCGGAGGTTGCTCGGCAACAGTTAACAAATTTGAAGTAAAAATTGGATTCTCTAAAGACATATTATATTAATTGATAGTAGTTTACCTGCAAAGAATTAATAGATGATAAATTTTCTAATCCATCAGACACAAAAATCTGCCCTATACTATTAAGCACAAAAGCATGATACTTACCAGAGCTCTCTCTGTACATAAAAACACCAACATAATGTTGAAAATTACCAAAGTTTGCTCCCTGCATGTTAGCGGGATTAAAGGCCCAATGTCTTAGTATGTTTGACCTATTGAAATTCAACCAGCCAAGTTCTTGAGAATTAAATACCCTATTAGATTTTATCCACACATCCACGACACTTAATCTTGAATATATATTTGGCTTTACATATATTTCTCCAAAATCTACATGATACATGTATCCTTCTCTCTGAAAACCGAGATCTATATTTCCACTTGATCCGGGTCTATTTATCTCTAAATCATTACTCCAATAAGTTAAATCTATAAGCTGATCATCAGATCTAAACAAACATGTATTGCTTAAAATAGAAGTGTTCGCATCAAATTGACAATCTTGTCCTCGTGAACCTAAAATTCTCGAAGCATATAACCCAGCATCTGGATCTTTAATTACATCTGCTAAAACATCTACCATTTTAATTTATAATTTGATTATCACTTCCACCCAATATGCTTTGATTGGTACCTCCGTTTATTGTATTATTCTGCCCGGCTCCAATAAAATTTGCACCTTGATTAGCAGAATCAAGCTTAGGCATTGTATTCTGATATCCACCAACAATAGCAGAGAAATTATCCTTACATTCATTCCGAAAACCATTACCAATAAAAGAAAATCTTCCTATAATATTATTGTATGCACCACCCACAACGCTTGATGCAAGAGATTGATAACCTCCATCGTTTAATGAAAATGGATCTATTGAATTATTATAACCCCCACCAATAAAAGTTGCGATTGATTTTTCTTTATATATAGTTGCGCTTGAAAATGCGAACAAAGATGATTCTTTAACAGTTATCTGTGTATCACTGCCTACGGAAACTATTGTAAATATTTGTTGGTTATCGCCGTTAGTCAATCTAATAAAATTTTCTCCATCTAAATCAGTAGTGAAAGCTGTAGATGTCCCATTTATTATTGTTCCCCCAAAACCTATAGATGCAGAACCATTTAAATTAATATCGGTTAGCTGATCGCCAACATCTTGAGCTATTGTGTTATTAACTACAGCCCCCCTCATATCAAGCCTTCCAGCATCTGCATCAAATTTAAAATACGAAGGGGGAGTTGAATCCGAAGAACCAACAGTTATTGTTGATGTTATAACAACATCCTCGGATAACAACAAATCAGTTGCAACGCTTGAAAATGTAGCGCCAAAAGGATCCCAGTTACCAGCAACAAAAGTATCCCCAGGGTTTACGTCGTGAGTATTTTTACAAATCCAATATTTATTTTCGCCACCATCATTATAAAAAACGATGTCTGCTCGATTGTCATTTTTTTCGTACGTTATAGTTTCATTAGTGGACAGATTGTTTTTATTTTTTAGCCAATCTCCTCGATATGGAGTTGCGGGACCTGGATCTCCATTTTGTCCAAATTTAGAAACAGCAAAACTTTGAACCTTTGTGAGTGTCGCAGGATCTCCATTTCCTTTTATAGCCGTTATGGTAAAAGTTACTGTTCCTGCCCCAGTAGTGTCCGAAGATAGATCTGAGATCGTATATGTAGTGCTGCCCTCAGTTGTAGAACTAGTTCCATAAACAACACCTCCAGCTACTTGAATATCGGCAACCTTAAACTTTCCACTAGTTAAGGTTCCAGTTGTATATTGCAACAAGTTGCTTCCATCAAAAACTTGTATATCTGTACCCGATCCGGTTAAATCAAAATTTCCATTGGATAATTCCGTCAATGTATGAGATTCGTTGCTAAGCACCGCTTGAACATTGTTAGAACCATCTTCAACAATTATCAGTGTCGTAGAATCAGATACTCCTTCAATTGTCGCTGTTATGGTTACCTTGCCATTCGTTAAAGCTGCACGGTCAACCCAAACTTGATTGGTTAGAGTTGTGCCAACTTTTGTTGTTCCATTTTCGTCGGTATAAATTTCAGTCGACCCACTCCATGATACATTAGTGCTTGAAGTATTTTGAGTTACGGCAGTTAATTTTATTCTAGCAGGAGAAACAGATCCGTCATCTTTATCTTTTTTGAACACAAGCGATTCAGCATTGATTCTAACGCTTTTCGCATTGGCACCTATTTTTCCATCAATTACTCTGCTAATTGTGGTCCTTTTTTCGTATGATGAATTCGCGCCAGATACGTAAAGAATTACCGCCTCACCAGTTATATTTTGCCCATTTGAGTCTACCTGACTGGTTATAATATCATGAAATCCTACATCATTATCACCAAATCCTCCCTCAAAAGTAGCTCTAACAGAAACAGAACCATCTTCTTTTATTTTAAAATTATTAGCAGCATCTGTATAATTATAGACAAAACCACTATTTCCATAATAGCCATCTTGCCCATCTCCATAATCAAAGACATCAATTGTTTGACCATCAATAACAGCTTGCATTTTAAAATAAACATCACTAGCTTGATTTATAGATATGAGAGATGTATTTCTAAATGTGGCCTCAATATTTAGGGAGGCATTACTTTCCAATTCAAAGCCATTATTTCCTTCTATATAATTGAAATAATCAGGAAAAACATCCAAATCAATAAAGTCATAATCTTTTGTATCGCTTTGTCTTATTTTACCAACAAGCGTTAGAGTGTCGTTTTGTAAAGATAAACTACTTTTTCCGGCCTGAAAAGCAAAGCTTCCATCGCCACTCAATAGAAAGCCTTTTCTATCATCATAATTATGATCAACTCCATCAAAACCTAAGGTTCTTACTGCACCATTTTCTCCTTGCTCAGACCAGATAGTTATATCTTTTCCGGATATAGTTCCTGCAAGTATTTTATCTGCAGTTAAATCTTTAATTCTTGCGCTATCTACCGCTGCCTCTGCAATATTGGCAGTACCAATCAAAGCGTTGGGCATAGCATAAAAAACTGGTGATGCATTTCCGGCGTTATTTCTTGCTATAATAAAATCTGAATCATTAAAATCAGGGTGAGAAGAAACATAATTTTTATCTGAATCATATCCACCCTGAGGATGAGCGTCAGACACTTTATATCCTCCACTATATAAAATATTATTTAAATTTCCATATTCATAAGAGCCGGGAATATTCTTCTGTTGGTCATCAATGTCCCACCACACATAACCACTATATGTAGTATCCCCCGTTATAAAATGTCCGGTACCTTGATAATATAAAACATGATCAATCCAAGAAATACTTCCATCATCTGTATTATTTCTAAAAGGGTTAGTTGGAACAAGCGCTACGCTATTCCCAAACCTTTCGGTCATATTTATTTCAAAATCAGAGATGTCAGTTGCAGATGCAGTTTCAAGCCTCAAATTTAATCCCTGAATATTATCCTGTGGAGATATCAATGCTCCAGTAAATGGACTTTTATTTCCAGCCTTATCTACAGACCTAACCCAAAAATTTCTAGCTTCATTAGTCCTGCCCGGGTATACAGTACTTATATTTTTACCGTTAGATGGAACATCAAATATCTTATATGCGTTTCTTATTCTCCAGGATTCATCATTTTGTTCCCTTGGGTGATCATCTCCAATACTATATATTTCGCCAGCAATTCTCCTGTACCCTTTATTATTTTGCTGCTCAAAATAACCGGTTTCTCCACCCTCTATACCTGTAATCAAAGATTTTGTATCTCCATCAAAATTTTCCCTATTTGACCAAACTTCAAAGAAATCTATATCATCATCAGGCGTATACCAATTCAAGAAAAAGTTTTCAAATCTAGCTTCTCCTTGAAAATTAGTGATAGGCAAGGGAATCAACCCTTCAGCTGCAGAAGCAGTGGCGCGAACAACGGGTCCGTTAGAGGCATATGGACTTTTATCGTGAAATGTTTTTGGCAATACGGTAACAAGCCCCTGATCACCGATCCTAACATCATGCAACACACCACTACCAAAGTCATCAAAAGGTAATATTTTATAATAATAACCGGTTGACGTGTCCTTATAAGGCATAACATCACCATTTAGTTCGCCTATTGTTTCCCAATAATTTTCTGCCCAATCTTCTTTTGATTCTAGAGGATTTTCGAGTATATATTGTTCGTATATACCCTGGTTTTCGTTTACATATTTTTCATAATCAGGAACAGAAGGTATAGGTGGATAATCTATAAGGCGAGTTATATTTTCTCCAAAAGTTGCGTCGCCTGCACCAATGACTATATTAACCAAAGTGGATGGATCATTTTTATCTACAGCAACTTGACTGTATGGCAATTTATCAACTCCTGTTATACTAAAATTTGGTTCGCTCGATCGATACAAATGAACCTTTGTGGTTTTTTCCTGAAAACCTAGAGCGTACTTAAAATCAAATTGGACGCTTTCTGTTTCTCGTGTTGCAGTAACCAAAAAATGCTCTTCATTTTCGAGTATATAAGGGGCTGGATTTTCTGCGTCAATAGACACAGAAGACAATGTTCTTTCCCTAGAATCTAACAGTTCAAGAGATATACCAATAGATCTTTTTCCTTGCTCAGGAATTCCAATATGCCCTATCGGTAAACCTTCAAATTCAGATGTTAATTGCCAAAATGGTTGCCACTTACATTGATCATAAGAAGAAATAGATTCTCTGTCGCCATCTGTTTCAACAGACACAAGAGGGCCACCAGTTGGATTATCTGAAAGACATTTATAAATTGCTTCCCTATAAAAAACTAAATCTCCAGCCTTGTGGTTAGTAACAAAGTCTTCACCATTCTGATTTGTATTAACCCAATAATCTTGATTTGATCCGGGGATAATACTACCAGAGTCTTGACTGGGTCCATTATTCTTTTTACAAAACCATATGTCATTGTCGTAGATAATATATTCTGAAATTGAATAATTACCTATGGTACTCCATTCCCTTATATTCAAACTATACGAATCAATTTTTAAAGAAAAATGCGTCACACAAGTCTCTGGGGTTTGCAACTCCCAATTCTGCTCATCTTTAGCAGGTAAAATGTTTGAAGCAGCTGAAAAATTGGTTAAACTTTTGAAAACCCCGAATGAAATGTCAGAATTTATATCCTTTAATTGCCAGTGATCGAAATTTTCCAAAGACGGATAAGAGGCCTGTCCTGCGGACTGAAACCTAATAGATCTAAAAACCTTTTGATCAGCATAAACAAGCTTCCCAACTTGATATTCTAATGATGAGTCAAACAAAGAAATACTAGAATCAGTTGGAGCAACAATAAAATCATTTAAATTATATACCTCATTAACATCGAAAACATTTCTAATCATGGAAGAATCCGGACCAAAATCTTGATCAACTTGATAGACTTTATCTTGATAAAGAGTGCAATAACCAATTTCACTGTATGTAAAATTTGGATCCCATTCGTAATATTCTGGCTGAATCTTTAGCTGATTATATTCATTAGTCAACAGACATTTATAAGTTGCACTATATTCACTAATTACATAATCCCCAGCCTGATAGTTATTTTCTTTATTAAAGAATTCGGTGCCCTCTGGATAGCCCTCGCTAACGTATATTGCATTATTTAAAGCTCTAGAATATTCAAAGCTATTAAATATTTTTGTAGAAATCAAGTTTTCCACAACTCCCACGCTTCCATTAATTGTTTCAACTTGATGTCTTGACTGAAAACCGGGGGTTACAATAAAAACTGGATCCCCAGTTTCTACGTCATACAAATATGCATATATTCCAAGCAAGTTACTCAATGACGACTGATCAGTTACCTTCAATTGCTCAATATCAATAGCGCTATTATTAGCGTCAACAATATCCCAGTCAAAAATTATACTATCCCCCCGCTCTCTGTATCGAATATTATCTAATTTGATTTCATATGTTCTATCATCTAAAACAGCTTCGTTTTCAACAAGATCTATACCCTCACTTGTTAAATTATAAACACCCCCACTTCCCAATTGATCATATATTTCAAAAGAAAAGTAGTAAGATTTACTCCAATTTAATTTTAGAGAAAATTCTTTATTGTAGACCTTGTCATTTATTAAATCAAAACCTACAACTGGACCAATATTTGACCAATATTCTTGATTTCCAGGTCTATTAATTTCATCACCAATATGGTCTTGAATAGCCTCATATACATTATCATCTGTATATAAATACTTGTCCCCCTTCTTGTAGTTGTAATTATTTATAAAAGAGTATGACTGAGCAGCATTTTTTGCCCTTAAATAGTTTACGCTCTCTTGAAGATTTTTAATGTTATACAATTCTGTTCCAGCGGGAACAGAAAGTGCGGTAACTTCCACATAATCAGGATCATCACTATCCTCAAACCATGAAAAAGATATAGAATTTAATTTTAATATTTCCTCAAATGAGCTTATTTGTGGTATTTTATTTTCACAAAATATCTCCGCATACGCTCTCGCCCCATAGCTATCATAAGATATTATTTCTACCGAAAAATTTCTAGTTAGATTTAATTCTGAAAAAATTTCTCGATTTATCACAAACTCGAAATTACCATAATTAGCCAATGCACCAAGAGAAGATTCTTGACCTAAATAATTAGCTAGCGCCGCAGAATTATTTACAATTTCAGAATTTAAAATGTTTTGATTTTCATCCTTTATTGCAATATAAAATCTATCAAAAAACGGGTCAGTTAAAAGTTGCTGAGATAACGAACTCCCTTCTTTTGGGTGACCTGTGGGCGGAATAAGCTCCCACTTTATTCTTGCCTCCTTGCCAACAAAAGTTGAATTAACAATCAGTTTATTATTTTGATCGCTTGGATTTTGAGATATAACATTTGATATTTCTTCAGACTCAGACTCTATCCTTAAATTATTAAACTTAAAAGTTTCCTTGAAAGTTGGAGCAGCTATAGATATATTTTCTTCGATATACTTAGATCGAATACCTACATTATTGATTGCGTATATTCTTATAGAAAAATCTCCATAATTACCCTTTAAATCTATAGACTGAGAATATTCTTCGCCTTGAAAATCAACAAGATCAGAACCTCTGCCAAGTTTATGACGAAACGAATAATTGTCAGAACTTCCAACGAGTTCATACTCGGCAGATAAATCATTAATTATAAACCTATAACCTATTGAAGTACTTTTCATAATATCATCTTATTGTATAATCAAAAAGCTCTAAACTGGAAGGTGCGTCAGGCAATTCCATATCAGCTTGGGGAGGAATTGGAATGTATGGCCTTGAAATGGTTGTATTTTTATCAATCGCATTGAACTTATTTATATTATATTCGCTACCAATTATCTCAAATTCTCCCTGCTCTAATTCTTTCATCCTCACAACCCTATACAGTTTTCTTTCTAAGTTTAGTTTTCCCTCAAGCTTTAAGGTAGAGACATGCCTTATTCCCCCCAATGTATTAAATGTATTTATTTCTGACTCTAGAATACTTTTGAGCGCAATAGAATTTATTAACTCAATTCTATTATTAGAAACATAAATAGTAGACCATTCTTGATTAATGTTTTTTTGAAACTCTAGAGATTCTTGGTTCTGAGAAACCCCTTCTATCAAAATACTTAAATTATCCTCAATATTCAAACCATGCCCAGGAACCAACTCTACATGAATTGAATCAACACCAGATACGGCATTTAAAGAGCCTATAGCAGAAAAATTTAATATTGAAGTTTGTGTTAGGCCTGGATTTGTATCTTTATTAAAATTAATTGAAGGAACGTAAGAGTCTGGAACCGGCTTGAAGCTTAAGCTTGGCTCTAGAGATGGAAAATGAACCCAAAATCCATTTTCCTGAAAACTCAAAACTTTAACTCTTAAACCTTGCTCGGGTCCGATATAAAAATAATTTAACTTAAAAACATCCTTGCCTAATGAGAAAATATAAACATTATTTAATTCATCAAATTCTTTTGTTGTACCATCGGGCAAACTGTCATACTCTGCTTTTGTTAAAACTAATATTCTACTATTCCATTCGGATATCAATTGAGCATCCAGCTCTTCCTGTGTGTCGAGTTGCCTAATTTGATTACCGCTAGAATCAAGTAGTGCTATTTTCTCATTTTCGCCAATCGCATTAATACCCGATAATGAATCGTCTTGAGAGATAGATTCTGGATCTTCTATTAACGAATAAATATTTATATTTTCTACGTCATTGTGATAAATAAACATCTTATCTATTTCTCCCTCACTATTTTTACTTGTTAATATTTGCGAGGATATTTTTTCGTCATTGTTATATGCATCAACATTTAAGGTGTATTCTTTAAAAGCCCCCCTAAGCTCATATTCTTGTAAATCGATATACACCTTCTCCATTCCGGAAATAGTAAACCACCCAATATCAGAATCTTCAATGTATATCCACCCAAAACTAGGGCTAAAAATATAGGAACTCGAATGCAAGAGCACTGTTCCAAAAAAGCTAGAATAAACATAATCACCAAATGATAATAAATCGGGATTTCTAATAACACCGATAAAAATAAGCGATTCCATCGATAGCATTTCCTGTGGAGCAGATTGATCAATACCTGAAAATATAAAATTCTTCAATGAGAATGTGCTACCTGGAGATATTTGATCGAACGAAGAAACGGTTCGATATGAATAATCAGAAATATTCTCCGGACAAACATAATGCCTTCCACCGCTATTTCCCATAATGTCGAGACCCTCGCTAAATATTAACACCGCGCTACCATATTTAGTTTCTGAAACCTGAAAGGAATTTTTTGTTTTATTTATTACATGATAGGACTGAAGGTGTATTTTGGTTGGAGACAGCCCAGAGGGTAAAATGCCATCACTAGTAAACCTTACTCTATCTCCATTATTGAATCCGTGATTATATAATAGTATCTCGTTTTGACGCAAAGAAAAAGAAACCTCCATTTTTAACATTAAATCACACACGATAGTTCTTTTTAATATCACGCCATTCGGTTTTTCCTCAGGAATATAATCTAACACTCCTTCAAATTTAATAATCTGTGCAGAAGTTATATTATTTATTTCTTCATCTTGCTCTTCGCTGGATACATAATTTAATGTTCGCGACCGAATTTCTATATTATCAACATCTTCACTTCTTTTTCCGCATGATATAGTTATCTCCACTCTTGATAAATTACCCATATCCAGTGAGTTTTTATCTAACACAAAATGAGGGTCAAAAAATGTACCCTGCTTGTTGTTATTATATGGCCTATAATAACTCAAACCCAACAATCTTCCACTTTGCATCTTACCAACTCTCATTTCGTCAGACACTTCAAAAATAGCGCCAGGAACCAAGTAATTAGCCTCAGAGGAGGTTTTAAATTTTATATTTTCTCCCTCTATATTAGAAGTCATAAGATTCCATCTTGCAAGCCTTTGAGCTTGAGACTTAGATGTAATCCCAAATCCAATTGTCTCATTTTGTATAAACCCAAATTTTTGTATAGCAGAGGCGTCCTCTTCAAAAACTATATCTGGCCTAAATATTTTCTCTCGATTGTTAAATCTTATTATTGAGCTGGTGAATTTTTTGCTTTTTTCTTGACCGGAATAACTAAATCCTTCTGGAGACACATTAGAATTAGTAAACAATTTGATTGGATTTTTTGGAAAGTCCATAGTTACACTAACCTTGCCTCCATGATATGCTATCATACCCCTAAATATTGAACTCAATGAGTTTAGCGCGGCAAGACCCTCCATCTTATCAGTTATGTATAAATTTGCAGTAAACCTAGGTTCAACAATTGGATAATTAATCTGAGTAGAGCACCCACCAACAGTATCACCACCCAATGACGAAGTTTCTAAATTTAATGCTGGCCCTGCAACATAGACTTCTCGCTTTCTCATGTTAGAAGAAATTATAACCCTTTCCTCTATATCATAATACCCGCTTCTCAGGCAAGATTTTTGCTGAATCTTTTGTCTTACTGCATCTGTATTTGAAGTAGATTTATGTTTGTTGATGAAAAATACAATCTTTTTTCCTTGATGAGAAAGCCCATCACCAAATTCTTTCTTGAAATCTGCTTCAGAAAAACCTGCAACAGAATAAACAGGCTCTCCGTCTGAATTTATTGACCAGAAATAGTTTTCTATTTTAATG